>Ga0210051_1006125_pt1 | contig 11362 bp, 11 predicted proteins | sample CryGey092014_all_FD_185464 | JGI IMG/M metagenome (GOLD analysis project Ga0210051, IMG submission 185464) | Groundwater microbial communities from aquifer - Crystal Geyser CG23_combo_of_CG06-09_8/20/14_all (SPAdes) (version 2) | ecosystem: Environmental > Aquatic > Deep subsurface > Groundwater...
TCCAAAACCTGAAGATAAGATTGTTTCCTGATTTTATGCCTGCTGAGGATTTGCGTTAACACATTTTTCTCGATCTTTAAAAAGGATCGAAATTGAAAATTGACACCGGTTTCGGAATTGCATATAGAATGCAGAGTCGAAATGAATTCAATACCCTTTCAGGGTCCCTAGAGCCGGCGTTATGCAAAAATTGATCATTTCCGTAATCGGCTACGATCGGCCGGGTATCATCGCCGCCATCAGCCGTGTACTTTTCGAACAGGGATGCAACATTGAAAATGTCACCCAAACGATCCTGCAATCGCAGTTTGCCGGCGTCTTCATCGCTTCCATGCCCTCTGAATTCACGGTGGAAAGTATTTCCAGACAACTGGAAAAAGAGATGACCGTAATGGGTATGCAAGTGCATCTCATGCCGTTTTCCCTCCAACCGCCCTGTTTTCAAGGCACGAATAGTCAGCCCTTCGTGATCACCACTCAGGGCCCGGACCGGAAAGGTCTTGTAGCCGGAATCACTGAGGTCATCGCCCGGCATGGCGCCAACGTCACTAACCTCCAGGCTGTTTTTAAAGGGGGTGAAACTCCCGGTGACAACATCATGATCTACGAAGTGGACATCCCCGAATCCACAGACTGGCAGGCCTTCAATATGGATCTAAGAGAGCGTGCTTCCGAGTTGAATCTCCAGATCAGCATCCAGCACCGAAACATCTTTGAAGCCATTAACCGGATTTAGACGGGGAAAACCATGCTAAGCGACCGCGAAATCCTTTCCACCCTAGAGATGTTGAAAAACGAACATCTAGACGTGCGCACGGTGACTCTGGGTATCAACCTTTTCACTTGTGTATCCCATAGTCTGAAGCGACTGAGATCCAATATTCGTAAAAAAATATTCACCCATGCCAAAAATCTGGTTGCAACCTGTAACGCGATAGAGGACAAGTACGGCATCCCGGTGGTGAACAAAAGGATTGCCGTAAGCCCCATCGCAGCCGTCGGAGCCCCGTTTGCCGCCGATGAATTGGTTGAAGTCGCCAAAACCCTGGATGCGGCTGCCGTCGAGGTCGACGTTGATTTCATCGGCGGTTTCAGCGCGCTAGTGGAAAAAGGGCTGGCCTCAGGCGATCGCAGCCTCATTCATGCCATCCCCAAAGCGCTTTGTGAAACCGAGCGGGTATGTGCCTCCGTTAATGTGGCCTCCACCCGGGCGGGCATCAACATCGACGCCGTGCTGATGATGGGAAACGTGATCCGTAAAACTGCGGAATTGTCCTCCCATCGGGACGGTATCGGCTGCGCCAAGTTGTGCGTTTTTGCAAATATCCCTCAGGATATCCCCTTCATGGCCGGTGCGTATTTAGGCATCGGGGAAGCCGAGGCGGTCATTAATGTGGGGGTAAGCGGGCCGGGTGTGATTAAAAAGGCCATCGATCGCGCATTGGAATCGAATCCGCGTCTGGATTTGGGACAGCTTTCGGATCTGATTAAAAAAACCGCCTACAAGGTCACCCGGGTGGGGGAGCTTATCGGTCGGGAAGTCGCAGAAAAACTCGGGATTCCCTTCGGAGTGGTGGATCTTTCCCTGGCTCCGACACCCAATGTCGGCGACAGTGTCGGCGAAATTTTTCAGAGTCTGGGGCTCGCCGCCATCGGCGTTCCGGGAACCACGGCCGCCCTGGCTCTTGTGACCGACGCAGTCAAGAAGGGTGGGGCATTTGCCAGCTCCAAGGTCGGAGGATTGAGCGGCGCCTTCATTCCGGTCAGCGAGGATCTCAATATTGCCGAAGCAGCCGGTTCCGGCTTCCTGAATATCGAGAAGCTCGAGGCCATGACCAGCGTCTGCTCAGTGGGATTGGACATGATCGCCATCCCCGGGGATACGTCGGAAGCGTGTATCGCCGCCATCATCGCCGATGAAATGGCCATAGGCGTCATCAATAAAAAAACTACTGCCGCCAGGCTGATCCCGGTCCCAGGGAAAAAAGCCGGAGACCGTGCCTATTTCGGCGGTCTTTTGGGGGAGGCTGTCATCATTCCCATCAATAACTCCGGAATCCCCAATCGATTCATCCTTCGCGGAGGACTCATCCCAGCCCCTATCCACAGCTTAACCAATTGACGTAAAGGAATCCGACATGAACTATGACCATCTCATCGTTTCTGCAGAGGAAGATCATGTGGCCACCATCACCCTCAATCGTCCGGAACAATTGAACACCTTCAATACGGCGATGGCCATTGAACTGACTTCCGCCCTTGAAGCCCTCGATGCCTATGCCGATACGTGCATCATCATCATCAAAGGAGCCGGAAAAGCCTTTTGTGCCGGTATCGATGTCAAGGAACTTTCTGGAAAAACCACCCTTGAATATCGGGATTGGGTGGAACGAATGGAGAATCCGCTTCTAACCATCAGCCGCCTAAAGAAACCGGTCATCGCCCAGGTACATGGGGTCGCGGCGGCCAACGGTGCGGGCCTTGTGGCTGCTGCCGACCTGGCCACGGCCGCAGAAAACGCCCGAATGGGCTTGACCGCCATCAATGTGGGGCTCAACTGTGTTGGCCCGGTGCTCCCGGTCAGTCGTTCCGTCGGAAGAAAACGGTCCCTTGAAATGCTCTTTTCCGGGGATTTGATCCCGGCCCCGAAGGCTTTGGAGTGGGGCTTGATTAATCGGGTATTTCCAGCGGCCGATTTGGAGAAAGAAACCCGAAAATGGGCGAGAACACTGGCGGGAAAAAGCCCCATCGCCCTTCAGATCGCCAAGAAAGCCTTTTACACAGCCGAGGGTCTGGAGTATCGTAAAGCATTTGACTACATGAACGAGGCGTTTGCCCGATTATGTTCCACAGAGGATGCTAAAGAGGGCGTCAGCGCGTTTTTCGAAAAGCGACAACCCATCTGGAAATTTCGATAAGCGCTTCGGAAACCGGGAACGCTTAAAAGCCGATTCGTCAATATTGATGAAATCGTAAAAACTGAAAATTGGGATGGCAAAGTAAAAAGCTTCAGATGCAAGGCACGCAAATCCTGAGGAATGAGGCGTGCTTATAGGTACGCCGCAATGATTTACCCGGTTGAATCCTGCGAAGCAGGGCCGCAAAGCGGCATTCAACCGGGCAGGGGATGCAGCGCAACGCAGCAGATGGACTTTTTCCGAAGCATCAATATTGATGGCGTCGTAAAAAGTCGTCACCCCGTTGAAAAACGGGGTCCAGGGGTTTCATAAAGGCTTGATAATACTGGATTCAGGCTTTCTCCGGAATGACGGAAAGAGAGCATTTTCGACTTTTTACGATTTCATCAATATTATTGTATTGTCACCACAGGACAATGGGCCTTTAAGATGACGTGCTGGGCCGTGGAGCCGAACATCAGTTTTCCCACTTTCGATTTTCTTCGAATGCCGATGATGATCTCTTCTATCCCATTTTCTTTTGCAAATCGAACCAGGTCCTCGCCGGGGGTCAGCCCGCGGATCAAAAGGTGGGTGTTGCATACGACTCCCGAGGTTTCGACCTTTTTCTTTCGATCGTTCAAGAGTTCTTCGGCCTTCCGAATGGCCTCCTGATCGTTTTCGTCCCCTTTTTCCATGGAAATGACGAGCTCCAAATATCCGTGAAAGGCTTTTGCATGTCGAATGGCCAGATCTAAAACCTTCTCGGAAATCTCTGAAGCATCAATGCCCGCCATAATTTTCATTGCTCTGATTTATCTCCTTTTATTTTCAACCTCGCTTCTCAAATCGACCCCTGTATCGGGTAAACTCCATTCACAGGAAACCGCCATTTCTCAAATGCCTGATCTTCTCCTTCGATGATCTTTTGCATCATGGCTACAAGGGTCTTCACAACCGGCCCGGATGCACCCGGCAGAGATCGATCATCGATACGCATCAATGGGAGGACCTTTAACGGCGTGCAGGAAAGAAACACTTCATCAGCCTCTAAAAACAGTTGAGGCAGGATGCGCATTTCTCTGGTCTCGATTCCTTTTGCCGATGACACCTCCAGCAGAGACTTCCGGGTGATGCTTTGCAAGATTGTACCGCCGATCGGTGTCATCAAAACTCCGTTTTTGACCATGAAAACCGATTCCGTCCCCCCTTCGGCGACAAATCCCTGGGTATCCAGCAGGATCGCCTGATCGAATCCTCTTTTTTTTGCTTCCATCCTGGCCATCATCCCGTTTAAATAATTGGCTGAAGCTTTTGCTTCGACAGGAACAGTCTGGGGATCTAGCTTCCGCCACCTGGAAATACAGGCTGAGGCTTCCGGCTTCTCCGCGGCCTTGAACTCGGGCAAATCCTCGTCGGGGTTCACCACAAAGATGATCACGGTCAACGGCGCAGATGGAGGCAGAATATCCAGGGCGATTTCCGGATAGCAACAAATGATTTTGATCACTCCCTTTTTCATCCCATTTTTTCTCACCGTCTCCTTGACCCTATCCTGAAGGGATTCGGGGGTCACCGGCATTTTCATTTCGAGAAATCGGGCGCTTTGAAAAAGACGACTGACATGTTCGTCGAGCCTGAAAATCATCGGTTCAAAACGAGTTTCATGCAGGCTCAGCACCTCGAAGATGGCGGATCCTCGTGCAAAGCTGTGGCTGGCCACGTGCACCGTAGCCTCTTCCCACGGGATAAACGCGTCATTGAAATATACCCACCGTTTTTTCAGCATAGTTTTTTCCTTCCGGGATCATGACGTTTGTCCGTCAATGTATTTGCCATCCGGTTTCGCAACCCATATAAGTTGATGGCATTGTAAAAACTCAAAGTTGGGATGGCAAAGTAAAAAGCTTCAGATGCAAGGCGCGCAAATCCTGAAGAATGAGGCGTACTTATGGGCACGCCGCAATGATTTACCCGGTTGAATCCTGCGAAGCAGGGCCGCAAAGCGGCATTCAACCAGGCAGGGGATGCAGCGCAACGCAGCAGATGGACTTTTTACGAAGCCATCATTTTTAATCATACCCGATCCATATCATTTCCTGCAAGCCTATGAATACGCCATGTTTTAAATACTGCCTGGTTTGGATCCCCTGCCTGGTCGTTCTAAAAATGTCATATTCGGCCGTATCCTTAATCCCTTAACCGGGCAATGAACTCCTTTTCCCCACCATCTTTGAAATGATCGAGGCCTTCCTCGCCATCGGGGCCATTTACTTCGGAACCATCTCCCGATCCTTAGGATAGACCTGGCCTTTGGTTCCGGCTTCTAAAGCTCAACCATCATACCCAGCCCATTTTCTTCGGCGGATCTTAAAACTGCGGCCGCCGCTGCGGCGTCCTGAACAGCCAGACCCACGGACTTGAAAAAGGTTATTTCTTCGTCGTTTTGCCTACCCGGCTTTTTCCCGTTGACGATCTCCCCGATTTCTGCACTGATGGATGCGTTTGAGAGGATGATGTCCCCGGTTTCGGCCATGCATGCCTCTTTTGAGTCCACGACAACCCTCGCGCGCCGGATGGTCTTCTCATCGATCTCCTGCATCTGAGGGGTGAAGGATCCCACACCGGTGACATGGGTGCCGGGTTTAAGGTCGCCTCCGTCAAAAACGGGAGACGTCGAAGTGGTAGCGGTGATCACGATATCCGCATCTGAAACAGCTTCCTTGGGAGAGCCAACCACACTCACATCTGAAATGGTCCCTAGGATCTCTTCGGCTAACTTTTCCGCCGAGGCTCGAACCCGATCGAAGATCTTTACATTTGAAATGGAACGAACGGTCAAAACGCCTTCCAATTGCGCGCGGGCCTGAACGCCGGCGCCAAAGAGGGCTATCGTTTTAGAGTCTTTCCGCGACAAGAGATCCGCAGCCAGACCACCGGCAGCGCCGGTACGCAGTGCCGTGAGGCTTGCGCCGTTTATTACGGCAAGTGGAAAACCCGTATCCGGATTCAAAACGATGACTATCGCCCCAACCACCGGAAGTCCAAGAGATGGATTCTTTTCGAAAACCGATACCACTTTGATCCCCATGGCTTTAATCGACGGCAGAAAAGCCGGCATCATCAGGGTGATGCCATCGGGCACATGAAAACGTGACCTCAGCGGCATCATGGCCTTTCCGGAAGAAAACTCCCCGAAAGCGACACGCATCGCCTTAATGGCTTCACTCATGCCAATCGCATCTTTGACATCTTGGGCACTCAGAATCCTAAGCTTCATAAAATTTATTATCTCCTTCTCCCCATCGTTGAAACAGTTGATGCGAAATGCCCAGATAATCGAAGACCTTGCCGATGGTCTGGTGAATGATGTCGTCGATCGTCTTGGGCCTGCGATAAAAAGATGGAATCGGGGGCAGGATATGGGCTCCCATGTCGGCGGCTTGGGTCATCAATCTCAAGTGACCCTTATGCAACGGTGTCTCCCTTTCCACGAAGACCAACTTCCATCCGGTCCTCTTCCACAATCAGTATAGCAGACTGATTGTTTAATGAAAATACCACATCCGGATCATCTTTTCCATGACTCGGTCCCCGATTCCGGCGGCAGGGGTGCAACTGCTGAAAAGAAAAGGTGCGACGGATGCATCTCTTTCCATCCTTCAAGCTCAGAGGGGACCTGAAACTCGTGGGGAAATGAAATTTATACTACTTGATAAAATCACAAAATATCTTTACGATTTTCGAAAAATCACCTAATTACATGTTGGGGCAAGGAAAAAAGCTCTCACCGAATGGCAATTGTTCGCTCAGCAGAAGCGTCTTAAAGGTTTGATGTTTAATGAAATCGCGCAGCTTTGGAAGAAGCAGAAAAATGAAGAAAGCCACACCAGGAGGAAGGAGCGACATGATCTTTGAAATCGATGGGAAACGTCCTAAAATCGGCGATCACGTCTTCATCGCGCCCACGGCGGTGATCATCGGAAACGTGGAAATCCACGACGGCGCCAGCATCTGGTACGGCACGGTCCTGCGGGGAGATATGGATGCCATCGTCGTGGGTGAGGATACGAACATCCAGGACAATTGCACCGTGCATACGGATTACGGAAACCCCGCAATCCTTGGGGATCGCGTGATCGTCGGACACAACGCCGTGATCCATGGATGCATCGTAGAAGATGAATGCCTCATCGGAATCGGCGCCATCGTCCTAACCGGCGCGGTCGTCAAGAAACATACAGTGGTGGCAGCCGGGAGCCTTATCCTGGAAAATCAGTCCGTCGGCCCGACTCAACTGGTGGCCGGTACTCCGGCCACCGTCAAACGGACGCTTTCAACGGAAGATTTGCCGCGTTTAAAAAAACCGTTGGAAAATTACAAGCATTTATCCCTTTTAAATTTCGGAATCCGTCTGCTGGATCCGTCCAAACGATCAGAATAGCGGAAAATCAGCCCTTTTTTTTGCAAAACGGCTCGCCACAGCTAAAAAAGCTCCTTCAGCCGGTCCCGGCTCATTTTGAGATACCGGCGATCCCGTGAAAAAATCTCCAGGGTGATCGTGTCGTCATAACCGGCCTTCTTGAGCACCCGGATGATTCTATCAAAATCGATGGTGCCGGCGCCGATGGGAAGATGGTCGTCCGCCTTCCCTAGGTTGTCGCTGGCGTGGACATGCCCGATCCGGCTCCCGAAAGCCTCGATGAAGGCCAGAATCCGATCCCCCCGTTTGCTTTCGACATGGGCATGGCCGATATCCAAAGTCAGCCTCAAGGCCGGAAATTTTTCGAATACGGGGAAAAAATCCTTGGGTTCGGTCCATCCTGGATATCTGGAGAACATGTTTTCGATGCACACGCTAAGCCCCAAACGTCCGGCTTCCAAAACGATGATCTCCAGGTTTTCCATGGCAATCTTCTTGGATCGATCCATCACAAGAGGACCCATCCCGCTGATAAAGGGAGGATGCAGGACGACCTTTCGTGGATGCAGCGCTGCAGCGGCATTCAAGGCATCCTGCATCTCGAGCAATGACGCCTCCCGAATGCGCGGAGTCAGGTCTGCCAGATAAACGAACGTGGGCATGTGGCAGACCAGGCCCAGGCCGCAATCTGCAAGGGCTTGAGCGATCGCTTTTTCCTGTTCCCGGATCTTTTCATGATGGGCTTCCGGTGGGTCCAGAGTCAATTCCAGATAGTCGAATCCCAGATCCGCAATGGCCCTGATTTCATCGACCACCGGCAGAATAGGAAAGTTCATAGCACCGAATTGCATCGCTACCCCCTTTTATGTCGTTGATGGCCTTCTTATACCATATTTTCGCACAGCGTTAAAATACTCTTGTATTTCCCCATAAACAGTCATCCGGCCGACTCAGGCCGTTGATCCGCAGATTGGCCACTTCCAGAAACCCATGCCGGTATATCGCTACGGAGCGCTGCTGGTTGTATCTCACGGTCTTTCCGGGCTTGTTTTCCCGGATGGTCAAGGGCTGGGCCGTGAGCAGCTCGCCGAATGGTCAGCCTGAAAGCCAATTTCTATGAGCAAACGCCTAACTGGGCTGGCTGACGTGATCTTTACTAGATCACCCCTGTGAATATTTACGAAATGAGAGGCCTTATCCCTCCGGTTGCGGCGTAATCCCTCCACATCTCAAACCCGATCCCGCTTTCAATTCAAATCGCTCTCGATAATCTTCGTACAGCCTAACAGCCTCTTCCTCATCCAGATCGAACCAGTGCCGGTAGGCGTCTGCCACAGCAAAGCGCCAGCCGCTTCGGATATTAGCGCAGTGGATGGCGTCTACCTCCCGGGCAACTCGGTCCAGCCGGTCGGCGATACCGGTGGGCACGGCCACGATGATCTCCAGGACCTTCAGACGAATGAACGCTTTCACGGACACCAGCATGGTAAACCGTGAGAGACTTTTGGTTGCGGTTTATCAGGATCAGGGAAAGCGAATACGCCTATACATCCATTTTCTGGTTTCCTCCACCATAACCATTCCGACCGCAAGGGGAACCATGAGAAGCCACACATCCCATGAGATCGGGGCTGTGCCAAAGATCAGATTGCCCCAGGGCGTATAGTCAATCAACAAGATGATAAGTGCTTCTATGGCAATCCCGAATAAGATCAGCGGATTGCTCAACAACGAAAATGAAAAGACGGATTTATGATCGCTTCGACACATAAATACGTTTGCCACTTGTATCACAACCACTGCACTCAGCGCCGCAGTAGTGGCCTGAAGATAGAGTGGGTTTGAATAGGACAACATTTCTCCAAATCGCCATCCTCCTCCATATAACACGTGGAAGAACGCCGCCAGAGATGTGGCTGCTTCCATCAACCCAAGAAACAGATAAGCCCGAAAGAAGAGAGACCTATTTAACAGCCTTTCGCTTCGACGCCGCGGTGGGTGCTTCATTACATCAGGATCTGGTTTTTCTACTCCGAGTGCAAGAGCGGGAAAAAGATCTGTCCCCAAATCGATGGCCAAGATCTGGATAATGGTCAGGGCGAGGGGAATTTTGAGAAGGACAAAACCGAGATAAGGAATGATTTCCGGAATATTGGAAGTCAAAATGTAGGTCATGAAGCTCCGGATGTTCGAAAATACCGCTCTCCCCTCTTCAATGGCTGCCACGACGCTCGAAAAATTGTCGTCCATTAGAATAATATCTGAAGCTTCTCTTGCCACATCCGTCCCTTTTACTCCCATGGCAACGCCGATGTCGGCCAACTTGAGCGCCGGGGCATCATTCACTCCGTCGCCCGTCACAGCAACAACCTCCTTCTTTTTCTTAAGAGCAATCACAATCCTCATCTTTTGATCTGCATCTACACGAGCAAAAATGATTTCAGGAGCATTCAAGAGAAGTTGAAGCTCCATCTCCGAGGTTTTTCTCAGCGTTACGCCATTCACCACAACAGGATTTTTGCAAGAAATCATCCCGATTTCTCGACCGATGGCTTCGGCTGTATCCGGATGATCCCCTGTAATCATGATCACTTTGATACCTGCCTCACGACATTTCTGAATGGACTGAGGGACTTCCTTGCGTGGCGGGTCCTCTAATCCCACCAGACCCAAAAAAATCAAGTCTTCCTCAAGGCCCTCTCGTGAATAACTCGATGGAACCGGGCGATAAGCAAAAGCAAGTACCCGCAAACCACGCTTGGCCATTTTTTCTTCGACCTTCAAAAGGCGATACCGAGTATCGGCCTCAAGAGGCTTGGGCGTTTTAAGCTGAATTCTATCACAAAGGGGTAAGAGGGTTTCCAAAGCGCCTTTGGAATACAAGACAAGACCAGACGCTTCTTGATAAAGTGTGGACATATATTTTCGATCCGAACTAAAAGGGACTTCATCTACCATGGGTGAATCCTTCAGTTCAGGAATAGCCTTTCGAGCCATTTCAACCAGGGCAATCTCCGTGGGATCACCCAGCCATTGCCCCGGACCGCCATTTCCTGATTTCTTAAGATTCTGACACCGGTAAGATGCGTAATAAAGAATTGGGGGTAAATCTTTTCTTTGAAGAACCTCATTCAGATGGTAGGGTTGATTCATGGAAGGGGAAAAAACTTCTCGCGCCGCCATCCGATTTTCTGTCAGTGTCCCGGTCTTGTCCGTGCAGATCACCGTAGCCGAACCCAAAGCTTCAACGGCCGGAAGATGACGAACCAGGACATTTCGCTTGGCCATCCGCTGCGATGCCATGGCAAGTGCAAGCGTAACGGTCGGGAGAAGTCCCTCAGGAACATTGGCCACAATGATTCCGATGGCAAAAATAAAGTTCCCCCAAAACGACAGCCCCACTCCGCGACCGATAAAAAAGAAAAGAGCCCCTAACCCAACAGCCAGAATCGCGACGATTCGACTCACATAGGCGATCTCTTTCTGAAGCGGGGAGGGCGTTTCGCTTGACGTCTGCGTTAAGCGAGCGATCTTCCCCAGTTCAGTCCTCATGCCTATGGCAAATACCAGGGCCTTCGCATCCCCCGAAACCATGCTCGTCCCGGCCAAGACCACGTTCTTGGCCTCAATCAAGTCTTCCTCCTGGCTTTCATGCGTGTCTCTGGCTTTTGGAAGGGACTCTCCAGTAATCGTAGCGTTATTCACACGCACACCAAACGCTTCGATCAGTCGGCAGTCCGCTGGAATGTCATCGCCTTCCGATAAAAAAATAATGTCTCCCGGAACCAATTGGGAGGCCGGTATCTGGGAAGAATTCCCTTCGCGCAACACCTTAACCAGTTGGGGGAGCAGCTTCTGCAAAGCCGTGATCGCTCTTTCTGCGCGATATTCTTGCCAAAATGAAAAGAAACCGTTGATCACGATGACGCCCACGATGGCAAAACCCAGTGTGAGCATCCCTTGGCCAGGCTGGCTCCACTCTGCAAAAAAGGCCAGTCCTGCCGCCAACCACAGGATAATGGCAAAAAAATGCGTAAATTCC
>Ga0210051_1006130_pt1 | contig 11359 bp, 12 predicted proteins | sample CryGey092014_all_FD_185464 | JGI IMG/M metagenome (GOLD analysis project Ga0210051, IMG submission 185464) | Groundwater microbial communities from aquifer - Crystal Geyser CG23_combo_of_CG06-09_8/20/14_all (SPAdes) (version 2) | ecosystem: Environmental > Aquatic > Deep subsurface > Groundwater...
CGTTGAACAAATGCTCATTTCTCCAGAAAAAGATTATTTATTTATCTTAAACAAAAAAGACCACCATTTATACGGGGTCCGCTTGTAGTCGTCATCATCGTCGTTGTCGTGTCGAAGATACCCATTAGGGTATCTTCGACACGACAACGACACGGACAACAACGACGACCCACTACTTCCCAGCGACAATCGCTGTTTTATTTTTCCCCCACGGCAAATATTGCTGACCAACGGTCAAAAGCGTCGTAACTAACCAATAAAGCGGTAAGCCACCGGGCAAACTAAAACCAATAATAACAGTTAGCACTGGCATAAAATAAAGCATCTGCTTATTCATCATGCCAGACATCTGCTCAGCCATACCGCCTGTTTTGGCGGTTTTTGATTTATTATTATCCACCTTGGGCAAAATCATTTTAGTTTGCCAGAATTGAGCCAGGCCTGCCAAAATTGCCAAAGGAATATTGCGTTTAGCCAAATCAATAAAACCAAAAAACATCGGATTAACATGGCCGGGATTATGGACAAAAGAATAAAGCGCGCTAAAGGCATCGGGCTTGAATACATTTAAACACACTTGGTATAAAGCAATTAAAATCGGCAACTGAATTAATAGAGGCAAGCAACCAGACATTGGATTGACTTTTTTTTCTTTATAAAGCTCCATTAGCGCCTGAGCTTGTTTTTGTTTGTCATCTTTGTATTGTCGTTGTAATTTTTTAATTTCTGGCTGAATTTCGGATAATTCTTTTTGGGATTTAATTGATTTTTGCGACAACGGAAAAAGCGCTAAACGCAATAAAATCGTGAGCACAATTAAAGCCACCCCAAAATCAGGGATTAAATTATACAGCGCGATTAAAACGTTAAAAATCGGCTGATAAAGAATTGCGTGAAATAAAGAACCTAACATGACTAAAATTTATAATTATTCTAATTGACCTTGAACGGACTTATTCTAATTATGCTAATTAACCTAATTATTCTAAGAAAATTCCAAGCCCCAATGACCAATTTTTAAATTAATCTTGCTAAATATAAAATTTAGTTTTTGAGATTTTGGGCACTAGACACTGGTCATTATTTAGAATAATTAAAACAATTAGAGTAATTAGAATAATTCACCAGTTAAAAACACCCCAACACTCTTTTTGCCCCCATCCAGCTTCCCATAACCACCCCCTTATTTTTTATAGCATTGTAGGTATACTGCGAACAACTGGGATAATGCCGACAACCAGCAAAAGGGAAAAATCGCCCCAGCCAACTGTGGTCTGGCGAAATCGTTTTTTGATACAAACGAATTAGAGTTAGTAAGATTATTTGAAAAAAATTCATACAATAATTTCATCATGCCGAATTCATTGTTGTCATTCCGGGCTCCGACCCGGAATCCACGGCGTGGATGCTGAAAATAGCCGGAGGCACTGCGTATTCCATCTGAGTTTAATGGCGTAGAGTTCGCGCATGTGTTCAGCATGACAATAATCCGGCCTGACGCAATGCCTGCTCCAATGCTTGTTCAATCTCTTGATAGGACGCTTTAATAATTTCGGGTTTGACTATTGCAACCACATCATAGCCAATTTTAATTTGTGGTAATAATTCCCGGATCGCGTGGCGCAAACGGCGCTTAATTAAATTACGCTTAATTGCCAACTTGCTAACCTTATTACTAATAGAGAAACAAAAACGACTAGCATGGCCTTGAGATAATAAAAATTTTATCGTTAAAAAAGGGGCGTCTTGCCACCTACCTTTTTTAAAAACGGCCTGAATATCTCGTTTTTTAGTTAAACGATTAATCGCGTTTAGCATTAAACAGTCAGGCGCTTTCTGTTTTTAAGCCGCCTTCGTTTTAAAACAATCCTGCCGGCATTAGTTGCCATTCGTTTTAAAAACCCATGCCGGGTCTTCCGCCTTTTAGTTTTTGGTTTATAGGTGATTGACATGAATTAAGAATTAAGGATTAAGAATTAAGAATGCCACCCCCCCCAAAAAAAGCCATCTGAGGCCTTAATGACGTTAAGATACCACTAAAACAGAGAGAGGGGTGGGGATTGCTTTATTCTTTATTCTCTATCCTTAATTCTCGTTGTTTTTTAGTATACCCGCAAACAGCCCCGGAGTCAACTTCTGGGGTTATCCCACAGGTTATCAACAAAAAAATCCACAAGTTATTAACAAAATTACAACTTTGGCTGACTGGTGCTTGTTTTACTTCTTTGTGCTTGACTTTTATGGTATAATAGCAATACTAAAATAATTTCCATAGTTAATTAAGCATTTTAAAAACTATTTTCAATTAAACTTTTATTCCCTATCTGCTAAAAAGTTTCATGGAAGATCCTTAAAGCAGGGCAGAGAATAGAATATCTTATTATGGTACCCACTCCAGAGTGCCAAAATCTTTGGAAAATGATTTTAACCGAAGCCGAGTTAAATCTTTCTAAGGCAAATTTTATTACATGGTTTAAAGATGCGTATTTAAATTCTGTTGAAGATAGTATTGCTTATGTGGCGGTGCCCAATGGGTTTACCAAAGAGTGGTTAGAAAACAAATACAATAAATTTATTTTAAAGATCTTACGCGATAATTGCAATCAAATCAAAGAGGTCCGTTATTTGTTGACCCCCAAACAAATAGAGGCACCCGCGAACGAACCACGAACACCAGGCATAGAAACCTTGTTTTCTGACCAATTTATTAACAAAGAAACAAACCTTAACCCTAAATATACACTTACGAATTTTATCGTCGGTCCATCTAATGAATTAGCCCAAGCTGCTGCCACATCAGTTATCCAAAATCCCGGAAAAAACTATAACCCCCTATTTATTTATGGTGGAGTTGGTCTTGGTAAAACCCATCTCCTACAAGCCATCGGGAACGAAATCGCTAAAAACTTTCCCGATAAAAAAATTAAATACGTTAGCTCAGAAAAATTTACCAATGAGTTGGTCGATTGCATCAGGAACAAAACAATGCTAAATTTTAAAAATCGTTACCGTAAGCTAGATGTGTTAATTGTTGATGATGTTCAGTTTATTTCTGGCAAAGAGACCACTCAGGAAGAATTTTTTCATACTTTTAACGCTCTTTATGAAAAAGACAAACAAATTATCTTAAGCTCTGATCAACCACCAAAAGCCATACCTACCTTAGAACAGCGCTTGCGTTCGCGCTTTGAAGGGGGGATGATCGCTGATATTGGTACGCCTGATTTCGAAACCCGACTGGCCATTTTAAAGACCAAAGCTCAAGAAAACGATTTTGATATTCCCAACGAAAGCTTAGAATTTATTGCCCAAAATGTCAAAACCAATATCCGAGAATTAGACGGCGTTTTAAAAAGGGTTATGGCCTCGTACAACCTTAAAAAAATCACTCCCATACTAGCCAACGTTCAAAAACTTATTGAAGATGCCAATCAAACGCCAAAAAATATCGTTAATTACAAAACAATCATCAAAACCGTGGCTGACTTTTTCGACCTTCAAGAAAAGGATTTGACCAACAAATCACGCAAACAAGAAGTGGTCCACCCAAGGCAAATCGCTATGTATTTAATGCGCCAAGAACTTAAAATATCTTTTCCTTTTATTGGCAGTAAATTTGGCGACCGCGACCACACAACAGTGATGTATGCTTGTCAAAAAATGAGTCGGCTTTTTCAGGAACGCGAAGATATTCGCCAAGAAATTTCTTTAATTAGAGAAAAAATAGTAAATTGTTAATTGTCGATTGTTAATTGTTTTTTGCCTGTGGATTATCCGTTAAAAAAGCATGGAATACTTATGGGAATATCTCCGTAAAACTCGGGCACCGTTAAAGATTGTTTTTTTACCCCAAACTATAGGCGCGTTAACCGCATTGATTTCCACAGATTTTCCAAGACAAAAAATAAGCGCGGATCAAATAAATCAATGATTTCCACAGATTTTCAAAACATCTATTACTATTACTAATTTTAATTAATAAAAAAATAATAGCTATATGAAAGTAGTTTGCTTACAAGAAAATTTAAAAAATAGCTTGGGATTTGTTCAGGGAATAGTTGGCCATCATTTAACTTTGCCTATTTTAAACAACGTCTTATTACAAGCAGATAAAACCAATTTACAAATTGTGGCTACGAATTTAGAAATGGCCATGGTAATTGATTTAGTTGCTAAGGTGGAAACTAATGGTAGTTTGACTGTGCCAGCGCGTTTAATGGTAAATTTGATTTCTAGCTTGAAAGAAAAAAGGATAACCCTAGAATCAAGGCCAAATAATAATTTATTTATTAAAACACAAAATTATCAAGCTAATTTAAGGGGGTTAGTAAGTAAGGATTTCCCCTTGGTGCCGAAAGTAGATAGGCAATACTCTTTTAAGGTCGCGGCTGCGGCTTTTAAAATTGGCTTAGCGAGTGTGATTAATTCGGTTGCCTTAACAGAAACGCGGCCAGAAATTTCAGGCGTTTTGTTTGTGGTTTCGCAAAATGAATTAAAAATTGTCAGCACAGACAGTTTTCGTTTAGCGGAAAAAAGAGTTAAAATAGAGGGGAGGGTTAATGCGGAATTTTCACAAGTAATTATCCCAGCTAAAACAATCCAAGAGTTAATTAAAGTTTTATCGGTTACGGAAAAAGAGGTTGAGGTGGTGGTTAGTGAATCACAAATTTTGTTTAATTGCCACAATGTTAAATTAATTTCGCGGCTTATCGAAGGCGCCTATCCTGATTATCAAGCGATTATCCCAAACGATTTCCAAACTCAAGTAGTTTTAGATAAAAAAGAATTTTTAGAAATGGTTAAAGTGGCAAGTTTGTTTAGTAGTAAAATTAATGATATTACGGTGATGGTTGATCCGAAAAAATCGCAAGTAGAGATTTCCGCTCAAAACATCGACGTAGGCGAGAACCAAGTAAACTTAAACGCTGAAATTAGCGGTCAAGCAGTTAAGGTCGTTTGTAATTACCGTTATCTTTTGGAGGGATTGAGTAATATTTTAAGTCCACGGGTCTTTTTGGGATTTAATGGTTCGGCGCAGGCCTTTGTAATGAAACCCATTCAACAAAAAAGCTATTTATATTTAATAATGCCGTTGAACCAGTAAACGAAATTTCTAATTTATAATTTTTATGATAGAGCCCCAACAAATTCCAGTTAATCAGCCAGAAAAATTGAGCCCCACTAAAATCGAGGCCGAGTTAGAATTGGAAAAAGAATTAGCAGTTCCCAAAATAATTGAAGTTTCGCCTAAAACAATAACTTCTGAGGCAGAGTCACAAACGGAATTAGAAAAAGTCGTTGAACAATCAATTGAAAATCAGAGCGAGGCGCCACAAGCTGCTACGCCAGTGCCAGACGATCAACCCACAGAAATTTTAAGCAAAATCAAAGAAATTAGAAATCTTGACCAAGAGTATCAAGTACAAACGCTTTGTGATTTATCTTTTCAAAAGGGCTTGTCTTACGCGATTTCCGTGGCGCGCGGCTTAGATAATCCCCATGTTTTAGACGCTTTTCATGACACTCTAACTGGTGAATTGCGTCAGAGATTAATTCAAGAGAATAAAGTAGAGGAATTATAAAATGAGTTTTATCATTATTTTTTTCGCGGTTGTTATTATTTTAATTTTGGCGAGTGCTATCACTGTAATTTTTTGGTTTTTTAATAAAGTTAAAAATAAAGGCAAGATTACGCGGGCGATGAATTTAGAATTATTTTTGGTAACTTTGCCGAAATTTGAGCAAGTGGCTGGTGAAGAGAAAAAGACCTTTAAAGAACAAGGCGCCATTATGGAGCAGTTTTTTGCTATTTTATCATCAATTAAAGAAAAAAAGTTTAAAAAGTTTTTGTATGGCCCGCCTGATTTTTGCTTGGAAATCGCCTTGCCATCAGTTGGTGAAGAAATTTCTTTTTATTACGCTTGTCCAAAAAAATATGTTGGTCTTTTAGAAAAACAAATTCACGGATTGTTTTCCGAAGCCAATATCGAGCAAGCTAGAGATTATAATATTTTTAATTCTTCAGGCGTGGTGGCAGGCGCCACGGTTTCTTTGGAAAAAAGTTATATCTTGCCTTTAAAAACATATCAACAAATAGAAACTGATCCCCTATCTGAAATTACTACTGCTTTGAGCAAGTTAGAAGCGCAAGGCGAAGGCGCGGCTGTGCAAATTATTTTGCGGTCAGCGCATAGTGATTGGTCAAAACCAGCGATTAAAGTAGTGCAATTAATGCAAGAAGGAAAAACATTAGCCCAAGCTCAAGCCCAAGCTTTTCAAGGCAAGGCCAGCAAGGGGCTAGATCGGGCCGTGGGTTTGGCGGGCGAAGTTTGGGGTAAGAACAGAGAACAATCTCAAGATCAAAAATCAATAGACGAACAAAATAAACCCAAGGCATTTCAACAACAAACCATTGATTTGATTGAAGGTAAGGCGGCTAAATATGGTTTTGAAGTAAACTTGCGGCTTTTAGCATCAGCCGAGACGCAAGCGCGGGCCGAGCAAATTTTATCCCATTTAGAAAAATCCTTTGTTCAGTTCCGGTCTCCGGTTTTAAATGGCTTAAAAATCCAGACCATAAAAAAACGCGCGCTAAAAAAATTAATTTATAATTTTTCTTTTCGAATTTTTAGTAAGCAAAATAAAATTATTTTAAACACTGAAGAACTATCGTCTATTTATCATTTTCCAGTTACGGGACTTGCCACGCCAAAAGTGGCCTTTGTAAAAGCTAAAAGCGCGCCAGCGCCAGCTAATATGCCGCAAGGGGGCGTCATTTTAGGTCGTAATATATTTCGTGGAGTAGAAACACAAGCGCGTTCAGGGACTAACGATAGGTGTCGCCATCTTTATGTTGTTGGGCAAACTGGCGTTGGTAAGTCCGCTCTTCTAAGAGAAATGATTCGTCAAGATATTGAAGCTGGGCATGGGGTTGGAGTGGTTGATCCTCATGGGGACTTAGTAGAGTCAATTTTAGGAATTGTGCCGTCTACCCGCGCCAAAGACGTTATCTATTTTGATCCCGGTGATGTTGAGCGGCCAATGGGGCTTAATATGCTTGAATACAAAACTGAAGAGCAAAAAGATTTCGCGGTTCAAGAAATGGTCCGTATTTGGGAAAAATTATTTCCACCAGAAATGATTGGGCCAATGTTTGAACATAATATGCGAAACGCTATGCTGACTTTAATGGCAGACAAAGATGATCCTGGAACAATCGTAGAAATCCCGAGAATTTTTACCGACGATGCTTTCGCAAAATATAGATTGCAAAAAGTTACCGATCCCTTGGTGCGTGATTTTTGGGAAAAAGAAATGGCAAAAACTACAGCGCAAACTCGTTCAGAAATGTTGGGCTATTTAATTTCTAAGGTGGGCCGGTTTGTGGAAAACTCGATGATGAGAAATATTATTGGTCAGCCCCACTCCGCGTTTGATTTTCGCGATGTTATGGATAATCAGAAAATTTTATTGCTTAATTTATCCAAAGGCCGCGTAGGTGAAGTCAACTCGTCTTTGTTGGGGTTGGTGGCGGTTTCTAAATTACAAATGGCGGCGATGTCGCGAGGCGATTTGCCAGAAGATCAGCGCAAGGATTTTTATCTATATTTAGACGAGTTTCAAAATTTTACTACTGAATCTATTGCCACGATTTTATCAGAAGCGCGCAAATATCGTTTGGGTATGATTATAGCGCATCAATTTATCGGTCAATTATCAGAGCAGATTCGGGACGCGGTTTTTGGCAATGTGGGTTCGTTAGTCTCTTTTCGGGTGGGCGCAAATGACGCGGAGTTTTTGGTTAAACAGTTTGAACCGGTTTTTAACCAGCAAGATTTAATTAACTTAGATAACTTTAATTGTTGTGTAAAATTAATTATCAATAATCAAACGGCCTTGCCTTTTAGCATGGGGACTTATCCGCCGGTGAAATCAAATTTAGAATCAGCGGGAATGGTGAAGCAGTTGTCACGCGCCAGATTTGGCCGTGATCGGGCCGAAGTAGAACAGGAAATTATAAAGCGGGCGAATTTTGGTGCTGGCGTGGCGCCAGAACAGGTGATGACGCCCGGGGAAAGAAACCTTTGATTTTAGATTTATGATTTAAGATTTTAGATTTATAAATGTCATCGTCGTTGTCATCTCTAAAGAGCCTAATCGGCCTGAATCCATTTCAGGATTCACGGCGTTAATGCTGGATGCTGAAACTAGTTCAGCATGACGGCTCATCGTCTATGTCTTCATTTGAACACGCGGAACCTTCATTGGGATTGTTGATAAAAGAAAGCAGAGAAAAACAAGCGCGAATAGCGGAAAGGGTTTTTTTATTAAAGCATTTTTTTGAAGCGCTAAAAAAAATAGATAGCCAAGGTGGCAAATCTGAAGCGTCGCGCCTAGAAAAGATTTTAACTTATTTGAGTGATGATTCGTGTGAGCGATTAGCTATCCCAGAAAACAAAGAAGATCGGCAGGGGCTAATTGATTTGGTCGTGGAACAGATTGACGCTTTGGCTAAAGAATTAGAACAGGCGGAATCTGAAATGGCAACAGCGTGGCAGCGGTCTGGCAAGGAACTAAAAGATTATAAAGTCGGCAGTGAAAAGCCGGCGGGAGTTGTTGAGTTGGAAGAAAGGCAAATATTTCTTATCGGCGCGCAAAAAACATTACAATCTTTATTTAACGAATTAACGAGGTGGGGTATTTAGGTTTTGTTTTATAATTTTAACACATAACCGATGGTGGGTAGCGTGTATTTTAGTTGTCATTCCCGCGAAGGCGGGAATCTATACGACGATTAATTCGCCAAGCGTGGATTCCCGCCTTCGCGGGAATGACAAAAGACGTTATTCGCTGTGATTTTACACAGAAAGGAGGTGAAAAAATGGATCCAGAAAAAATAGGACTTTTTAAGTCCGGTATCGAAGCACCAGTAGTGGACATCGAAAAAGACAAGCAGGAGATTTTAAAAAATTTAGAAAGAGAGCTGGCTAACAAGCAACAAGAGTTGGCTGTTTTAGAGCCAGAGCTTTATCTTGCGCCAACCGAAGAGCTGACTGCTAAAAAAAGTCAATTAGAGCAAGAGATTGAGGCGATAAAAACTCAAAAATTAGCCCTGGTTCAAGAAGCGGCATCGCAATCGAAATCAATGCCGGAAACATTTTTAGAGAAAACCAACAAAGAGTTGGACGACATTGGCGAAAAATATAATACTAAGATTGCTGACGCTAAGGCACAGTCGCAGGCGGATCGGTCTATAGAGCAGTCTGTGGGTCAGTTTGAAACTTCAGACCAATTAGAAGAGGAAGCCACGCGAAATGATAAGCAAATAAAAAAAATGACCGTTGAGGCGGTTTCCGGCCAACCAGGGCTCGTTAAAGAAACCCCCGTAGAAAAGAAGTCAGTTCTGACCGAAATGTTTTTCAACCCCGAAGCGGAAAATCGCATAAAGGAAATTCAAGCAGAGTTAAATAGGGAGAAAGAAGAGATTCAAGCGCTTGAAGAGGCGATAGTAGAAAAAAAGCAGAAGGTAAAATCCTTAGAGGGCGAAAAGGATAAATTAGAGCAGGGGGGGTTGGCGGCATTTTTTAGAAATGCGCCGAAGCTGGAAACAGCTAACAAGCGGGGTGCGACCGCCGTAACGCGTGGTATGGCGATTAGTGAATTGCACGCGGCTCTTGAAAAATACGATAAGATTCAAGATCAGAGTTTTATGGAAAAGATAATGAAAAAATTATCTGCTAAGATGAAAAAATTATTTAGGCAAGCTTATCCGGAATTATTCCCTAAGAAGGAAAAAGTAGAAAGAGTCAAAAAATCGGCTAAAGTTAAAAAAGCTAAGTCCGCGATTCAGGGCAAAAGGCTGGTCGGGGATGAGGGTATGTCCATCGCTTAAATTTAATCTTTTTATGTTTTCTTCTTTGCAAAAACTTTTGCCACGAAGTATTGGCGGGTTAGATTTAAATCAGTATTTTGTTGAACGCCAATTAAAAAAGGCCTGGCAAGTGGTTTTGAGTCAAAAGCCGCGCTTGGACCCCAAAATTCTTAAGCCGCTTTATTTAAAAAACGGAGTTTTCTTTGTGGGTTGCGCGAATATGTGTTACGCTAGTGAATTGCGTTTCCAAGAAACGGAACTTTGCCAAATGATTAATCGTGCTTTGCAAAGGCAGGCAGTTAATAAAATTAAATTTTTGTCGTATTAATTGTTTAACTGCAAGATTTATTTTTTCTTGCCCGTGTGAATTAGCATGGCTATTGCCACGCCCAAGGCAGTGCCGATACCGGCGGAAATCATCGCTGCTTTGTTGGGATTTTCTTTAATATACTCTTCTGCTTGTTTGAGAACATCACCAACATCGCCTTTTAATTTTTCAATTTCTTGTTCGGCCGAATCCTTGGCCTCCATAATTTTGTCTTTTACTTGATCTGTGTCCATAAATTTAGTTTGAGCCGCAGTCTGTAGACCGTAGCTGTCGTCTGTAGACCGCAGCTGTTTATTTTTTTCGACCAGCAATATTTAATGCTAAGCCAATGAGTAAAATAATTAGGCCGATTATAAGATAGCCAATCCCGGGGATATAGTTCAGTAACTTATTGACAATTCTAATCAGGCCGAATAATAAGCAACTCAAGCCAAAGAGCATCAAAAATAAAGCAAAGATTTCTCTCTTAATATTAAAAATTATTTCATGCACGCGTTCTTTGGCGTTGTCTAAAAGCGAACCCGTAAAACTTTTAACGAAGTTTTCAGCTAAATTAAAAAATATTTCTCGTAGGTTATTGTCTGGCATATTTTGTTTGTTTAAGCCGGCCACAACCAGATAAATTTCTGACTATTGGTCAAAACTAAAAACAAGTTTAAGTTAGTATATTTTAACTTATTTAGCACAATAGAGCAAATGGTACAGATGTTGTGGGGCGTTCTATTGTGTGTAGATTTTTATTTCTTTAGTTCCTTTATCGCCAACCACGTCGTAGGCCTGAACACGTAATTTGTGCTCGCCGTTAATTGTATCAGCTGGTAGCGTCCAAAAAAGGATAAGAGACGGTTGACTGGTTGACCCTATCAGCGTGTTATCAAAAAAGATATCAATCTGTTTGATATTAAAAGTCCCAGTAGCGCGTAGATTGATTGATAGCTCGCTCAGCGCTGTGCTGTTTTCTTGAGGCGAAGACAATTCAATCTGTGGTTGGTTGGCAACGGTGTGGATGTCGTCGGTTTCCGTAGGCAAAGCTCCATTAACGTTTAATCCGAGCGCAATTGCCCGGGGCGTTTTTAACCATTCTTGGACAGCGCTTTCCCAATTAATAAATTGGGGGTCTTGCCATGGAGTTTTCGGAAACTCACCCATGGGGTTGTCTT
>Ga0210051_1006131_pt1 | contig 11358 bp, 13 predicted proteins | sample CryGey092014_all_FD_185464 | JGI IMG/M metagenome (GOLD analysis project Ga0210051, IMG submission 185464) | Groundwater microbial communities from aquifer - Crystal Geyser CG23_combo_of_CG06-09_8/20/14_all (SPAdes) (version 2) | ecosystem: Environmental > Aquatic > Deep subsurface > Groundwater...
GGAGCGGAAGGTGCCTATCAATTTGGTGATTTCGCCCAAGCGACAAACAAACCAGAATTGTCCATCATAGAGAGAGACAGACACGCATGGGCCACGGATTTAAGTGGTGAATACAGATGGCCGAACGTGAAATGGACGCCGAAACTCGGATTAGAGTATGTTTATTATTCAGGTGAAGAGAATGATAAATTTACCGATTCGGGTGACTGGCGCGGTTGGAATCCTGTATTTAGAGGTAAGACTTTTTCAGCCATACGTGAATTCCAGAACATCTATTATCGGACGAATTTCAGGACAGACTCTGCTTTCTACAACTACGAACAAAACCCTGATCAGGATTCTGGAATGTCAAACGAACACCAGATTATCGTAACGGGCCAGTTAAAGCCTACAGAGAACGTGACGTTTGACGCGGAATATGCTCATTTCATCCAGGCTCAAAAGTCGGATCCTGCAAACACCAAAGCTGACCTCGGTGACGAACTTGATTTTGCATTGACATATAACTACACCGAAGACGTTACTTTTGGCTTGTTAGCAGCATGGTTCATACCTGGTTCATATTTTCCAAATGGCCAGGATGACACAGCCGCTGACCTCGTTGGCAGCATGAAGGTAAGTTTCTAACTTCCATCGAAGTTTTGGTAGGGTGGTCCAAATACCCCTGCACCATTGTGGTGCAGGGGTATTTTTTTATCATCTTGACAAAGAAATTATTTATGGTTATAATCTAAATTAATAAAGGGGAAAACATGGTAGCTGACATAGAGAATGTCTTCAAATTTGCCTTCAAAGATAAAAATTGGATAATCAAGATGCTTATTGGCGGTGTGTTGGCGATAATACCTGTGGTTAATTTTATCGTTTTTGGTTACGTGCTTAAGGTATTAAAAGACGCTAAGGAAGGCAAAGAGGCGCGGCTCCCCGAGTGGGAAGATTTCGGCGCATTATTTAAAGACGGCCTAACCGTTTTTATAATCGTTTTAGCATATGCTTTAATAATATGTATTATATGGCTTATAGGCATCTTAATAAGCATTATACCTGTAATAGGATGCCTGAGCCTTCTATTATTTCCCATATTAATCGCGGCATTGATCCTGATCCCGCCTGCGGCTAATATAAGCTTATGCAGGTATCTGGATAAGGGGACGATTAAGGAAGCGTTGAAGTTAAAAGAGGTATTAGAAGAGTTCAAATCCAAATTTAGCGACTATCTTATGGTAACGCTTATAAATGCCGCGATAGGCTTGATAGCGTCTGTTACCTTTTGTCTTGCGCCATTCATATATTTTTGGCTTTGGCTTATAACAGCCAGATTATTCGGCGAAATTTATGGAACAAGGCCGACGAAATTTAGTATTTAAGTTAGTAGATAGGGGTAAGTAGGTAGTAGTCAGGGTGGAGAAAAAGCTCCACCTATTTTTATTTCATTACAAGTGAAAATACTAATAAAACAATCTCAAAATAAGACCCTATTATACCAAGCCTTATTTATTATTATTGTTACGGCTCTCTTCTTTTTAGGCTTTCTTTTTCCATCCGAGCGCGTTGAGCCTCTCATATCAGGGCCACTTTGCCTATTCAAAAGATTTACAGGATTGCCTTGTTTATTTTGCGGTTTTACACATAGCCTGATCAGTTCATTCAAGCTTTCTTTTAAAGAAGCCTTTTTTTATAATCCCGCCGGGATTTTATTATTTTTTGTCTTTATAACAGCGGTAATAAATTCTTTTTTAGGCTTGTCAGTAAAAAGACAGGTTATATTATATTTAAATAGGCCAGAGAAGTTTATAATCATTTTAGGTGTAGTTCTTTTATTGGTTTTGACATGGATTTTTAGACTTAGGACATTTCCTAGTCCCTAATCCCTAACTGCCAACCCCTAGCTACTAATTAAGGAGGCTATATGAAAATAAAAGTTCCGCTGAAGAAAGCAAACAGGCTCGTGAATCACGGCCCCGTGATTTTGGTGAGCTCCTTTTATAAAGGCAGGCCAAATATATGCACTGTTGCCTGGAATATGCCTGTAGATTTCGACCCGCCAAAAGTGGCGTGCGTGATAGGGGACGACAATTACTCTTTCGAATGCATAAAAAATACCGGTGAGTTTGTCATAAATATACCGGGTAAGTCGCTCCTTAAAAAAGTTATTCAATGCGGCAGCGTGTCAGGCAAAAATATAGACAAATTCAAGGAATTCGGCCTGACCCCTATCGCGGCGTCAAAGGTAAAACCGCCGTTAATTAAAGAGTGCGTGGCCCACCTGGAATGTAAATTATTGAGAAAGGACCTTGCCGTCGAATATAATATCTTTCTGGCCGAAATCTTGTGCGCCTGGGCCGAGAAGTCATTTTTTAAGAATAACCGGCTGCTTGTGGAAAAAAGCGGGGCAAAGACCATTCACCATTTAGGCGCCAGGTTTTTCGCATTCCCGGGTAACGTCATCGAAGTGAAATAATCAAGATTATCCTCAGTAGCTCCTTACTCTGCAGCTAGTACCGTCAGGTGCCCTTAATGGTAGCAATAGGGGTGAGCGGCTCAAGTGCACCTTTGCTGTCCTGTTTCTGCCTGCCCTTCGTTCAGTCAAAATTTCTTAACGCTTTTTGACTGGTCAGAAATCGGGGATGGGCATAACTCACCCGCCACTGATGCAATGGCGGGTTCGGACAATGCCCATCCTTTTATCCCTCGACTTCGCTCGGGACAAGTAAACCGATTTCTTCCTCGTAAAAAAGCTTCCCGTCTAAACTAATATTTAGGCATGCATGTACGGGATCCCGCCATGTGTTGCGTAAAGTTATAAGCGGGAGAAATTTTGAAACTTCACTTAAGGGCAGGCCAAAAACAGGAACCAAGAGCATCTCTTGGTAGCTATTCCAAGTCAAACCAGAAGGATTTCCTTTCTCCACATATGGTAGCAATATGGGGTGAGCGGCGAAATTGTCCCGCCTACACCCCACTTTTTGCTCTCTATGTGCGGGATCCCGCACATGTATGCTTAAAGTCAGGTTTAGGCGGGAATAATTTTTCCCAAATGTGGTTTTAGGACTTACGACGAGCGCCGAAAGTGTAGCGCTGACTATTAGCGCAGTTAGGCGCGAGGAGTAAGTTCAAAACCACGGGAAAAATTTACTTAAAGCCGCGAACCCCGATTGCTACCATTATAAATAAATGTTAGCACAGCGTTGACTTTGTAAACCTCTTAATGTATACTAATTGCAAATGAAAGACACTAAAACTATAAAAAAGGCCAAGATATTTTCTATAATCCTTATGCCGCAGGTCCATCAGTATGTGGCGATCCTGGAGGAAATAGACGGGACCCGCCTCCTTCCCATATGGATCGGCGTGAACGAAGGTAATGCCATTGCCATGCATATGGAAAAGCAAAAGATGCCCAGGCCCATGACGCATGACCTATTAGCCGGCATTTTAAATAAGGTCGGCGTCAAGGTCGAGAAGATCGTAATAAGCGATTTAAAAGAGAATACGTATTACGCCACCCTCTATATAAAGCTCGACGGGAAGTCTTACGAGATAGATGCCAGGCCAAGCGATTCTATGGCGATAGCCGTAAGGACAGATTCCCCTATATTTATAGAAGAAAAAGTTTTTGAGAAATGCCCTGTTATCAGAAAACCTATCACGGACCAGGAAATAGAAGAGTTTAAAACGAAACTTAAAGACCTTAAGCCGGAAGATTTTTTTAATAAAACCTAAAAGCATCATTAATGGACCAGCAAAAGAAAGCCCGCCTTTATTCAAATATAAAAGTAGCCATAGGCATTTTCGAACTATTGGTCCTCTTTCTATTCCTTATAATATTCCAGTTTTCCAACGCTTCTCACGTTACTAAGGAATACGCCTGTAATATCGCAAGCAATCAGTATTTGTATATTTCAATATATTTTCTGATATTTTCGGTATTATATTACCTTATAAACTTTCCCGCGAACTACTTTTCCGGATATCTTTTGGAGCAGAAGTTCTCGCTGTCTAATCAGAATATTCTCGGATGGTTTAAGGACGAGCTCAAAAGCGTTATTTTGAGCTTTTGCGTTTCCCTTTTAGTTGTCCAAGTCCTTTATATATTCTTACGCGTTTTTAGCGGTATATGGTGGATTTTGATGGCTTTATTTTGGGTATTTTTCACCATTGTTCTTTCAAGGATAATTCCCACTTTTATCATACCTTTATTTTACAAGTATAAACCGTTGCAGGATAATGAACTTCGTAAAAGGCTTATAGGATTGGCCGGCAAGGCAAATGTCAAAGTATTAGATACATATGAGATAGATTTCAGCAAGAAAACCAAAAAGGCCAATGCCGCGCTTGTGGGATTAGGGAAAAGTAGAAGAATAATTCTCGCCGATAACCTCGTAAAAGATTTCAGCCATGAAGAAATAGAAGTGGTCATAGCCCATGAGATCGGCCATCATAAGTTATTGCACATGTGGAAAATGCTCTTTTTCGGAGGAGGAGTGGCATTTTTGATTTTCTATATCGCTGATTCTGTCCTTACGAACTCGCTTCATATGCTCGGGGCAAGTGCCATATACGATATAGAGATATTTCCTTTCTTCTGCCTTATCCTCTCGGCCTTCAGTATACTCTTAATGCCGATCCAGAACGAGTTTTCACGGAAGATAGAAAGGTCTGCCGACGGATTTGCCTTGAAAATAACAGGCAACAAAGAAGGTTTTATAAGCCTGATGAAAAAGCTGGCGGAGAAGAACCTGGCCGATTTCAAACCGAATAAGATCATAGAGTTTATTTTCTACGATCACCCGTCTATATCAAACAGGATAGAATTTGCTGAAGAATTTCAATTAGAAAAAATGGAAAGAAATTGATCGCCCTTCATAGCTTATCAAAATTTATTAACGCTTTTTACTCGTCAGAAATCGGGGGTTGGGATAACTCGCACCACACCAAAGGTGTGGGCTCGGACAATCCCAACCCTTTTATAAACCGATTTCTTCCTCGCAAAAAGCTAAAATTTTGAATAGCTACTCAGGGCAATCAATATCTTTGTAAAAAAACTAGAAATATAAATGAAAAAACTTCAAATCCGAGACATATTTAACCAGATCGCAGACCTTTTGGAAATAAAGGGCGATAATCCTTTCCGCATAAAGGCTTATAGAAGGGCTGCCCAGAGCGTTGAGAATTTGTCATCTGACGTAGAAGAGCTTGTCAGGGAGGGGAAGCTGGAAGAGATCCCGGGCATAGGAAAAGATCTAGCCAAAAAAATAAAAGAAATAATAGAAACAGGCAATCTTAAGTATTTTGATGACTTAATGAAGAAAACCCCGAAGGCGATATTGGAGATGATGGAAATCCCGGGCATAGGCCCTAAGACGGCGAAGGCGCTTTATGATAATTTTAAGCCTAAGAACATAAGCCAGCTCGAGGCGTTGGCCAGGTCTCACAAAATAAGCGGTATTCCCGGCATTAAAGATAAAACAGAAGAGAATATATTAAAAGGAATTGAGTTGGTGAAAAAAGGCAAAGAGCGGATGAATTTAGGCATGGCAGTGAGCATAAATTCCGAATTCGTCCGGCTGTTAAAGGATTTGCCGCACGTAAAAAATATCAGCACGGCAGGCAGTTTGCGCAGGATGAAAGAAACCATCCGCGACATAGACATATTGGTTATTTCAAGGAAGCCTGAAGAAGTCATGGATGCGTTTGTGAGGGCACCTATGGTAAAAGAAATACTCGCGCACGGCAGCACAAAATCAAGTATACGGACCCTGGAAGGCGTCCAGGTTGACGTTCGAGTTGTCGATGAAAAAAGCTATGGCGCCGCGCTTGTCTATTTCACAGGCTCAAAAGAGCATAATATACACATACGAAGATTGGCTAACCAGTTAGGTTTAAAGGTGAACGAATACGGCGTGTTTGAAAATAAGACAGGTAAAAATATAGCAAGCCGGCGCGAAGAAGATGTGTATTCCGCGTTAGGCTTAGATTTCATACCGCCGGAATTGCGGGAGGATACGGGCGAGATAGAATGCGCCAAAGAAGGCAGACTGCCTAATTTGGTTGCGCTAAAAGACATAAGAGGCGATTTGCACGTTCATTCCGATTGGTCCGACGGCATGCACCCTTTGAATGAAATGGCGACGCTGGGCAAAGAGAGAGGGTATGAGTATCTTGCGATATGCGATCACACGCAGTCTTTGCGAGTAGCCGGCGGCTTGAATGAAAAGGAATTGAAAGAACAAATAAAAGAGATCCGTAAGATAAATAAAAATATAAAGGGATTCGAGCTTCTTTGCGGCACAGAGGTCGATATTCTAAGCGACGGTTCGCTTGATATAAAAGACGAAGTCTTAAAAGAACTAGACATAGTTGTAGCCTCTATACATTCCGGGTTCAAACAATCTAAGGACAAGCTTACCGGGCGGGTTATAAAGGCAATGGAAAATAAATATACCTCCATAATAGCCCACCCCAGCGGCAGGCTAATAGGCGAAAGGGCCCCGTATGAGCTCGATTTTGACGAGCTTTTTAAAGTCGCGAAAGAAACTAACACGGTATTTGAGATAAATGCCTTTCCTTCAAGGCTTGATTTAAACGATACGAATATAAGAAATGCCAAAAAATATGGTGTCACCTTAAGCATAGGCACTGACACGCATATAAAAGACCAGCTTGACGCTATGGCCCTTGGGGTTGGTATGGCAAGACGGGGCTGGCTCGAGAAAGGCGACTTGCTTAATACGCTATCGCTGTCCTCTCTTAAGAAAAAACTTAAAAGGAAACGACAATGAAAATCACGAATGAAAAATTTTTTGTTCTCATCACGTATGACCTATTGCTCAAAAATAAGGATCTTGTATTAAAGAGCCGCATAAATTGTTCTGTTTATTTAAATTCTCATAACGTTCTAGACATGTATAGCAAGAAAGACTTTATTAGGATAAGAAAATTTTTTGACGATAACGGGCTCCTTAAAATAGTTCATGGCCCGTTTCTGGACCTAAATCCCGGCAGTGTCGATAGAAAAATAAGAGAAGCAAGTCTAGAAAGGTTTATTCAAGCTCTAAAAGCTGCGAGAATATTGGGTTCTCAACACATAGTGTTTCATAGCGGCTTCAGACCTGACCCTTACAAAAAGTACAAAGCCGAATGGCTTAAGAATAGCCTGAATGTCTGGGGAAAGTTTATAAAGCTAGCGGAAAAAGAAAAAATAAATGTCGTTATAGAAAATACATTTGAGAAGACGCCCGAATTGCTGGTCGAACTAGTTCGAAAAATAGATTCCAGGAACTTCAAGATATGCTTTGACGGCGGACATTTTAATTCCTTTGCGAAAATAGACCCGCTTAAGGCGTTTGATATGATACCCCCTCGCATGATAGGCGAAATCCATCTGTCGGATAATGACGGTTCAGACGACCAGCACCTGGCGCTTGGGGAAGGAAATATAGACATCGATGCTATCTTTAAAAGGGTAGAAAAGCTGCGTATAGATCCTGTAATTACAATAGAACCCAACGATATGATAGGCGCAGAAAAGGATTTGGCATATTTGGAGAAAAAAGGATATATTCAGTAGTTAGGGGTTAGTAGTTAGGGGTTAGGGAGAATGAATAAAAAAGTAAAACTCCTTGAGATGTATGATAAGATGTATAAACATTTCGGCCCAAGGCATTGGTGGCCCGCTGACACGCCGTTCGAAGTTATGGTTGGGGCTATCCTGACGCAGAATACATCTTGGAAAAATGTTGAAAAGGCTATTCGGAATCTAAAGGGTAAAAAGGTACTCAATCTAAAAAGTTTATATAAATTAAACATTAACCGCCTTGCCTTACTTATAAGGCCGGCAGGTTTCTATAACCTAAAAGCCAAAAGATTAAAGAATTTTGTAAATTTTCTATTTTTAAGGTATAATAACACAAAAAGTATAGCTAGAAGGCCGTTAGCTCTTTTGAGAAATGAACTTTTGGAAGTAAAGGGTGTGGGCCCCGAGACAGCGGATAGTATACTTTTGTATGCGTTAGGAAAGCCCGTATTTGTTGTCGATGCCTATACCAAAAGGATCCTCACAAATCACGGATTTATCAAGAAAGATGCCGGCTACGATGAGATCCAAAAGCTATTCATGGATAACTTGCCTCGGAAAAGACAGCTATTCAATGAGTATCACGCATTGATAGTGGAAACGGGAAAGAATTTTTGCAGGAAAAAACCATTGTGCGGCATATGCCCGTTAAAAGGATTGAGGCCATGGGAAAAGTATATTTTGTAAAGGCAGCGAAAAGCGATGGCAAGTCCGAGATCATTAAAAAGATAGAAGGCCTGCTGGAAGCGTCGGATTGCTTTGATTTCATCAAAAAAGGCGATATTGTAGCGGTAAAGGTAACATTCGGAGAAAAGGGCAATGAATATTACGTAGGCCCGGAGTATGTAAAAGTTGTCTTAAATAAAATAAAAAAATTAGGCGGAAAGCCGTTTTTGACGGATGCCAACGTTTTATATAAAGGAGAGCGGACTAATGCGGTAGACCACCTGAACCTTGCCAGAGAGCACGGATTCTTAAGGTGCGATGTGCCGGTTATAATAGCGGACGGTCTTTTTAGCAAAAATTACAAGAAAATTGCAATAGATAAAAAGCATTTCAAGACCGTGAATATCGCAAGAGACGTAGTAGACTCGGATTGTATAGTTTCTATTTCGCATTTTAAAGGACACATGCAGACAGGATTCGGGGCTGCTCTTAAGAATATAGGAATGGGGCTCGCTTCCCGCAGCGGAAAGCAGATGCAGCATTCTCATGTGAAGCCCGAAGTCAGGGAGAATAAGTGCGTATTGTGCAAACAGTGTTTCGATATATGCCCAGTTTCAGCTATAAGCGAGAAGAACGGCAAGGCATTTATAGACAAAGAACGCTGCATAGGGTGCGCCGAGTGCGTTGCTACCTGTAAATTTTTCGCTATAGCCATTACCTGGGAAGAATCAGCTGAAATTCTTCAGGAAAAAATGGTTGAGCATGCCTTTGGCGCTTTAAAAAACAAGAAGGACAAGGCAGTATTCATGAATTTTGCACTGGAGATAAGCAAGGAATGCGACTGCTGGAACTTGGAGAATCCGATAATAGCCAAAGATGTGGGAATATTTCTTTCAAACGATCCCGTCGCCGTAGATAAGGCCGCAGCGGATAAAGTCGTAAAACAAGAAGTAAATGATGTTTTCAAGAAGGCTCATCCCGATACCAATTGGCATAGGCAGCTTGAATATGGCGCAAGCCTGGGCCTGGGAAAACTTGATTATAAACTGGTAGAGGTGTAAAATGAAATACTTTAAGAAGTCAAAGTACAGGTTTGATCTTAAAAGTATGAAGCCAAAGAAGGAAGAAGATATTACTCTGGAAGATCTGTACAAAGAACAACTTAAGAACAAGGTACGGCGGAAAAAATAACGTTCTCAAAAATTACATAAATTAAATAAGGAGATGGAATGAATAAAAAAATGGTGTTGTGTTGTTTGCTGGCATTTATATTAAGTTTTTTGGTATCATTTCCGCTGTATGCCGAAGATAAAAATTGGGAGATAAGGAACTACCAGACTGTAAGGCTGGACGATAGGCGCGAGATCGATAGCACTTATCTAACAAGGATAGAGGCTTCTTTTTATTACAAGATACCCAGCGACCTAGATATAAAGTTTGAATTAAAACCGTTTGGAGAAGCGCAATATAAGTGGGATCAAGGGGCGTGGAGCAGGAACGAGGCCGGCGTGGAAACCGGATTTCACGTTACCGAGTATGCGTATATAGGAGAAAGTTTTCAATATGCGTGGCTTGATGAATATAAAAAAGGCACGAGATTTCGAAATGAAGACTTCTTGAGGAATGACACAGCCGAACTTGAATCTAGGCTTGAAGCGCATATACCTTTTGTGCTAAACTCTAAAGGGTATAAAATTACCGTGGTTCTGATCGAGGAGTATACTTATTCTTGTGAAGAAGAGAGGGCAACTCTTAATGAGATAGGTGGGAGGTTTGTCATACCGGTTTTTAAGTATTTGGATGTCGCATTAGGCTGGAGGCACATCGACAGAATACACGAGTACGATTCGGACCAGCTTGAGTTGACGTCTATTATAAAATTTTAACTTATGGAAAAAATGGAAAAATTGAATAAAAAGGAAATCGAAGGTTTAGACTTTGAGATATCGTTTTATGAAAATCTCCTGAAAGATAAACCGGATTTTGTAAACGCCTTGATTCTCTTAGGCGAGGCCTATACGAGAAGGGGGTTTTACGAGAAGGGGTTGGCGGTGGACAAACAACTTGTTAAGCTGCTGCCCCATGACGCGATCGCGAATTACAATTTAGCGTGCAGCTACTCTTTGATCGGCGATATTGGATCCTCTTTAAAGGCCATAAAAATCGCCATAAAAAAGGGATATAGCGATATAGATTTTATGCAGAAAGACCCTGATCTCGAAACCATTAGAAAAGATAGTAGATTTAAGAAACTGGTGGACAAATTAATTAAAGAGAGAGGAGGGGACGTAGATGGTATTTGGCTTATTCAGGAAGAAGACGGTGAAAAAGCAAACAAGAAAGAAAGTTTTAGCAAGGAAGGCTATAAAAAAACCAAAACACCCAAAGAAAAAGGCGGCAAAAAAAACACAAAAACGTGCCGCAGTTGCAGTAAAGAACAAAAAGACCGTTTTAGCGTATGATATCATTGGAGAAGTCACCCACTATTTCCCAAAGGTAAGAGCAGGCGTCATAAAGGTGAAAAAAGGAGAGATAGGCATCGGAGATACCGTACAAATAAAAGGTCATACGACAGATTTTAAACAAAATGTTGTCTCTATGCAGATAGATCACGTGCCGATAAAAAAGGCAAAGAAAGGCAACGAGATAGGGTTGCTTACAAAAAAGAGGGTTAGAGTCGGGGACTCTGTTTATAAGGTTTAGGAAGCGGAAGCGTAATGAAAAAACAATCGTTTAAAAGGGTTCTTTTGGGGTTGGGCCTTGATTGTAAAGACGGCCATGTAAGGGTTACGAAAGGCAAAAATTTTCGCCTGTATGGCGGAAGCGAAGAGACCCACAACCTGATGCAGGAAAAGGCCATAAAATTCAATGAACAATTGGATAAAATTGGCAAGAAACTGGACAATGTTAATAGGAATGAATTCTACGACATAGCCCATAAGATAGGGCTGAAAATCCTTGACGATTCTGACAATCTAAGAGGGAAAAAATAATTAATACTGTAATCGCAATACAATAATGTTCGGTTTTAACAAAGCAAGAATGTCCTGTTCCAAAGTTGCTATAATGATCCTTCTCAAAGGAGGATCACATGGCAGGAAAGGACATTATAATGG
>Ga0210051_1006132_pt1 | contig 11358 bp, 12 predicted proteins | sample CryGey092014_all_FD_185464 | JGI IMG/M metagenome (GOLD analysis project Ga0210051, IMG submission 185464) | Groundwater microbial communities from aquifer - Crystal Geyser CG23_combo_of_CG06-09_8/20/14_all (SPAdes) (version 2) | ecosystem: Environmental > Aquatic > Deep subsurface > Groundwater...
GTTGCTCCAGTTTAATTCAGGGGTTGTTTTATTATAAAAATGTAAAGACTAACAGAGACTCTATTCCGGGTTTGATGCATAACGTTATGGCTGGCTACAAGATTTCTGATATAAAACCGGTAGCGGCATTTGATATAGATAAAAGAAAGGTGGGAAAAGACTTATCAAAAGCCATCTTCTCCCTCCCTAACTGTACTAAAGTCTTTGAGAAAAATATACCAAATTTAGGGGTAAAAGTAAAAATGGGACCGGTGTTAGATGGGGTGGCTGAGCATATGAAAAATTATCCTGAAGAGAGAACATTTATTGTAGCAAAAGAAAAACCAGTAAACGTAATAAAGGAATTAAAAAAATCGGGAGCGGAAATTTTAATAAACTATTTGCCGGTTGGCTCTCAAAAAGCAGTCGAATACTATGCGAAAGCTGCCCTGGAAGCAGGCTGCGCCTTTATTAATTGCATGCCAGTTTTTATAGTCTCTAATGAAGATTGGGCAAGAAAATTTGAAAAGAAAAACTTACCTTGTATTGGAGACGATATAAAATCCCAGGTTGGAGCAACAATTATCCATCGAACACTATCTCACCTTTTTGCCCAAAGAGGGGTACCAATTGACAGGTCTTATCAATTAAATTTTGGGGGGGAAACTGACTTTTTAAATATGTTATCAAGAGAAAGATTAAAGTCAAAAAAGATTTCAAAGACTGAAAGCGTTGAATCACAACTGGCAAAAAGATTAAGTTATGACAATTTACACATCGGTCCCTCAGATTACATTCCCTGGCTAAAGAATAATAAAATTTGTTTTATCAGAATTGAGGGAAGACAATTTGGAAATGTGTCAATGGATTTGGAGCTTCGTCTCTCAGTCGAAGACTCGCCAAATTCTGCTGGTTGTGTCATTGACGCTGTTAGATTAGCAAGAATTGCCTTAGATAGAAAAATTTCTGGACCATTAATTTCTGCCTCGGCTTATTTAATGAAACATCCTCCCCAACAGTTCACTGACGAAAAAGCGAGGGAAATGGTCGAAGAATTCATAAAAGGTCAAAGAGAAAGGTAATTAAAATCAGAAAATAGTAGAGAAATTAGAAAATAGAAAAAATTAACTAATTTCCAATTTCTATTTTCTATACCAATTTCCAATTTCTATTAACAAATTTCTAAAACTATGGAGCCATTTGAAAGATTTAAAAGGTTAAACACTGAGGGAAATTTGTGGATTTATATCTTGTCTTTAGGGAAAGAGGAGGAAATTTGTGATAAAGATATCAGAAGATTAATTTTTGAAAAGTTTAGCTTTTTACCAAATGTCTTTTTAGTAAAAAGGGTTTTGTATCGCTTAAAGAGAAATGAGTATATTAAAATTGGAAAATATAAAGGGGAAAGAGCTTATAAAACCACAGAAAAAGGATTAAGAGAGTTAGAAGAGATGAAAAGATTCTGCCATAAACTATTACAAAAAGTATAACAATAATTTTTATACTTGATTAAAAAAACAACTCTTTTTAGTTGTTTTTTTTATTTCTTGACGGCTTTAAAGGCAATCTTTAAAATAAAAAGCAGTAACTAAAAAAAGGGGTGAAAAGTTTGGTAGCCATTCTTAAAAAACAATTAGCAAAAATTTGGAATTGGCTAAAAGACGAACTTACCGAAGGGGATCTCAATTGGCTAAAAAAATGCCGATGCGGAACATGGTTTAACTATTCCAACGACCCGATACAAAGAGCCAAATGGGAGACAGAAAATGCTAAGACGGCCTTAGAGATTATTCATCGAATTCAAGATGTGCTTGATGCAAAAAGTCTTAAACCGCTATCAATAGGCTATGCAACTTCCCAGGACAAACTTTCAAAGATCTACCTAGTAAAGACGGCCGAGATATTAGGAATTACCGTGCCAAGAAGAACGAATAAGGTGACTTTGCTCAATATAATCCTAGAAAAGATAGAAGAGGAGGAAGCAAGAAAGATTAGAGAGAATTTTGATGACTAAAATACCAAGACGCGGCTGAAATAAGCCGCCTTTTTTCTAAAGTAAATAAATCAAAATACAAATTATTCCCAAAATAATACAATAAATTCCAAAATAATGGAGTTTTCCTTGAATTATGATTTTTTGTAACCATTTTAAAGCCACAAACCCAACAATAGCCGAAAATAAAACTCCGAACAATCCATTTAATATTTCCTGAGTTGTAAAATTTAAAATCTTAGGCATTTGCAAGAGATTTGCTCCAAAAATAGCAATTATTCCAAGGAAAAAAGAAAATTTAAAAGCATCTTCTTTTTTTATTTGTTGATAGAGCGCGACTGAGATTGTTAAGCCGGAGCGAGAAATTCCAGGCAAAATGGCAAAGGCCTGAAAAATCCCAATTATTATGGCGTCTAAAGGGCTAATTTTAGTTATCTCCTTTTTTGAATCTTTTACGAAACTGGTAATATATAGAATTATGGCTGTGAAGAAAAAGGAAATACCTACTAATAAAAAGGAGTCAAAGAAGATATTAACCTTTTCCCTCAAGAGTATTCCCCAGATAACTATTGGGATTGTTCCAACTATTAAATAAAATAGTAAGTTGGTATAGTCTCCCCTCTTTCTACTTTTTATTTCCTGGTGTAGGTTTTGGACAATCTTTTTAATATCTTTTCTGAAAAAAAATAAAAGAGCAAATAGTGTTCCCAAATGAGCTAAAATATCAAAGGCAATGGGAGGCGTAGAAAATCTAAAAATCTTCTGAAAAATTACTAAGTGTCCTGATGAGGAGATTGGTAAAAATTCAGTTAATCCCTGAATGATTCCTAGAAAAATAGCTTGCAAAAGATTCATATTTTAAAAAATGGTTGGCCTTTAAACATTTTTATTTTATAATATTTGATAAAAATATGAAAATCTTAATTACTGGAGCCACCGGATTTTTGGGTCACCATCTGGTGAAAAGATTAATAAAAGAAGGTTATAAAGTCAAAATATTGAGAGAGGGGTCTGCTCAAATAGATTTACTGAAGGGTATTGAGGTGGAAAGTGTTATTGGTGATATTAGAGACCTCGAAGCGGTAAAAAAAGCAGTTAAAGACTGCGAAATTGTTTTCCATTTGGCGGGAATTATTGCTTATTGGAGTCGTCTTAACCGACTTCAATACGAAATAAATGTAGAGGGTACTAAAAATGTAGTTAGGGCCTGCCTTGAAAATAAAATTAAAAGATTAATTCATGTAAGTTCAGATGTGACAATAGGAGTGGAAGAAGGGAAATTAGCGAATGAGGAGATGCTCTACAATCTTTTTCCTTTAAAAATCAATTATTGCGATACAAAATTTTTAGGAGAAGTTGAAGTTTACAAGGGTATTGCTAAAGGCCTTGACGCAGTTGTTGTCTGTCCTGCTTCAATGTATGGCGAGGGAGACATAAGAAAGATAAAGACAGATATGACTTTTGATTTTAAATTTCCCATGAATTTTTTTTATCCAAGGGGGGGTATAGCTGTTGTTGATGTAGAAGATGTGGTAGAGGGGTTAATTCGGGCTTGGAAGATGGGAAAAAAGGGAGAAAGATATTTGCTAATTGGAGAAAACATTACTTTTTACGAAATGCGAAAAATAATAGCCAAGGAATTGGGAAGAAAACCCCCTTCTATTTCTATCCCTAGTTGGCTTTTTACTCTTTTAGCATATGTTTTTTTAGGAATTTCAAAGATTACCAAAAATCGTCCAAAACTGACGCCGGAAATGGCTCGTTTTAATAAAATAAAATTTTACTTTTCCAATGAAAAAGCAGAAAAAGAATTAGGATTAAAATTTAAATCTTTTAAAGAATCCATTAAAAGAGCTATCAGGTGGTATAAAGATAATGGTTACCTATAAAATCTTTTAATCCAAATCTAGGCGAGGAGTGAATAAAATATCGCTTCGTTAATCGAAGCGATATTTATATTAAGAGGATTTTTTCCCTAAAAATAATTTTTCTCTTTCTACCATTTGAGAGATATTTTTGGTTCTTTTCCCTCTTTTAGTCTTTGAATGTTTTCTCGCAAAGCAAAAGTGATTAAAGAAGCACCAAGAATCCCGTAGATAAAGTACCAAGGAAAATATATTAAAATTAAAAGAGAAAATATCCAGGCAAATATAAGATTAGTCAAACTCACTATTTTAAACAAGATTAAAATAGTAATCCAAATAATAAAAGAGAGGAGGAGAAATTTCAGACCAATTAAAATTAGAGAAGCTCCAAAAAAGGTTGATGCTCCTCTTCCGCCTTTAAAGTTAAGCCAAATAGGAAAAATATGGCCAACTGTCGGCATTAAAGCGACAAAGGTAATCTGCCAGACATTGGCTAAATAATTTGTGGCAAGGTAAGTAGGAATTATTGCTTTTAATATATCGAGTATTGCCGAAAGGATCCCCCACTTCCAACCGAGGGCCCGGGCAACATTAGTAGCAGTTGTCCCTTTACTACCTATTTTCCTGATATCAATACCTTTTATTTTAGGAATGAGAAAAGCAAAAGGTATAGACCCGAAAAGATAACCTAAAACTAAAAATAAAACAAAGGTTAACATATAATCATCTCTCCTTTTATTAAAGCAGATTTGCGCATCTTGAACAGAATTTTGCCTCGGGAAGCACTTTTAACCTCTTCTCACTTATTTTTTTACCGCATTTTTCACACAATCCATAACTATCCATTTCCACTTTTTTAAGGGCTCTTTTGACATCTAAAAGCTGGAGTTCAAGTTTTGCTTCCAGGGGCAAGAGGTTTGTGAATTCTTCTACTTCGTCAGCACTTTCTTCAAGGCTTCCGTTAAACTGAGGAAATTTTGTATCCCAATCGTCAGGGAGTTTTTTGTCTTTTTTAGCAAAAGAAGATAAAACTTTCTCAAGGTCTTTTTTTTCTTTAGTTAATTTTAATTTTAGTTTTAAAAGTGAATCTTTTTTCATATTTATCCTCCCAAAATATAGGCGATGATGCCTGTGACAGCCTTGGCAAAGATAACTACAGCAGCACCAATAGCTGTCCAGAAAAAGAGGCGATTGGCAGTAGCGACCTTTTGAGGATCTCCGGCAGCAGTAATAAACATTATTCCACCGATAAGAATCATTAGGGTAACGAGGGCTAGGCCGACATAGAAAATGAGGTCGCCAATTTTTTCTATAACACAAGGAATATCTTCGCAATCTAAGGGATTGGGAATTTCTATCGCGGCCTTACTAACAAGAGGAAGAAGAGACAAAAATAAAATTAAAAATCCTACAATTTTTTGACTATTTTCTTTTCTCATAAATCTATTTGATTATGTCTATGGTTCTCCACATACTCTCACGGCTGGTAGTAAGTATCAATATATCTTTTTTTATTGCCCAATCAATAGAAAGATCGGGTACAGGAAAATTAGTATAGCGGATATGGATACCTTTATAAGAATTATCCAAAAAATTTGGAGAAGCTTTTTGACCTCTTTTCCAAAGGGTATGGACTTTATAGAAATCGTCAGGAAGGACTTTCTCCCATTGGTTCATTGCCGTTCTGACGATTCCTATTTTTCCCTCTTTAATTCTAAAGGCGATCCCTAACCTATTTCTTCTTTGTTGAACAAAAAGTTCCTTTTGAGAGTAAAGGTATAAAGTATAGGTTTCCAGGTTATCTTTAACATCTTTTGGTGGGTGGAGATCGAGGGCTTGGAATAATTGAGAAATAGTGAGGAGTTTGCCTTTATACTTTGGGACTATTTCAATAAAGGTTCCGGGAGGATACTCTTTTTGAAACTTTTTATCCAAGAGTGGAATAAAGATATCGGAGCTCAGATTACTTAATGGAATCTCTTCAGAAATATCGATGGCAATAGGAGGTAAAACAGGCTTGCAATTTTCATTAGTTTTGCAAAGGTCCGGACCTTCACCTTCTACCACTATACACTTTAAGCCCTGACATTCTTTATGAGCGGGAGTAGAGGGAGGTAAGGGCAGGCTAGCTATTTGAGCCTTTGGTAAGGTAGGTGAAGGGGGCAAGGAAGGTTTTAACTGATAATTTTTTAAAAAAATAAGAAGGCCTGCCATACTTGCCAGCAGCAGAATAGAAATGAAGATGCCAGGCAAGGGGGAGGTAAGTCCTCTTGGTTTTTCAGGTAAAATTGGCTCGGGGGGCGGAGGGATTTTCAATTTTCTCTCTATCTTTTTTCTGAGTTCGACTTTTCTTATTTCTTCCTCAGGTTCTCTTATTTTAAAGCGTCCCCTTTCTTCTCGCTCTTTCAAAATTTGCTGTCGTTCTTCTTCTTTATTTTTTCTCTCTTCTTCTTCCTTTTTTAATCTCTCCTCTATCGTTCTTCTTATCTCTTCTCTCTTTTCTAATCTCTCTAACTCTTTTTTCTTTTGAATTTCTTCTTTCAATTTTGCAGCTGCCATTTTTGTTTCTATCTTTGCTTCTTCTGTTTCTCCTCTTTCTTCTTCCTTTTCTTTTACTTTTTCTTCTACCTCCTTGCCTCTCAAAAATAGTTTTTGAAAAAAGTTTGGTGCCTTAACTAATTTTCCTTCTTTCCTCCTTCTTTCCTCCTCTTCTATCTTAGCTTCTAACGCTTTTCTTGTTTCCATTTCAATCCTTAATTTTCCCTCTTCTTTTTCTTTTTTTGCCACTTCTTTTTTCTCTTTTAATTTTGCCAATTCTATTTTTTCTTTCTCCACTTCTTTTGAAGGGATTATTTCTTCTCTTTTCTCTTTTATTTCTATTTTTGGTGGCTCTGGAGGTTTTTCTAGTTTTTCTTTTGGCGTTTCTTCTTTAGTTAAAATCCGTCGTAAAAAGTTAGGGGTTGTAAACTCTCTCCTTTTTTTAGGAGTTTCTTTTTTTATTCCTCCCCCACTCAACATTGAAATATCCTCAGCCATTGTCCTAATTCCTCTGGCTTTTGCCCTTTCTTTCTCAGCTTCTTTTATATTTTTTATTTTAGATTCTTGATTTGGAGCGTCGGCCATAAGACTCTAATGAAAGAGTTATTTTTCCTTCAGGAGTGATGTTTTTGACTTTGACTGATAGGATTTGACCAATTTTATAATTTTTAAGGAGGTCTCTTTTAGAATAGGGGCGAGGAGAGATTTCAGAGATATGTAAAAGACCATCTTGATTTGGTAAAAGTTCAACAAACAATCCAAAATCAGTAATCCCAGTTATTTTTCCTTGAAATTTTTCTCCAACTCGAATTTCCCTTGTGATGTTTTTTATCCATTCGATTGCCTTTTCTGCTTTTTCTTTATCTTTGGAAGTAACGTAAATCAATCCATCTTCTTCAATATCTATGGTAGTATCTGTCTCGGCGATAATCTTATTTATTGTCTTGCCACCAGGACCTATAATCTCTCTTATTTTTTCTTGCTCAATACGATGAGTTAAAATCTTTGGAGCATAGGGAGATAATTCTTGACGCGGCTGAGGAAGGGTTTTTTCCATTTTCTCTAAAATATCCTGACGAGCTTTTCTTGCTGCCAAGGATCCTTCTTTGAGAATTTCTATTGTCAGGCCTTTTGTTTTTACATCAAGCTGAATTGCCGTCACTCCTTTTTTGGTACCAGCCACTTTTAAATCCATATCTCCGTGGCTATCCTCTGGTCCTTGAATGTCAGTCAAGATTTTAAAATTACGATCCTTAATTAATTTTTGTTCGTCTTCCTCTATAATTAGACCGCAGGAGATTCCTGCAACATGTCTTTTGATTTTGACTCCGGCGTCAAAGAGAGCTAAAGAAGAAGCACAGACAGCTGCCATAGAGGTGGAGCCATTGGAAGAAAGAACTTCTGAGACAATTCGGCTAGTGTAAGGAAAATCTTCTTTTCCGGGAATTAAGGATTTTAAAGCTTTTTCCACTAATGCTCCGTGTCCAATCTCTCGTCTCCCCGGGCCACGAAGAGGTCTTACTTCCCCGGCCGAATAAGGAGGGAAATTATAGTGATGGAGAAATCTCTTTTTGCCCACAAGTTCCATTCCTTCAATAATGAGTTCGTCACCGGGGGCTCCTAAGGTCAAAATGGAAAGGACGTGGGTTAATCCTCGACAAAAGAGAGCTGACCCATGAGTTTGGGGCAAAATGCCTACCTTACAATTAATCTTTCTTAATTCGTCAGTTTTCCTTCCGTCTGGCCTTATCCCTTCTTTTAAAACTATCTCATGGAGAATTTTGTTAACTAAAAGCGAGAAGGTAAATCTATCTATCCCTAATTCCTCTATTAGTTTTTCTTGAGCTGAAAAAGATTTTAATTTCCCCTCTTCCTCTTTCGCTAAAAGTAAGGCATTTTTAATCTTCTTAGAATTATTTTTATAAAGAGTCCTAATGTTTTCTTCCTCTATTTTTAGTGTAGGTTTTATCTTCCCCTCTTTCTTTTGAATATTTTTTTGAAGATTAAGGAGAATTTTAATTAGTTCCCTTGAAAAATTAATGGCCGACAAAATTTCATCTTCTTCAACCTCTTTTGAGTACCCTTCTAGCATGTTTATAAGAATTTCACCATTTTTATCATCAATGCCAGAAACAAAAATATCTAATTTCGCCTCCTTTCTTTCTTCATAAGTTGGATTTAAGATAAACCCTTTTTCATCTCCTTTTTTTCCTATCCTTACTCCTGTCACCGGTCCTTCCCAGGGGATATCAGAGAGGGAAAGTGCTAAAGAAGCAGCTAGGAGCGCAGGGAAATCGGGGTCATTTTTTTCGTCAAAAGCGAAGACAGTTAAAATTACCTGAACTTCTTTTTTGAGGTTTTGAGGGAAATAAGGACGAATTGCTCTATCAATCATCCGGGAAACTAAAATCGCTTCCTCGGTAGGCCTACCTTCTCTTCTGATATATCTTGACCCTTTTATTGCCCCACTAGCATAAAATCTTTCTTCATAGTCAACGGTTAAGGGCAAAAAATCTGTCTCAATATCAGTTTCCCCCATTGTGGCCGTACCTAGAACTACAGTATTACCAAAAGAGACTAAAACGGATCCCGAAGCTTGAGAAGCCAAAGAGTTAGTCTCGATTTTAAGTGGTCTTTTAGCAAATTCTGTTTGATAAAGCATAAAAATTATTTATACCTGGATCTTTGAATTAAATATTTTTTTGATTTTCCTAAATCAAAAAAATCGTCAGCTACCTCTTTTAATTTCGAGGAAGTACTTTTACCAAAGGCTACTATTTCTACTTGTTTGCCATGATTTTTTAGATATTCTACGAGAGGTACAAAGTCACCATCGCCTGACAAAAGTATAATCACGTCCAGGGAAGGAGATATTTTTATGGCATCAACAGCAATGCCGACATCCCAATCTGCTTTTTTAAACTCTCCATAAACCTGGAGTTCTTTTATTTTTGTCTCAATCCCTAACCGCTCAAGAGCAGAAAAGAATGGCTTTTCTTCCCCAGTTTCTGTTCTAATCACATAAGCAATCACCCTAATTGATTTTCTATTTCCAACGACATCTTTTAAAATTTGTTTAAAATTTACCCGAGCGTTAAAAAGATTCTTTGCTGAATGGTAAAGATTTTCTACATCAATAAAGACTCCTATACGTTGATCTGGATGTCTAATAACGCTCATATTAAAGTTTCAATTTCTTAACCAATGCCTCGTATCTTTTTATATCTTTTCTTTTCAAGTAATTTAACAATTTCCTCCTTTGGGCAACTTTTTTTAGGAGGCCTCTTCTTGAGGAATTATCTTTTTTATGGGTTTTAAAATGTGAAGTCAGGCTTTGGATCTCTTCGGTTAAAATCGCAATTTGAACTTCGGCTGAGCCTGTATCGTCTTTATGAATTCTATATTTTTTAATAATACCTTCTTTTTTCATAGAATAATTAGTTAAAGAAATTTTACCACGAGTTAGGATAAAAAGCAAAAACAAAATGCCTTGATTTGAATCATCAAGGCAAAACTGGAGAAGATGAGGGAAGGATTAACCTAGTTCTCCTATCACTTTCCCGCGAATATGCTTTCTGAAAGCTTCACTTTGTTCAATAACTGAATTCAAGTTTTTCTCTATCACCCATTCTATAGTTGGTAAATTCTCTGGATAGACATTGTGTAGTCTCTCAATCAGCTTTTTGAAGAAAGGACTTTTTGCCTTCTCTACTAAATTTTCCCAATGCCAGCTATGGAGTATGGTATTGACGAGCATGTGACCTCCTTTTGCAAAAGCAAGGAGTAGAATCTCAAGAGCAATTGTATGATCTATCATACAAGCAATATCAGCGGCTCTGACAGCATATCGATTACCATTCACAGAAATCACAAGGCCTCCTTTTGAATGTATTGCTTGGGCTGCTTCAACATCGGTAATACTATCACCAGTATAAACCACTCGTGAAAGAGGAATGCCAGTTATTTTGCAACTCTCTTTTACAGCTTTTGCCTTGCCAGGACCACCAATGACTTCTATATCTTCAATCATACGTCGATAAGATTTAATTCCCATTAATCCTTCTTTTCTCCAGAAAATCTGATTAAAACGCCACACCGTTTTTTGCATCTCGTGGGGAAGTTGGTTTTCGTGCTTAGTACCGTCCGGCCAATCAAGTATAGGCATGTCAGAGATTTCTCTTTCTATCTTTGCAATCTTGCGGATCTCTGCTTTAGAGAAACTATACTCATCAAGGGTCACTTGAGTACAATAAAGATTTTTCTCAGGAATACAAATCGTTTTTATCAGAGGCAACATACAACTTCGGTAAGTAGTAGATATAATAAAAGTCGGCATCATCCTTCCTATAGAGGCGAGGGTGTCCTTCGCTCCTGGGATAAGTCGCAAATTATTAGCTGCATACTCTCTCATTTTTACATCGGTTACTCCCCATGCCTTCAAAAATGGCAAGATTAAGACTAAAGTTGTCCCGGCCCTATAATTTTTTCTAGTTAAAGCCCACCAGTCGTCAATTTTACTTATCTTTGCAAAGAATGTCTCTCCCGCCTTTCTACCGTCAGGATGGAACTCTCTAGTAATCTCCATTGCCATATCGTTGAAACCATGAACTCCTTCCCAGTCCGTATTCCATTGACAATTTTTAAATAGCATTTTATCACCTCCGGGAACTTTTTATATTACTTTTAATAAAAAATCAAGCCTAATAAATCAATGGCTTGATTTTCATAAACTTATCCCTATTTTTTATCGTTATCTCTCCATTTTCTTTTTGAACTCTTCTACCAAAGCAACTGGCGTTGGGTCAATTTTTTGATTAATTGCTAAATAAAAAGAGGCCCAGTCAGCAAATAAAAGGTTAGAGAAGACTTTCTCGAAAAGATTTTTTTCCGACTCACCCCGATCCCTACTCAAGACACCTTCCGGTTTCTTGGGTCGCTGCGTTCCTATTTTTCCACCACGGGGTGAGCACGTTTTAATCTCTA
>Ga0210051_1006135_pt1 | contig 11355 bp, 9 predicted proteins | sample CryGey092014_all_FD_185464 | JGI IMG/M metagenome (GOLD analysis project Ga0210051, IMG submission 185464) | Groundwater microbial communities from aquifer - Crystal Geyser CG23_combo_of_CG06-09_8/20/14_all (SPAdes) (version 2) | ecosystem: Environmental > Aquatic > Deep subsurface > Groundwater ...
GATTTTAGATAAGGAAACATTGTCTGGCAGTCAAGGGGACGAAGAGTTATCGGCCGCAGCAGTCCAGCTTTGATTCTACTTTCTCGTAAAAGATCAACTGCAGATTTTGCTGCCTCGGCAACACTACCATGAGCAACAATCACATCAGTGGCGGTGGAAATTTTGTAGCTTTCACATTCACTAATTTTATGTATTAATATTTTGTAATCATCTATATTACGACGTAATACTTTGGCAAACTCTGGCTCCGAACCGTAGCAATTTCTGATATGTGTTGCTTTGTCAGGGATTTCTTTAAGAATTTTTTCCGATTTGAATGGTTTTAGCGGCTTGGGTAATTCAACCAGGGTACGTTCCTTGCCAATGTAGCCGTCGGAAAGCAGCAATGTTGGAAAACGATATTTCCAGGCAGTGGAAAATATTTTTGCCGACAGAGAATATACTTCAGAGACGCTACCAGCAGAATAGACTATTCGAAGTCCATCGCCATTGCCCCCTAGGGCGGCAAGATCAACCTCTTGCTGAGAAAAAATCACAGTGCCAGTAGATGGTCCGCCGCGTTGGACAATAATTCCGACAAAGGGTAAGCGTTCGCTCTCGGCCATAGATATTGGATCTTGCATTAAGACATGGCCAACACCAGCAGTAGCAGTAAAAGCTTTTTTGCCGCCAAGGATTGCCCCAATAACCCCGAAGCCTGCAGCAATTTCATCTTCAGTTTGAAGATAATTGAGTGTTTTGTCTCCCTCGGCAGTTTTTATCCAGCCTTCGAGAATTTCTGTTGCTGGAGTAATCGGGTAACCAAAAAACATCTCAGCGCCACCAGCAATGGCGCCAAGTACAGCTGCTTCATTCCCAGTTTTAAATTGGGAGTTCTTCAAAACCCCTCCGCATTCCGTATAATGTGTAATTTTATTCTAATCAAAACTGAATGCTTTTTTTGTTTGGAAACTGGTGTTTTTCAAAACCTTATTATCATGATTTATAAAAAGATCTGGGTTAATATTCATCAAGCGTTTTGAGGCGGCATTAAAATATTTCTCATCGATTTCAAAACCGATGAATCTTCTATTCATCTCCAATGCGGCGGCGCCAGTCGAGCCAACTCCCATGAATGGATCAAAAATTAAATCGCGCTCCTTTGATGCAATTCTGACAACATGCTTGAGAACTTTCAGCGGTTTTTGCGTTGGGTGATTAGGATTTTTCAATCTTTCTACGCCCATGCAAATGGGCGACTCAATAAAATTATGCATTTCTTTTTGACCCAAAAAGTTCCAAGTATGACCCTTGTCCCACATACAAACAATCATTTCACAACTGTTTAAAAAACCGGCCTTTAATACTTTGGGGACAGGATTTGTTTTGTGCCAAATCATAAATTGGAATGTGTTAAATTCGGAATCAAATGCTTCGTGCCACTTACCAATTAAATTATAGCTGGTAAATGCAAAAATGTTTCCAGTGGGTTTTAATATTCGCTTAAATTCTTTTACCCAATTTGTAGGTTTAAAATCTTTTTTATCCCATTCGGCTAAATCATTATTTATCTCTTTGCGCCACGAGAGTTTAATATTTCCCGTTGAATAGGGACTAAGGTTATACGGCGGGTCTGTAAAAATCAAATCTATTGATTTGTCTGGAATTTTTTTAATTAAATCGTGACTGTTGCCAAGTTTCAATTTGTATTGATTTTTCATGATTTACCCCAGATATGTCTGTTTTATCGAGTCAAGTGCCTCTTTAATTAGGTGCGAATTTTTTCTATACGCATCTAAAACTATTGAGTATCCATTTTCAGAGTGACAGACAAAGTTCCAGAAATCTCTGCCAATAAGTAACTCGTCAGTCGAAAAGAATTGTTTTACCCTCTCCTGTTTCCATGGTTTGTTTTCACCAAAACGGTTATAAGCAGTAGCAAAAAATATTTTTATATCGGAATTTATTGGCAAAGTATTTGAAAGGATTGCAAATTGTTCGAGAATTGCTTCTTTCTCGGAGCGAGCTTTTTTATTATCCAAATCGCCTCCAATTTTCAGCTCGATCAGGAAATGGCTATTCGAATTTTTGTCAATTAAATAATAGTCGCTGTCGTGTCTTTTGGTTAAGGTTTTGTCAAATTTGCTACTTTTTCTAAGAATCTGATAATCAGCAATTGTTGGTCTGATAGTGCGTCGTTTATATTTTTCTAAGATTTCAGCAATATTTTGAGTTTGTTCAGGCAACAATGGCCCTTCGACATTTTTATGGACTTCAAAATTAAGTTTAGCTATATTTATTGCTAATTTTTCCAGCATACCTCCAAGTGAACTATCTAACGACCGGACAAGCGCAGTATAATATTGAATTTCTTTTCCAAGTGCCTCAATAAATACATTATGAATTTTCATATTGATAACGCCGTCTGGATTATCAAATTCGGCCTCATGCCGAGATTGAAAACCCTGGGCGTAAGCATCGACAGCTGTCCCAACTAAATGTTTAATTGCTTCTTCGGTTGAAATTTTTTTCATTATTAAAAAAATACTTATATATCTATTATAGCATTTTAATTTATTTTAATTTCTTGGCAATTGCTAGCTCTTCGTCCGGCTTAACGGTTTTAACTTGAAAATCAAGAAATTTCAAGCCTGACAGTATTTTATTCCTAATAACTCCCGACCCGTAACCAATCTCGCCAGTGAAAGCAACAACATCAATTCCACCGAGCGCGGCAATGTAGGCACCAAGATATTTTTTCACTCGGAAGCAGTAAATCTCGATCGCTAACTTCGCTTCTTCTTTCGAGGAGTCTTTAGCAGTCTTATCTTTACTTATATGAAAATCATCATCTTCGACTTTCTCACCCGCTAGCGATAGAAGCGTGAGCATTTCACCTGAAGTATTTGACAGGCCCGCAAGGCCAGATTTATCTTCAATAATTTCTCTGGCACGACGATTGCCATATTTATCTACCAAATATAGGACAATCTCCGGATCAAGATCTCCGGATCTTGTCTGCATTGGTACTCCCTCCATTGGGGTAAATCCCATTGATGTATCTATTGGTTTACCGCAGTCTATCGCTGCTAAACTGCAGCCAGCACCCAAGTGAATAGTAACGACTTTTTTACATTTCTCTGGGTCAACTTCAGATGCTGTCCATTCGTGAGAAATCCCATGAAAACCATAACGCCTGATACCCAGTTCCTCAGCGATAGTTCTATCAATCGGATAAATTTTTGCTACCTCTGGCAAATTGCGGAAAAATGCTGTATCAAAAACGGCAAAATGGGAAGCGTAGGGGATTTTTTCAATTAGAGCTCGAATGACTTTTATAACCGCTGGATTGTGGTGCGGGGCAAGGGGAGAGTATTTCTCAATAATTTTCATCACAGGAAGTGTTATTGGCATTATTTCATCGGCCTCATCTCCACCATGAACAACGCGATAGCCAACTTTGACGATTTTATCTTTTTGCTGACTAAGTTCATCCAACATAGCGTTTACCGCTTGTGTGTGGTCACGCAGACGTTGACCGATACCTGCCTGCCGGTAGGCAAGGCCATTAAAACCGCCGGATTTTATTTCTCCGAGATATTGATCGAATACTTTATATTTTAGAGATGTCGAGCCAGTATTGACAACTAAAATCATAGTTTCCTTTTTTTGGGAATGCTTTATTCGCATACTACTTTTGTTTTAAGCCACCCGAGCCAACCCGCTTTGCGCTGAGGTAAGAAGAGTTTCTTTAAAAAATATTTAGAGGCAACAATTCTTAAGCCCGAGAGTTATAGTTCAGCGCCGGCTTACACAAAAGCAATATGCTCATTGCATTCCAGGTATCAAATTATTAAATTACCGAAACACCGCCCGGTGATTCCGGCGGCATTACCTTCATCTGTATCAAGATGGACACGAAGTTGATAATTGTTAGCGATTCTCACAGATACTTCAGCAAAAACCACCTTCCCTCGCTCAGTCTTGATAACCACAGCAACTTGCTGATCCTTGATTAGGCCGAGCTGTGATGCTTCGGTAGGGCTGCAGTGCAGATGACGTTTCGCAACAATCGCTGCGCGCCTGGTGATTTCCCCCTGATCAGCAGAAATTTTTATTTCCGCTGCACCCTCAAAAACATCAATTTCATATGGCGCAGTAATCCCGATTTCGTGGCAATCGGTTAAAGATAGCTCAACCTGGGTCTTCTCTCTAAAAGGAGAGAGGAACCGCGCGGGCAGTTTTCCCTCAGGACCAACTATTGTTACAAGCTTGTCTGTCGCAAATTCTCCTTTTTGGCTTAATTCTTTGACTTCCTTAAATGGCGCGCCTGAACCGAATAAAAAATTGAAATCTTCTTTCGACAGATGGATGTGTCTGGCTGAGACCTCAATTTCAACTTTCCTATCCACTTGTCCCTCCGTTCTCTTTACCCCAGTTAATAAAACATTAACGGGGTTTATTATAAATGATTTCAGAAAGTAAACTTCTGCCTGTCATTTCCTTTGGCTTTGGGATACCAAATAGCTCAAGAACTGTTGGAGCAATGTCGGCAAGTGACAGCTTCGAACTAACCATACTACTCAAAATGTCCCCGCCGGCAATTAAACCACGACCCATATCCTTGAGGTCCTTGCGTACCAAGATAAAGGGGACTGGGGACAATGTATGAAAAGTCTCTCTATCCCGACTGCCCCTAACCTGAATCATCTGCTCAGCATTACCATGGTCTGCTGTGATAATTAAAGTGGCATCCTCTGATAAAACTGCCTCGGAAACTTTCTTTATACAATCATCAACGATTGTTACTGCCTGGGTGGCGGCAATCAGGTCTCCGGAATGACCGACGCAGTCAACGTTAGCAAAATTAACTAAAATAAAATGGAATTTGCCACTTTTTATTGCCAGGATTAATTTATCAGTAAGTTCTGCCGCGCTCATTTCTGGTTTTTCGGCATAACTTTGCACCCGCGGGGAATTTATTATCATTCGCTCCTCACCAGGCAGCAGCTCCTCGCTACCGCAATCAAAGAAGTAGGTAACATGAGGGGATTTCTCGCTCTCAGCCAGACGAAATTGTTTGAGGCCATTGTCTGAAATAATTTTACCAAGAGTTTTTTGGATTTTTTCGCCTGGAAATGCAATGTTGGTTCTCTTCTCTATTGAAGCTGGAAGATAATAAGAGGTGAAAGTCACAAATGTCAAATTTGTTGGAGCAGCAAATTTTTTCCTGACTTCATGCATTCCGAGAAGTGCCAAAGTCAACTCCCGGGCACGATCAGGCCGGAAGTTGTAAAATATCAGACTATCATTTTCAGTAATTTTGCCAGTAGGATAACCATTCTTTTTAATCACAGTTGGTGGAATATACTGATCAGTATAGCCGGCTTTATAAGCATTGCTAATAACACTTAATGCTGAGTCGCTAGCATTGCCTATGCCATGAGTCATTGCCTGCATCGTTCTAACGATATTTTCCCAGCGATTATCTTTATCCATAGCAAAAGCCCGCCCACAAACAGTGGCTATTTCACCAACACCAATCTCAGCGATATACTTTTCTAAATTACTGACATATTTCAAAGCAGAAGTTGAATCAGTATCAAGTCCATCAGTAATTACGTGGATATATACTTTGGGTAGATTTTGCAATTTAGCAAATCGCAGAAGGGCAAAAAGATGTTTGATGTGACTGTGAATCCCACCATCAGAAACTAAACCAATCAGGTGCAATGAGGAATTATAGGAGAGAGCATTCCTAGCTGCGGCCAGAAGGGCAGGATTCTGAAAAAAAGTTTTATCCTGGATGCTTTTAGAAATCCTCTCAAGGTCCTGAAAAACTATTTTGCCAGCGCCAATGCTTGAGTGGCCAATTTCTGAATTGCCAACCATCTGATACGATCCGGCAACCTGACGAAAAGCCTGGAGAATTGCATGAGGAAAATCTCGCCATAGAGCGTTCATTGTTGGTGGGCTGCCCATTGTAATTGCATTACCACCCCACGATGGCGACATACCCCAGCCATCAAGAATAGCCAGAACGATCGGTAAGTGTGAAATTTCTTCCATAGTTAACTCCCGATTAAACTTATTGCTGTCATTTCCGGAGGCTTCTCTAACCCCATTATTTCAAGAATTGTCGGCGCAATATTTGACAATGCTCCACCGGGCTTTAACTTAAGTCTTGCGACAGAAATATCCTTTGAGACAATCACCAGGGGTACGGGATTTGACGTGTGTTCAGTTTGTGGTTGATTGGTACGGGGATTTAACATTTCCTCTGCATTGCCATGGTCAGCAGTTATAAAGACAACATAATTATTTTTAAGTAGAGCATTAGTAATTTTGCCCAAACATAAATCAACAAATTCTATTGCCTGAACGGCGGCGTAAAAATTACCGACATGACCAACCATGTCAGCATTCGCATAATTGCCAATAATGAGGTCAAAGTTTTCCCAAACTACTGAAACAATTTTCGCAGTAATTTTGGCTGCACTCATTGCCGGTGTAAAGTCATAAGTTGGAACTTTTGGTGACGGGACCATATACTGGAGCTCGCCAGGGAAGGGTTCTTCACAGCCACCGTTTATAAAGTAGGTCACATGAGCATACTTTTCTGTCTCAGCAATATGAAACTGTCGCAGACCTGCATGACTCACAACTTCGGCAAGGGTATTCTTAATAATATGCGGCTCAAACGCTGGGGTCCCCAAGGGATTTGGTTCACGATTAACGAAAGTCAAAAAATAGAGATTGGAAAGAATTTTTCTATCAGGCAACTCAGGCATGCGCACAGTAGTAAAGGCTCTGGTGATTTGTCTAGCCCGGTCTGGCCGAAAATTGAAAAAAATCACCGCGTCATTATCGCCAACCAGAACTTTCTCCTGACCGGCACCAACAATCAGATGCGGTTTGATATATTCATCAGTAATATTCCGAAGATAAGCGCGAGAAATAACATCACGAATAGAAGGGCTAACTTCTGCCTCGCCTTTAGTTAAAGCATTATAAGCACGCGATGTCCGACCCCAGTTTCTATCGCGATCCATAGCGAAATAACGGCCACAAATAGTAGTGATTCTACCAATTCCGATTTCCTGGATTCTATTTGTAATAAGTTCAAGAACGGAAAGAGCAGAACTTGGATCTGAGTCTCTGCCGTCAGTAAAAAGATCAAGATATACTTGCTGTAAATCATTATCGCGGGCCATTTTTAAAAGGGCAAACAAATGACTCATATCCGAGTGCACGCGGCCAAAGCCAACCAACCCCATAAGATGAAGACGGGAGTTATTTTTTTTCACCTGTTCAAATGCCGCTAAAATTCTTGGGTTTTTGAAAAATTGACCATCTTTAATCAGAGTATTAATGTAAGGTAAGTCCTGAGGCACAATTCGACCAGCACCAATATTTAGGTGTCCCGTTTCCGAATTCCCGCTCGTGCCCGAGGGCAAACCAACGGCTTCGCCACAGGCCACAAGAGTCGTCCGGCAGTAATTCCGCCAGAAATAATCCATATTAGACGTTTTGGCTGCAGTAATTGCATTACCACCCCAAGGCGGTCCAAGACCCCAGCCATCAAGAACTATTAATGCTACCCTCGCTTTTTCCCTCATATAAGATAAATTTATTCCTGGGACGCTTAGCGTCCCTCTTGCCCCAGTTGGATTTTAAATTGATCAACAATCTTGGCGGAAACCGGATCCACTTGATTTAGCAAGCCAAGATACATCCCAACGTGTTCAATAAAATTTACAGAGAGAAGTATTTCCGAAAAACGATTCGCGGCTTGCGGAAAATTAATTCGCAGATATGAAATTTTTTTTGAAGAAAGAATATGGGCTGTTAGGTTTTCACGTTTTTTGATTTCTGGTCGGGAGAATTTTGATTCAACAAATATAATTGTAATATCTTCTAATAATTCCTTCGGAAACTCTAGCCCGGCAATTAGGTTATGATCAATCTCCGGTAGAAAATTAAAAGTCGCAAAACTTTTACCATCTTCATTGATCGCATGAGCAAAGCGCATGCCGGAAGAACGCAAATTGCCAGATGAAATTACAAAAACCAGGCTGTCTTGAATTTTCGTCGCCAAATCTTTGGCTGGATTAACTGTGCTGTGGTTTTCTGGAGTGATCTTAGTAGTTTGAGCTAGAACCTGACCGTAGGCCTTGTCAAAATCATCTTTGGAGAGCTCCAGATAGCCAAGCTTTTTAAGAACAACGGATGGGATGATAAAAAGATAGGGAAAGGCCAATTTTGGCTCAGAGTCAAATGAGTATTTTATAATTGGCGAGCGATACTTAGAACAGAGATTTTCAAGTTTTCCCCCAGTGGTGATAGCCAAAAGTTTTGCGTTTTTTTGATAGGCTGAGACAAAGGCATAAAGATCTTCTTCTGTATCACCCGAGTGGCTAACAGCAATTACTAGTGTTTCCTTGTCTACCCAGTTTGGCAAATCATAATCATGAACGCACTCAACTACTAGCGTGGAGCTACGAAGGAGATCTTTTAAAAACTCGGCGACAATGCCTGAGGCACCCATACCAAGAAAAACTACCTTTTTGCATTTGATAAAATAAGAAGGGATAGCAAAACTGTTAGCAATTTCCCAAGCGTCTTTGCAATAATGGGCGAAATTACTAAGATACTCTCGCATCTTGCCCGGATCAGCCCGGCTAAAATCAATTTTGTCGAGATTGATATTCATACTTCTTTATTCTAATTTTACAAGAGTTCCAGTAAAAGTAAAGCCGGAAAAAATAAAGCGCCCCCGGCCGTAACCGGGGGTACAAATCTGGACGCAATGGAGCGTTACCGCTCCCGTAACGGCCCTTGCTGAACAGTGGAAGCCGCCGGCGACGACAAGCCGGTCAGCTGGGTAAGATTTCGACCGTCAATATCAAGCGAAAAGATCTGCCACTTACCCCCTACTTGCACCTGGGCAAGAATTACCATCTTGCCCCCAACCCGCAACAGCGATTTGCCGATCTTATCATCGGGGCCGGTGGTCAGTTGCCGGACATTCTCAAGCCGATAGCCGTTGTGCGTTGCATCAGCGTTTATCGGCACCAGAAGGCCGAGAAAGAGGTTATGATTTAGCCCGCCCCGGCTAGCGCTGAAAACCACTTGCTCTGTTTCCTTGGGATCCACGGGCGAATGACTTTCTAGAACGATCAGGTCGGTGAAATTACTGGCGCTAAACGTTGTCTCTATCCAGTACTTGTGCTGCTCGGTGGCACTAATAATCCAGCAAACCAGGCGACTCTTGCCACTTACGAAATCAATATCAGATCCGAGCAGGCGCCAGACCTGTCCGAACATCTTGTCCAACGCTCCTCCGGTGCCCGGAACCATCACTTCTGCCCTTGGCCTGATGGTGTTTTTCACCAGATCGAACACTTCCCATTTCATCTGACGATGAATTGGCAAGTAGTTGGCATCAGCTCGCCAATGTCCAATCCCGAAGTCCCCGTTGTTGATCAGCAGCAATCGCTGTTCTTTACCTGGCTTAATCCAGAACAATGATCGCTCTTCGGCGGATCTTGTCTTGACGAAAAGTGATCCGGCTGGCCCGGCAAAGATGTCAACTGCCTGGTGACCCGCAGGAATCTGCCAGATGCTGACTGAATCCTTGCCATCCGGCTCAGCCATCATCAGAATCTGCTCGGTTTGATCCCGGTACAGATAGAAGAAGTGTTCGTTGCTACTGGAGGCCACTGGCAGCAGGCATCCGTAGTCGACATCCCCACCGCCAACCGGGGTAAATGCCCGCATCCAGCCAATTGGATCGTACCAGTTGTCATAATGAAGAACGCCCTGATATCGTTTGGCATCAGGTCGCGGAAGCGGCTGACGACCATATCCGCCGCTCGGAAACTCCTGCGGATATTGCAAGTTACAGTAGATCCCCAAATGAAGATGTGGAGATTTTCTGTAGTGGCCGATTTTGCCGATGACCTCGCCAGCGCGGACAACGTCGCCGATTCGGTACTTCCGAACCTGCTCATCCGTGTACTTTGTTCCATCCGGATTTGTCGGCCGCTCCAGGTGACCGAATATCCACGTCGAGCGCTCGCTTGTCGTGGTCAGATAGCGAATGCACATCGCGTAGTTCTGGCCAGCAGTATCAAGATCCCAGCTAGAAGGGGAACACCTGACCACGATTCCATCGGCTGGCGATTTCACAAGCTCTCCTTCGGGACAAAAGATATCCCAACCGCAGTGCCAGACTTTACCCCCCTCTTGGTAGTCATCTCCCTGAGCTCCAAAGTTCGAAGTTGTCTCCTCAAGATAGTGGAGATCCAACGGTGGGATATATCCGTCACCGAATGCTACTTCGAAAGATGCGGCACCAAGTATAAAAACGAATACAACGTTTCTGGCCATGCATCTCATCAGGATCTCTCCTTATTGTGAAGGTTCATCCGCTGATTATGCGGCAATCAGCAAACTGAGCAAAATTATACCATAAAAATCCCAAAAATAAAAGTTTCTGGTTGAAAAAACCGCCCGGAAGTGCTAAAATTACCATGTGCCGCGGTGGCGGAATTGGTAGACGCACAGGACTCAAAATCCTGCGATAGCAATATCATGAGAGTTCGACTCTCTCTCGCGGCACCAACATAAAAATAAAATGCCTAAAAATTTTACAGTTCGAGATTTGCCAAAAACCGAGAGACCGAAAAACATTACTCGCCAATGTGCAATATGCGGCAAGGATATTTTGGTGAAAGTTTTTTCCGACGGAAAATATTCTGGCGGCAATTATTTTCATAGCACCTCGGAATGCAATCCCAATGGTCAATGCCCGGATATCTATAAAAAGTCCGCTTCCCGTCCGTGTTCGTCCACGTCAAGTCGGCATAATTCCGCGTCAAGTGAATACTGGGAATGCGAGAGGTGCTATAGGGATAAATAGCTATTAAGCCATATCGAATTATCTACTCGTATTCTCCAAAAGGACAATTGATAAAAAATCGATTCACTTTAGTGAAATTGGGAAATCTGCTGTTATTCATGAGATTGTTTGGCGAGCATATAAAGCTAAACAAGCGGATACAAGGTTATTTGCGAATGATATTATCAAATTGCTCTCAAAATAAAAGAAAAGATTGAGTGTTTGCTGGCTACTTAAGCGTCGACTGGTTACGACGGGTCGGAAGCCCACCCAATCTATTAATCATAGTATATCAAATCATTGCATTGTTTGTCAATAGCCCGGGTGCAGGTAGGATAAAATTAATTATTGAAGTAATTGAAATCGAACACCGCGGCCTGTCCTGAGCCGTGTCGAGGGGTGGAGCGTATAGGAAATAAAATTATGAAGTATTTCGATACCTAATATCCGTATTTTATCCGTGTAATAAATCC
>Ga0210051_1006136_pt1 | contig 11355 bp, 14 predicted proteins | sample CryGey092014_all_FD_185464 | JGI IMG/M metagenome (GOLD analysis project Ga0210051, IMG submission 185464) | Groundwater microbial communities from aquifer - Crystal Geyser CG23_combo_of_CG06-09_8/20/14_all (SPAdes) (version 2) | ecosystem: Environmental > Aquatic > Deep subsurface > Groundwater...
GCATCATGAACCTGGTAGCGCCCATCTTCGGCGGCGTCCCCATGTGCCACGGCGCCGGCGGAATGGCCGGGCACGTCCGCTTTGGGGCCAAAACCGGCGGGGCGCTGGTGATCCTCGGAAGCCTCCTCGTTTTGATCGCCCTGTTTTTCAGCGATTCGGTAGGGATCATCTTCAAGATCTTCCCCAACGCGATCCTGGGCGTGATCCTGTTCTTCGCGGGTTCCGAGCTGGCGATCGTGGTCAGGGACATCGGCGACAAAAAATCCGATTTCTATGTGATGCTCATTGTCGCCGCGTTTGCCATGTGGAACATGGGTGTGGCTTTCCTTGTGGGCGTTGTTCTGGATAACTCGTTGCGGAGGGGCTGGCTTAAGATATGACGCACCGGGTTATGCCCATGAGAGCCGGGTCGTCAACCGGGAAGAAGCAGTCTTTCGCGAAGGGTCTTTTTTGCCCGGACCAGCAGTGATTCGACCGCCGCGACGGAACACCCCAGGATCCGGCTGATGTCATCGTAGGACAGTCCGTCAAATTTCTTGAGAACGACGGCCAGACGCTGGTTGGCAGGCAGGCCCTGAATGGCGGCGAAGATCCTGCGGCTTTCTTCGGCATCGATCAGAAGCTCCTCCGGTGATGGGGCGCCGTCGCCTTCGCCAACAGGCCCCTCTTGTTCGGCGGGACTTTGCGAGCCACCCTCAGGATGGACGAAAGATTGCCGGTAATGCGCCGACTTGACCGAATCCAGGCATAGGTTGACCGCGATGCGATAGATCCAGGTGGTAAATTTTGCTTTCGGTGTGTAGCCTTCAGCCGCTCGCCATACCCGCAGAAAAACCTCCTGGGCCACGTCCTCGGCCTGTGTGCGGTCCCCGATGGTACGATAGATCAGATTCAGAATATGCCGCTGATGGCGTCTTACCAGGATTTCAAACGCCTGCGCGTCGCTCCCGGCAATCCTGGCCATGAGCTCTTCATCCGACAATGCGTTGTCTTGGGTGTCTGTCAAATGTGGGTTCCTGGCAGCGACGTTTTTAATACCCATTCCCTTCAGGCAATGGGCAACTGCTGCTCCTTGATCGGAACAAGCGGCTGCGCCTTCAGCCTCTTAAGAATAAGGAGTTCTTGCTTCTCCGTGTAAAATTTGTGAACGACGGCCATGACCAGGAACGGCGGATAAAGGACAACAACCATCTGCGCGATATACCGGACGGCCAACAGGCGTTCGTGACTTTCAAAAAGGCTGAACATGCCGTAAAAGCCGAACAGAATCGGCAGAAGGGCGCTAAGATACTTTCCGATGATCTTGATTTCCCCGGTTTTCCTGTTGTGCCGGCGGATTCCCAGGTCATCCAGCGACCAAAGAAACGAGAGCAACAATGAGGTCGTCACGGCGACGGCCGTGGCGCTCAGAAATCGCCCCAAATGGAATTGCGTCGGGGGAAGAACGACGGAAGAGTTGATCGCCGAGCTTGTGGAGATTTGCACCAGCGTGATCAGTTTGGTTGCGATGAGCATGGCCAAACCGATGCCCTGAAAGGGTCGGATGAGCCAGATTTGCCAGGGTATGCGGACAGGATGACGCTCCTCCCGAATCTGGATCAAACGAAGGTTGCGCCTGTTCAAGAGACCCTGCATGAGGCCGCAGACGTGGGGCAGCAAAGGGATGGGAATGACCAGGATGAACGAAAATCGCAGAAAGCGCAGAAGAATCTTCCATATCGATTCCATTCCGACAGTAAAAGTAATCTCTGAAAAAAAGACAGAGATAACCACCGTCAAAAATAGAATGGTCAACGCAGGCCATGCTGCGATGACCGTTTTCTTCAGAATGTCTTGTGCGGAACGAGCAACCGGCAAAACCTTCATAACGGCCATTCCCTATCACAGCTTTACAGGTCAAGATCCTTTTTCATTTGCTGAAATTCCTCTTTGGCGATTTCTCCGGCGGCATAGCGTCGTTTCAGAATCTCCAGCGGCGTTTCCGCCGGCGGGTTCTTATGATCATCTCCCCATCCCCCATGGCAGCTTCCCCAGGGGCGGCGCAAACCCCGGCAACCGAAGAAAACGCAGAAAGCGATTATAACAACGATCATTATCATCATCCACGGGAATCCCCACATCCCGCCCCACCAATAATGTCCCGGTCCCATTTTCTCATCTCCTTTTCTCTTTTCCCCGGCGTTACACGCGGGGTCTGTTCAGTCTGAGATCGATCGGCATGATGCCACAGAACCAAATACTGTCACGCATTATACACTCATTCGCTGGTAAAATCTAATGATTTACTTTTAAAAATAATACCCTACACGAAGTTCCATCCGATAATCGTTCTGTTTTTCGCCGAATTCAGTGTTTCGCGCACCGGCGATGAACGCCGTCCGGAAACGCATTTCCCAATTGGTGAAGCCGGTATAGAGAAGCTCCGGCGTCAGGGAATAACTCCGATCGTCCAGGTTCAGGATCCAGGTCAGGGACGGGGTGAAATAGAGGATATCGAACGGCTCCTTCTGGCTGAAGCGGACGTACAGATAATTTTCCCCGGCGCTGGACCGGCCGTAGGCGCCGTCCGCCAGGTTCTTGGCGCTGGCCAGGGCGGCGACTTTCCCCGTAGACTGATAAAGATTGTAGGCCCGGTTGACAAAGGCAAAGTAATTCTTCAGCTCGTCGTCGCTGAAACCCGCGCCGTTGTGGTAGTATTCGACGATCGTCGTCAGGTCGAAAGCGGTGAGGTGGCGGATTCCGACCAGGTAGCTCTGCGCGTCGGCTTCCACTGCACTCATGTTGCCGCTTGCGTCCAGGATGGTTTTGCGGGCGTATCGGACGTAGGCGTACTCGCCGTGGATCTCGAAATTGGTGGTGACGTTCCGGGAAAAATCGCCGCCGTAGCGGTCCGGCCGGCTTCCTCCCGTCATGAACATCAGGTCGATGTCCGTGTCATAGAGGAGAAAATAGAAGCGGCCGGCGAAATTCAGCTTATTGTTGTTTCCGAAGGCGTCGTTGATGTGGTCATAGACGGGGAGGATTACCGGGGTAAAGGAAAAGGTCTTCAGCGGACCGTCAAAGCTTTTGATGTAGTCCGTCGTGGCCATGATAAAGCCTTCCATGGCCAGTTCCGGATCATCCGGGTCCTTGGGCCGATCCACAAACGCCACGGGGTTCCAGGCATATCCCTTGCCCCATTTCAGGGCCTTCTTGCCGGCATCGATCTTCAGGGACGACGACGGCTTCAGGGAACCGTAGGCCTCATAGAAAACCGAATGTTCGGCGCCGCCGTCCAGTGAGGAATACTTGAGATCCGTGTTCGTCTTGACGTAGAGACGATAGCTCTCCTTTTCGTAACTTCCCTCTAATTGCACCCTGCCGTTTGCTTCGGGCAGGGTCTGGCCCTGCGGGTCGTTGTAAAAACGGAGTTTGTAAAAAGCGGCATCATGGTCCAGTCCGAAGAGGACCGGTTTGAATTCGACGTAACCGCCGAAGTGGTACGGCTTCTTTTCCGTCTCTGATAAATCAAAGGTATAGTCACCCTCCGCGGCGCCCAAAGCCGGGAGGAAGAGACTCAAGACCATCAGCATGGCGAGATATATGAATGTCCTCATCGCAGCGACTCCAGATTGGGCATGAAGGTCAGCGTGAAGACCTCGTCCTTGAAGGTCCGTTGCTTGACCTTCGCATAGATCAGGACGGACTTATAGCCCTTGTACAGGGGGCTGTCCGTCTCGATGACGGCAGGTCTCACGATGCCGCCGCCGAAATCCTTGTGATCCTTGAAGTAGAGGGTCTTGATGAGCATGTTCGCCTCGGTGAGGCACTCGATCTTTGTTGGAAGCAGTTTCCCCTTGTCCGCCCATATTTTCAGCCGGTCATAGGCCACGGTCTTGGTCTTTGCCTTGAGAAAAAGGAGATATTCGCCTCCCTTTTCCTCGACCTTTTCCACGTCGTATTCCGCAGTGTAATCCAGTTGGAGGATGTCGGAATTGTTAAAAACGCCCCCGACAATCGACTGGAGGCTGGTTATGCGTATGGGCTTGCCCACGTTCGGGATATAGAACCACATGTTGTCGCCCAGCCTTAAGGTGCTTCTGCCCTTTTCGCTCGCCGGAGCGAGGAACAGGGAGGCAACCTTGTCAACCCCCTTCTTGATGGTAAAGAGGGTGTATTCCTTCTTTCTGCCGTCCGGCTCGATGTTAATGAGCTTTCGGTATGACTCAAAGGATTCGGGATTGAGGTTCCGGTCAATTTTCTTCAGCAGGGCCGTGCCGTCCAGGGCGTAAACCGGAAGGGCGACCAACAGCGATAACACCACCACAATGATTTTAAGCATTAAAACCTCCTATACGTGCCTGAGCGCAATGATCGGCTCCATGCGCGACGCCTTGAAGGCGGGCTGGAGACTGGCGATGACCGAGACGATAATGACCGTGGCCGAGATCACGAGAATGTCGGTTGGATTTACAACGGACTGAAGGATCACCCCCTTCTGCAGGCCGAAGTTGTAACTGATTTTGAAGATGTTGAGGATATAGACGAGGGCGATTCCCACGATGTCGCCGATCAGGGCCCCCGCAATCCCCATGCAGAATCCCTCGATCACGAACATGCTGAGGATTTTCCCCGGCAGCGTGCCGATGGCCGCGATGGTGCCGATCTCCCGGATCCTTTCATAGACGGCCATGATCATGACGTTCATGATGCTGATCAGGACGATGGCGATCAGCATGAGCTTGATGAAAAACGTCATCAGGTCGATCATCCGGACGATGCTGAAGAAGGGCGAAAGCTTTTCCCAGGTGTGAAGTTCAAAGATGGGTTTGTTCTGCTGGTTGAGTGTCTGGGAAAGCAGGCCTTCCAGTTTATCACTGAATTTATGGAGTTGCCCGAAATCCTTGAGCCGGATGGCGAACTCGCTGATCTCCGGGCCTTCCATTCTCAAAAGATCTTTGGCGTCGTCCATGTGGATGTAACCGTCCCTTCCGCCGGGGCCGGTCGCACTCTGGAGGATGCCTGCCACGGTAAACTGCTTGCCGTTGACCGATCCGTTGGCATTGGTGGCCACGATGACCGCCACGTCGCCCGTTTTCACCTTCATCCCCCTGGACAGAAGTTCCGGAATCAGGATTTCACCCCTTTTCAGATCCTTGCTGCCGTCCGTCACCCGCGCGGGCAGAAGCGGGACCGTCTTGAACTCCCTTTCCGGGTAGATCGCCGTGAGCCGGATATTCGACGTCTCCGTGAAATTGCTGAACATGCCGCCGAACTTGATCCTCGGCGACCAGGACTCGATCTCCGGTTGTTCGGCCAGGATGTTTTCCAGCTTTGCGATAGCGCCGCCCTTGATATTGAGGTTGATGGGAAGGGTCTCGATGGAGGCGACATACCCTTTCCGGTGCACCTGCATATGCCCGAGCATGGAATCGGTGATCTCGCCGATCATCATGTTTTTGAAGGAACCGGAAACGGCGATGAACGCCAGGACGAAGACCACCCCCACGGTGATCAGCGAGGCGGTCAGCAGCGTTCGGCGCTTGTATCTGAGAAGATTTCGGATGGCTATTTTGAAGAGATTACCCATTGTTTTTTCCTCCTTTGATTTCCTTGCCTTTCAACTCACCGTCCTCGAGCATGTAAATGATCTCCGCCTCGCCGACGATCTTCTGGTCGTGGGTCGAAAAGATAAATGTGGTTTTGAATTCGTTCCGCATCTCTTTCATGAGCTCCAGAACCATATAGGCGGTCTTGTGATCCAGGTTGGCGGTGGGTTCGTCCGCCAAGACGAGTTTGGGGTTGGTCACCAGCGCCCTGGCCACCGCCACCCGTTGCTTCTGTCCGCCCGAGATCTGGTCCGGATATTTGTCCTTCTGATCCGCCATACCCACGGCCTCCAACAGGGCTGAAATCCTCTTCCGCCGCTCCCCCGACGGGACCTTCTGGACCATGAGGAGGGGGTACTCGATGTTCTCGTACACCGTCAGCACCGGCAGGAGGTTGAAGTCCTGAAAGATAAAGCCGATGTTGGCGCCCCGGAAGGAGGCGCTCTGTTTACGGTCCAGCGTCCCCACGTCGGCCCCGGCCACGGTGAGCCGCCCGGTCGTGGGCGTGTCCAGGCAGCCGATCAGGTTCAGAAGCGTTGTCTTGCCGCTCCCCGAAGGCCCGATAAAGGATACAAAGGAGGCGGGATCGATCTCGAAGCTGACCCCCCGGAGGGCCGGGATGACCACCTCCCCCACCTGATAATTCTTGCCGATCTGATCGGCGATCAATAAACTCATCTCTTGCCTCCATTTCCTAACGCCGTCCAAAGCCGGCGGGTTTGTAGAAGACGCGCGCGGGTCCGTCATCCGGCACGTGCGCCCGTTGTTCCGGGGTCAGGATCTTGAGGACGTCCGCGCGATCCGCGGCCAACTTTTCCCGCATCCGCTCTTGCAGTTGGACCGCCTCGCCCTGCAAGGCCTCGATCCTGCCGCGGTCGGGCTCCGCTTGCAGCCATTCTGCTTTCAATTCCTGTCCCTTGCCGTAGAGTTGCTCACGAATCGGTTCAATCTCCTGCGTGTATTTTTCATCCAGGGCGCGGATCCGGGCGGCCTGTTCCACCGTCAGTTTCAGTTTGGCGTTCGCCATTAAACTGGAACAGTCATAGCCCTTTCCATAGCCCATCATTCCCTGATCCATGCGGTCCCGTCCCGCACGGGCCGCCATGGCCGTTCCCTGCGTCAGAAGGAAGAGCAGCGAGAAAATAGCGATGGCCTTTTTCATGGTTCATCCTCCTTTCCGACGAACCCTGTGTTTTCCCGCATTCCCCGCGGAGAGGAAGGGGGCGGAGACGTCTCTCCGCCCCACGTTATGATGCTACCAACGACCCCTCGGTCCCATCATGGGAGGACCGAATCCCGCAACCGGGCCGAAACCCCGACCCGGACCAAAGGCCGGAAACTGAGCCAGTTGTTCCGGCGTGAGAACCTTCTGAACTTCGAGTCTGAGATTGTTCCCCTTTTCCTGGAGCTGGGTCTGCAGACCGAAGAGCTCCTCCTGCTTGGCCCTGACTGCCGCGGCATCCGAATTCGGAGCAAAGCGGAAACCGCGAAGCTCCTCACCTTTTACCGCCATTTCTTTCTGAAGAGGTTCGGTCTCCTTCAGAAAGGCTTCCTGCAACGCCTTGATCTGAGCGGATTGCTCCGAAGTCAGGTTGGGGATCGCGGGATAGCCGGATCCCGGTCCCGCGCCGAAGCCGCGACCGAAGCCCGGCCCCCAGGCCAACGCCGCAGTGCCGATGAGCGCCAGCGCCAAAGTCAGGCACAAGCCGATGATGATGGTCTTTTTCATGGATATCACCTCCTTTCGTCTTGGTTTCGTCATCCCCAGTGTGAGTTTCTTGACCTCTGAGGAGAAATCGACCCAAGGAATTCGTTAGGTTAGGAATTCCGCGATTGAGTTAAGTTAAAAAGACGAGTTGCCGCAGTGAAACTTAGCAGCGAAGAGGGATGGAAACGGAGTGGATGTTGGGATGAATGGATTCAGGCACTGCGCAGAGTGCCTTTTGGAAATACGTTAACCCTTGATCCGGAGACGTCTCATTGACGAGTGCGGCATCAAAGTGGTTATGGGAGATGAGGGAGTGAGCAGGACAATTTTTACAGTTGCAGCCTTGACTGCCTTGCGCAAAAGCCCCCCCGTGCGCCAGCTTGTGCGCCATGTTGAGGGGAATCATTCCCAGCAGAATGGGAATGAGAAACAGCGCCGGTATCAGGATGAATAATTTCTTTTTCTGGAACATAAAAAACTCCTGTCGTAATGATAATTAAGCAACATAAATGCCAAGTGACTCATGAAATGATAACCATATAAAATGTCATATCTATTTTCTGTCACGGGTCCGCCTTGGACGTTCGAGAGATCCGCCGGTCCTGCGAAAACTGGATACAAATGATACAGCCATGTATCCATCTGTTTAATAAGTATCCACATCGACGGTCAAAAAGCGCAAAAAAGAAGATACCTGATGAGGAGAGGCTGAAATAAAAAATCCTTGACATAATTATTTAGGCATGCGCTTAATCACTTAAAGCATATTGAATGCAAATACCGGAAGAATGACGATGGAACCTGTACGGATTTTCAAAACCCTGGCGGACGAGACGAGGTTCAAGCTGATCAGGCTGCTTTTGACCCATGACCTTTGCGTGGGCGCCCTGGCAAAACATTTGAGCATATCGGAAGCGTCCGTTTCCCAACACCTGAAATCTTTGCGGGAAGCGGGATTGGTCAGGGGGGAGAAGCTGGGCTATTGGACCCATTACACGGTGGAAAAGGAGAAGCTGCATGAGTTGGCCGAACTCCTCGGAGACTTGACCCGTCTGCAGCCCTGTCTTGAAGGGGTTTGCATCAAAAAACTGAACAGCAAAATCGATTGTCACAAGGAGGAAGAAAAAATGTGCGACTGCAAGTGTCAGTATCCGGAGAAGTTGAAAGGGAAACCCGAGGAGTGCACCCTTGAGCAGATCAAGGAATGCCACGGGGAGACGGAACATCCCTGTGATTGTGGGGAAGAAAAGGAAAAGGAGTAGGGGAAATGCGTGGCGCATCGGTGGTCATTCCGGCGGTTGCCCAACGGACCAAAGGCATGGCGACTTGGCGGCCTTGGAAGGGATCGCATCCTCCGTTCACAAAGAGGGATTGATTTATGAGCAAAACGCCGACGATTCAAGAATTGTTTTTATCCTTCTTTCGGCTGGGAGTGACGGCTTTCGGCGGCCCGGCGATGGTGGCCCAGATCCGCAAAATGGCCGTGGGGAAAAAGGAGTGGCTCTCCGATGCGTCGTTTCGTGACGGCGTGGCCCTCTGCCAGATGGTCCCGGGGGCGACGGCCATGCAGGCGGCCGCTTACGTCGGCCTGCGTTCGCGGGGCATCGGGGGCGCCGCCGCCTCTTTTATCGGCTTTGGCCTTCCCGCCGGCATCCTCATGCTGATCCTCTCCGCCCTCTATGTCCGCGCGCACGCGCTGCCCGCCGTCGTTTCGGTGTTCAACGGGCTCCAGGTGGTGGTCGTGGCCATCGTCGCCCACGCGGCCCTCACGTTCGGGAAAACCTGGTTGAAAGAGTGGAGAGGCGTATTGATCGCTTTAGCCGCCGCCGTGATGTTCGGTTTCGGCGTCCATCCCATTGGGGTCATCCTGATCGCCGGCCTGTGCGGCCTCGGGTTTTATCATCGGCAGACTTTCCCGGCCGCCGCTGCGTCCGGCGACCAGAAACCCTATTCCCTGAAACCTCTGACCGTAATCCTGCTGATCACTGCACTGGCGTTTGTCCTGCTTTTTCTGTTTCAGCGGCCATTTTTCGATCTCGCTTTCCTCATGACGAAGGTAGATCTGTTTGCCTTCGGGGGCGGATTTTCTTCGCTGCCCCTGATGTTCAACGAGGTGGTTCACGTCCGCGCCTGGATGGACAGCCTGACCTTCCTGGACGGCATCGCCCTCGGCCAGGTCACGCCGGGACCGATCGTCATTACCGCAACCTTTATCGGCTATATGCAGTATGAACTCATGGGCGGCGTGATCGCCACCGTCGCCATCTTCCTGCCCTCCTTCCTGATCATCGCCGGAACGGTTCCCTACTACGATCGTCTCCGGTCGTCTCCCTATTTTAATCGGGCTCTTCGGGGTATTCTGTACTCCTTTGTAGGACTTCTCCTTTCCGTAACGATCCGTTTCGGTCTGAACGTCCCTTGGGACGCCATCCGGATCATCCTTGCCGGCGGCGCCTTTGCCGCCCTGTTTTTCAATGTCAGACTTATTTATCCGGTCATCGCCGGAATCGTGGTTTCACTGCTTCTTTTATAGCGTAGGTTGCTGATAATACTAATAATAATTAGTTTTGATCAAAGTTCCGCAGCCATGCTATTTCCCCCTGAGTTTGATGATAATTTGTAGCTATTCATCGTCGTATGTTTCGAACAAAGTTTTCCCGTGGAGAACCGCTCGATACGGTGCGCCCATTACGACGCCTTCCGTTTCTCCCGGTAGACGGCCAGGTGCCTGATCGCGATGCCGATCAGCAGGACGACCAGCAGGAGCGCCAGTTCGTAATGCTTGATGTCTTCCAGGAGAATTTTGACGACCCGTCCAAAGAAATAACTCCCCGCCGCGATGACGGCCGACCAGAGGGCCGCGCCGATCAGATTCAGCAGGATGAGCCGCCGGGTCTGGATCGTGCGGTCCATTCCCAGGATCAGGGGCGTGATCGGGCGCATGCCGTAGACGAACCTATCTCTTCCAGGATGCGGATCTCCTCCGCCGTCAGGCCGTAGAGGTCGCAGACGAGGGGATCGATCTCGGCGTCGGTTGCGGCGATCTTCCGAAGGCGGTTCTCGTTTTCTTCCGGGGATGCCGGTTCCGGAGGTTCCTGATGGAGCCGAAGCATCCGCTCCACGAGCGCTACGATCCGGTCGTGCCGTTCCTTCTCCTCGGGAACGGCGAAGTCGATTGCGCGGATGGGAATCTGCACGAGATACATGGGCTTGTATTCGTAATAGCCGCCCTGCTTGGTTGAGGAGATGGCGTGGATAACGAAATCCGTGACTTTCGAGTTCAAGAGTCCCAGCAGGTATAAGTCATCCATGGCAATAATGGTCGTCTTGTCATTGGAGTAGAACCCCTCGGCATCGAACGCGTAAGACCCTTTCTGGACAATGGCGGGAATGATGATCTTCGGCTTTTCAAACTCCTCGTAATAGGCGCACTCCCGGAGCTCCCACCAGAAATCCCCGCGATCGCACCGCTTTCTTCCCCGGTCCGCGAAGGATCGCAGATGCCCCGCGATGGCCGGATAATCGCTCTCCAGACGCTTCCATGCGCTCTCTTCGTCCGTCGATCCCGAGGTTTTCGCTGTCCAGCCCTTCGGAAAGCGGATCAGGTATCTTCCGGAACCGGGGCTCCGATACCGCTTGACGTCCCGGCCGAGCAGGAACGGCTTGACGATCTCAGCGCTCTTCGGATCCTGCGCGATCAGTCGTTCCCGGGTCGCGGCGTCGATGACGAACGCCTCGTTCAGGCCGGTCAATATGCCGCGGTAAATCTTCCCCCCGACGTACTCACCGAGCGGCGTTCCCGTCTTCCGGAGCTTTTCCAGAAGCCGCTGTTCGGCGCCTCCCGTCAGCGTCCAGCCGGAATCGGTCAGCGTGGAGGGAGAACGCAACCTCCGTCCCTTCGGTCCGGACCAGCGCCTCCAGGTCGAGATCCGCGAGGCGCTTCACGTTGCAGGCCGTGAAGCTCTTCCGTTTCGACCCCTTGCGGAGACGGACGATGCAGGGATAGGCGGTCGCCTCCGGAAAGATCGGCAGCGCGCCGAAGTCGACGACCAGCTCCAG
>Ga0210051_1006146_pt1 | contig 11348 bp, 9 predicted proteins | sample CryGey092014_all_FD_185464 | JGI IMG/M metagenome (GOLD analysis project Ga0210051, IMG submission 185464) | Groundwater microbial communities from aquifer - Crystal Geyser CG23_combo_of_CG06-09_8/20/14_all (SPAdes) (version 2) | ecosystem: Environmental > Aquatic > Deep subsurface > Groundwater ...
TATGAAGTTAAGAAAGTGCAGGACTTGCTGAACGGCCGCCCCAGGGCGGCCCTGGGATTTCGAAAACCTTATGAAGTATTTAATCAACTAATTAACAATACTGTTGCGTTAAATTCTAGAAACTAAGTTAATATTTAGTTTTTTTTCTAAAATTAGTTCCAGTCTAAAATCTAACGCAACACTTTTGGATTATTGGTTGAAGTAAAACTTGGTCATTTTTCATTTATGCCGATAAATATTTGTCCTAAATTACAAAAAAACTAATTACTGCTAAGCGCTTTTTAAATTAATCCACTAATATTAAACATTGAAAGTGTTGCGTTAGATTCTGGAAACCAACTTAGTAAAAATAATCTGATTATATAAATTTTTATTTTCTTTCAACCAGTCCAAGGCCAAAATGGCGTTTTGATTTTCATTGGAACGGCGGATTTTCGCGCCTTGATCAATTTTTAAAATTGCTTCTATCCGTTTCCGACGAATTTCCGGCGTGGTCGGAATTGGCTGGCCGCCGCCGCCGATACAGCCGCCCGGGCAAGCCATGACTTCCAGATAATCAAAATCCGCAAGATGATCAAGCACGGCGCGGATATTCCCAATGCCATTCACCACGCCGACGCGCAATCGATGCCCGCCCAATTCAACGGTCGCGGATTTCACGCCGGATAAACCGCGCACTTCCTCAAAATCTATACGAGTCCGGCAGATCTTAGCTTGACCTTTTTGGCAAAGCGAAAAAGCGGCGGCGCGCAAAGCGGATTCCATCACTCCGCCGGATCCGCCGAATAAAGCGGCTCCGCCGCTGTAATCGCCGAGCAAGGCGTCCGGTTGATCTTTGGGCAAAGTTTTCAGATCCAGATCGTTTTTCTTGAAAAGAAAAGACAATTCCCTGGCCGTGAGGACATGGTCAACCGGCGCCAAATCCTTAATTCTTAATTCCGGCCTTTTCGCCTCGTATTTTTTGGCCGTACAAGGCATAACGGAAACAACGACAATGTTCTCAGGTTTTATGTTCATGCGCCGCGCCCAATAAGTTTTGATGATCCCGCCGCTGTGGATGTGAGGTGAGCGGACCGTGGTCAGATTCGGGATTAAACGCGGCTCATAAAATTCAACATAATTTACCCAACCCGGGCAACAGGAAGTGAACATCGGCAAATTCTTTTTTGCGGCCAGCCGGTCCAAAAGTTCTTCTGCCTCAACTATTGTTGTAATGTCAGCCCCAAAATTGACATCAAAGACATATTTAAAACCGAGGCGGCGCAAACCGGAGATAATTTTTTCCGCTACATTCCGTCCATATGGAAGATCAAAATCTTCGCCGACGGTCACGCGCACGGACGGCGCAATCTGAGCGACCATAATTTTATCCGGGTCGGCCAAATCCCTTTCCACAAGCGGCCATTCGGATTGTTCCTGAGCGGCGCTGACCGGGCAATGGAGGGCGCATTGGCCGCACAGAATGCAATAAGCGCCGGACCGGGCAACCGGTTTGATTTCCTGGTTAACGCCCTTTCCGGATACTTCCAGATAATCAATTTTCTGAAGAAGCGAACAAGCGTCCACGCAATTGCGGCAGTCAATACATTGCGAACCGTCCAATTCCACGGCATTGGCGAAAGAATACTTCTGCCTCTGTCCTTTACGGTCAGAAAAACGGTTGATTTTAATTTTGTATTTTTCCGCGTAAAAAAGAAGCGGGCATTCAAAACGCCAGACGCAAGTCGGGCACTTTTCAATATGTTCGGCAAAAATCAGCTCAAGATTCAAATTTCTTTCCTGTCGGACCCGGGCTGAGTCGGTCGTGATCTCCATGCCTTCTTCCACCAGGATCGCGCAAGAAGGTTCAAGTTTCGGACGGCCTTTGATTTCCACGACACAGACCCGGCAATTGGTTTTGGCCGGAAAATCCGGATGACCGCACAGACCCGGGATCGACAGGCCGTTTTTTTTGGCGGCTTGCATGATTGTATCACCCGGCGCGCAGGCCGCTGCCTGCCCATTAAGTTTGAAATGAATTTCTTTTTTAGCCATAAATTTCTTAATATTCTGGTCTGGTCCGCTACTATTCAAAAACGGCGGCTCTCCGGATAAATACGGCATTAGATCAATTTAAAATTTTATTTATTAAACCGCGCCAATCGGGTGAAAAAATAAAAAACTTTTCAATTTTATCACGAAAAATTAGTAAGAATTTTCAAAAACAAGCGCAAAGGTCTTGAGCGGCGGCCATTGGGAAATCCGGCCAAAGGCTGGCATCCGAACGTTTCAGGACGTTATTAATATATGATCGGATCGGAATTGGCACACTGCGGCCCAAAGCGCAAAAAGAAGTGTCGGCCAAGGCGGAAAGGATCTCACCGGCCAGCGCCCAATCAGGCGTCCGCTCGGAAAATATCTTTTGCAGGCGATAAGTGCCTTCGCGGCAAGGCGTACATTGGCCGCACGATTGGCGCGCGAAAAAATCTATCCAGCCCCGGATCAGATCAAGAGGCGCGTGCTTGCTCTGGCTGTAGACCGTGATTGATCCGGCCCCGCCGACTGCCTGTTTGAGCTGGTCCATATTTAAAACCAGACCGCTCGCGTCGCCGCCTACTTGAACAAAAAAAGGAAAATCCGGATAATTGTCCGTTTCAATCAAGACTTGCTTAATCGTCCAATTTTCCGGCTTAGAATAGACGCCGGTCCAAAGACAATCGCCGTTAATCGTATAAAATTTTTCCTGCCGGTACTCATCTTTGGCCAGCAAAGCGATTTGATAAAGAGTTTCAATGTTATGCACCAAAGTGGGGCAAGCAAAAAGGCCGGAAACCGTGGGAAAAGGCGGCCGGAGCCGCGGTTCAATTTTTTTATTTTCCAGCGCGTTTAAAACCGCGGTTTCCTCACCGCCGATATAACCGGCGTCTTTGGGCTTTTTAACTATTTCCAAATAAGCGGGCTGGCGGCGCCGTAAATCTTTTTCCAAAAGCGCATAGTAGCTCGGATTCAAATAAAAAAAAGCTCGTTTAATGGAAAAAAAATTAACGGCTAAATCAAGGCCGTAAAAAAAATCTTCTAAAAAATTTTTCAGAATATGGAAATCTTTCTTAATGCCGGGCTCCCCTTCCGATCCGTTAATAACCAGATATTTTGTCTTTCCGGGTGCTTCTTTGACCGCCTCCCATTTCCGCCATACCGGAAAACCGGCGCCGCCGCGCCCGGTTAAATTTGTTTTTTTTAATTTTGCCAGCAAATCCATAGACGCAATTTTTAATCTTATTTTTTATTGCAAAGATTTTTTATTGATGTATCCGCACAGGTCCAAAAGGCGGTTGGCATAGCCCCATTCATTATCATACCAGGCGATAATTTTGGCCAGATCGCCGTCAATGACCGCGGTCAGGGGCAAGTCAACGATGGCGCTGGCTGGGTGACCGATTAAGTCGCTGGAGACCAGCGGTTCCTGGCTCACAGCCAAAATGTTTTTCCACCGCGGGTTGGCGGCCGCTTTGGTCAGGGCGGAATTGATGTCTTCGGGGCGGGATTTCTTTTTCAGACAGACAACCAAATCGCACAATGAAACCAGCGGCGTCGGCACGCGGACGGCCAAGCCGCCAAAAATCCCTTTCAATCCCGGGATGGTCTCGGCCACGGCGGTCGCGGCTCCGGTCGTGGTCGGCACGATGTTCTGAGCCGCCGCCCGCGCCCGGCGCAAATCTTTATGCGGGCCGTCAACCAGATTTTGGTCGGCTGTGTAAGAATGGATGGTGGTCATGGCCGCGCGCCGCACGCCGAATTGTTCTTGGATGACGGCCATGATCGGGGCCAAACAATTGGTCGTGCAGGAAGCCATGGACAGAATCTGGTCGCTTTTTTTGATCTTTTCCTCATTAACACCAAGGACAATGGTTTTTACCCCGTCTTTGGCCGGCGCGGAGATTATGACCTTTTTTGCGCCGGCGCGCAGATGCGCATCCGCTTCCGAGGGACGGCGGAAGCGGCCGGTTGATTCAATCACCAGATCCGCTTCTAAATCGCGCCAGGGCAGGTTAACCGGATCTTTTTCCGCCAACACTTGGATCTTTTGTCCGGAAACATTAAGAAAATCCCGCCCGGCTTTGATTTTCAAAACTGAACGGCCGGAACAGGAATCATAGCGGAGCAGATGCGCCAAGGTTCCGGGGTCCGTTAAATCGTTCACGGCGACAATCTGAAAAGGAAAATTTTTCGGCGCGACAAAATATGCCTTCAGCACGGCGCGGCCGATGCGGCCAAAGCCGTTAATCGCGATCTTCATATTTTTGGAATATTTTTAATAAAGTTATTAACAGCTAACTTTTTTATTATAACATATTTTTCCTAAAACAAAAAAACGGTTTCTTTACCGTTTTTTATTTTTACTTAACGCTTAATTTTAGGCTAAATTTTGATTTTTTTTGCTTCCACTTCCACTTTGGCGGGATTTTCCCCGTTTTCCGGCGCCAATTCCACGTCCACCGTGCCGCGCAAAGGGTGATAACCGATCACCAAGCCTTTCCGACCTTCCACCTTGACATGCGCGCCTAAAGGCGGGAGATTTTTCGCCAAGTCTTCATAGCCTTTTTGCTCATAGTTCAAACAGCACATCAGCCGTCCGCACAAACCGGAAATCCGATCCGAACCGCGGTGCGCGCACTGCTGGAGCTCAGCCATTTCCGAGGTTATTGACTGAAGTTCAAAAAGATGGGTTTGGCAGCATAAACGCCGTCCGCAATGGCCGCAATCGCCGGTGATTTTCGCCTCATCGCGGATGCCGATCTGCTGAAGGCGGATGGAACGGTTGAAATGCCTGGTCATGTCTTTGACCAAGTCGCGGAAATCAACCCGGCCGTCCGCGATAAAAGCGAAGGTCAGGCGGGAACCTTCAAAATTATAATGCAGATCAACCAGCTTCATGTCTAAATTATGTTTTTTAATGAGAAATTTGCAGTCCGCCAGATCTTTTTTCCGATTTTCATCGCCGGGGATTCTTTCCCAATCCGAAACATCCGCTCGGCGCGTAACCATTGGCAAGACAAACGTTTCCGGCGCCGCTTCCGGAGCCGGACCGCCATTCCCTTCTCCGTTTAAGCTGGCGGCGGATTGATTGAGTCCAAGATAAGGAGCCAATTCATCATCCACAACTTCTTTGGTTTCCAGCACCGTGCCGATCTCTAGGCCGGATTCTGCCCGGATAATCGCTTTTTCACCCCGTTTTAAGAGATTATCTCCGCAATTATAATATTTTGGCTTATCCCAAGCCGTAATTTGAATTTTGGCCAGTTTCATAAGCTGATTTAAAAAATGACTTTTAAACAAGCGACCAGCGGGTAAACGACTCCACTTTTATCGTGTCCAGAATCTCTTTAACTTTTTTCTTTTCTTCTTTGATATATTCTTGTTCCAGCAGGCAGAATTCAGAAAAATATTTGTTAAGTTTTCCGTCAATTATTTTTTCCTGGATTTGGGCCGGCTTGCCTTCGGCCGCGAGTTGAGCGCGGTAGATATCTTTTTCTTTGGCAATGATATCGGCCGGAACATCCGCGGAAGAAATATAAAGAGGATTGGCGGCCGCCACCTGCATCGCGATTTCAAAAGCCAGATCTTTCTGGTTCGGCGCGGATAAGACCGCGAGGGCGGCGATTTTCCCCCCGGCATGCGCGTAAACCGCCAATGTGCCGGTCGTATTCTGCTTGAAATAGCGGCTTAAGGAAATTTTTTCGCCGATCACGCCGCTCAAAATCTGCAAATGTTCGGAAACCGGCTGGCCGTCCAAAGGCAAAGCCAGCAAAGCCGGCAGATCCGCCGCTGATTTTTCCTTGGCCAAGCTGAAGATTTTTTGCGCCAGCTGGTTAAAACGTTCGCTTTTGATCACAAAATCGGTTTCCGCGGTCATTTCCAGCAAGAAAGCATTTTGCCGCGCATCGTCGGCCCAAACCATTATGACGCCTTCGCCGGCTACCCGGTCGTTCCTTTTCGCCGCTTTGGCCATGCCTTTCTGGCGGAGGAGTAAAAGCGCTTTTTCCTTGTCGCCTTGCGCCTCGCGGATCGCGTTTTGACAGTCTTGAACGCCGGCCCCGCTTATTTCCCGCACTTCTTTAAGCAATGATAATGAATCCATATCTTTTAATAGATAATTTAATTTATTCTTTCACAATCTCTTTGATCGGCTCTTTTCCGCCGCTCGCGGCGCTTTCCGTCTTTTTACTTAGAGCCTCAACCAAATTCTTCTCCACGCAAGAGAGGACCAGCTTGATGGTTTTGGTCGCGTCATCGTTGGCGGGAATGACATATTTGATGCCGCTTGGATTCGCGTTTGTATCGCAAACCGCGATCAAAGGGATGTTTTTCTTTTTGGCTTCCAGGATCGCGTTTTTTTCCACTTTCACGTCCCAGACAAAAATCGCGTCCGGTAAACGTTTTAGGCTGACCAATCCGCCGACTTTGAATTCCAGACGCTTGATTTCCCGATCAAAATCCAGCCGTTCTTTTTTGGTGTATTTGCCAAGTTTACCGAGTTTTTTCTCGTCCACCAATTTGCTGTATTTATTGATCGCCTTTTTTATGACGGCAAAATTTGTCACGATGCCGGCCAGCCATTTGCCGGTTACATACGGCATATTCACGGCCTTGGCGGTCTTTTCCATCTGTTTTTTTACTTGTGTTTTGGAACCGACAAACAGGATGGTCTTATTGTCAAAAATCATTTTGGCCATGAACTCAATGGCCGCGCCCAAATTTTCCCGCGATTTACGCAGATCAATGATGTGAACGCCGTTTCTTTTGGCAAAGATATAAGGGGCCATTTTCGGATACCACTTGAACGTACGATGCCCGAAATGCATGCCGGCCTTAAGCATGTCCTCCAAGCTTGGCAGATTAATCATAGGTTTTTCCTTTCTTCCTCCGCCAACCGCAAATAGGATTTGTTTTAAATTATCCTATTCAAGGAAAATTATCGTTGGCGTGAGAGATTTAATTAAATAATAAAATCGGCTTCCCTTTTATAAGGAGAGCGTTTTATACATTATAATAAATAGGAGTAAATGTCAATCTTGACAAAATAATTTAATCATTTTCCAATATAATTCCACCCCCCACAAGCTGACGTCCGCGGTAAAAAACCGCGGATTGGCCGGGTGTAATCGCTTTCTGCGCGACAGTTAATTCAATAATGATTTTTTTATCTGGGCCGGGGCCGGAGACAGCCTTAAGCAAACCTTGGGCGCCCGGATGACGATAGCGGAAGACGATACGGGCGGACAAGGGCAGGCGCGGACGCGCGCCTTTAATCCAATTCACAAACCCGACAATGAAACTTTTTTTCCGGAACAAATCCGGCCGGTCCGGTCCGGCCACTAAAAGCGCATTAGCGGCTCGGTCTTTCCCATAGACATAATAAGGGCCGGCGCCGCCGACCGCGATTCCCTGCCTTTGGCCGATGGTATAAAGCGGCAGGCCTTCGTGTTGCCCGATTATTTTACTGTCCGGCGCTATGATCGGACCGGGCCGAAGACGGAGCGAGGATCTTAAAAAAGATTGATGGCCGGCGCTTTGGGATAAAAAACAGGCATCATGGCTTTCTTTCTCCAGGCTCGGCAAACCGGCCCGCTTGGCCAAGCGGCGCACCAAAGTCTTGCGCAAATCGCCCAAAGGGAAAAGGACCGGCCGGATTTGGGCCGGCGTCAGGCCCCAAAGAAAATAGGATTGGTCTTTACTCTGGTCAGCGGCTGACCAAAGTTCAAAAACCGACGCGCGGCCGGCTCCCTCTTTTTTTTCCCGGCGCCGGACATAATGGCCGGTAGCCAGGTAATCAGCGCCGGCCGCCAAAGCCCGCCGCAGGAGATCGCCGAATTTTACCAAGCGGTTGCAGATGGCGCAGGGGTTGGGCGTAACTCCCTGCTCGTAAGAATCCAAGTAATATTTTTTTACTTTGGCCGCGAACTGATCGGCCAAGTTGACCACGCGCAACTCCATGGACAGGCGCCGGCAAACGGCTCGAGCCGCTCTTTCCGCTTCATTTTCATTCGGGTTGCCCAGACGCATAAACAGTCCGAAAGCGGTTTTTGCTTGTTTTTTGACCAACAAAGCCGCGACGCTGGAATCAACCCCGCCGGACATGGCCACGGCGATCACGGATTTTTTCAGCATAGAAATATTAGCGAATTAGCTGATTGGCGGATTATTAAATCGGGCCGGCCAAGGCTAAGAATAAATATTTACGCTTCAATATCCAATACACAATATTCAATCAATATAATTTCCAGCAGCATTTGCTAAACGTATAAAAATCAGATAATACCGATTAGGCCGGCGAAATTTTCCAGCGGATGCATTCTTACGGAAAATAAAGCAATCAGAAAAAATATCGCCAGCAATGACTGGACAATGACCGGCTTATGCTGAAAGCGCCAGCGGATCATAATATTCAGGCTCAAGGCGCCGATCATGAACATGATGGCGCCGAACATAATCAAGCGTGAATAATGAATAATATCCAAGCCTCGCTTGACGGGCGCGCTGTCCAAACTGGGAAAATAGGCGATTGATTTCAACGGCTGGGGGACGATTTCCGGATTGTCCGGCGCTTGAGCCGCGTCCCGCGCGGCAAAATCCGGGATTTCCAAGACTGCCAGCCGGTCCGGCCGGACGGCAGTCTGAGGCGCCGTTTGGTCAAGCGCTCCGATTTCCGCGGCCGGAGGTCCAGCCGGCAATTTTTCCTGGCCAAGCGGCGCGGCCGGCGGATCAGACGGAGCAGGCGAAAAATTGTTCGCGGACGCGGCCACGGTCGGCGGACGAATTTCTGTCGCTTCCGGAACGGCCGGTTGGGCCGGGCCGGCTGTTTTTGGCCGGACAATATTTTCTTCTTTCGCGGGCGTAAAAGCGGCTGCGGCTTCGGACGCGATGATCTTGGCCTGATTGGCGGTAGTGCCGGCCGTAATGGCGGTGGCGGGCGCAATGGCCAAGTCCAAAGTCTTTTCCGCGCCGAAAATTTGCACGAGAATATTGGTGGACTGGCCGTTGATTTTTCCACTGATGACCGCCAGACCGACATCATGGTACCGTTCGTTCAAGATATTTTTCCGGTGGCTGGGCGAAGCCATCAAGGCATTGTGCGCGGACAAGCCGGAGGAAAAATTCATGGCCAAATTTTCACCGACATAAAGATATGGGTAATCGGCGCGTTCAATCCAATCCCAAGGCTGGCGGCCGTCCGGCGATTGATGGGCGAAATAATCGCGTTCGGACATATCCTGCGCCTTTTTCAAAGCCGAAGCAGACAGAGCCGCGTTCAGAACCAAGGGCGGCAAGCCGGATACGTCCCGATCCTGGTTAATGAGGGATAAGACTTCGTTTTCCATCAGTCCGGACATGCGCGCCGGATTGGGATAGATAAAAAAAACATAAGCCAACGCGGAAAATTTCAGCACGGTCAGGAAAAGGACGATGACCAGTAAAGAATGAGGACGTAAAATTTTCGGTTTATGCCCGTTGGCGGCCTGCGGGATAAAATAATCGGAAAAAATTTTTATTGAATCATGAAAATATTTTTGCGCGCCTTCTTCCCGGCCAATCAGCTGTTTGACTTCTTTTTTTTCGCCCTGCCAGAATGAACACCAATTGCTCCTGAAATCGCGGAGACAAAAAGGGCCGCGAAAAATCCGGTAGAGCCTGGACAGCAATCCGACTAAGAAGAAAAACGCCAAAATTTTTTTCCAAAATGATTTATTCTCTTTCATATTTATTCTTCAACCTTCAGCCGGCCGATGACCACCAGCCTGTTGGCCGTGGAATAGAGCGGATGGCAAGTAAAAAGCGTAACAATCGGCTGAGCGGAAGGTTTTAAAATGGAACGGTCGCTGGCCGGAACGATTTTTGTTTCCAAGATTCGGTAAGCATAGGTTTGCCCATGCCAATAGAGGAAAAATTCGTCGTTGGCGGACAGCTTGTCCAGAAGATAAAAAGTCAGGTTATTGGGCGGGAGGTATTTGAAACGGTGGCCGGTAATGACCGTGTTCCCGCCCCGCGCCGGCGTGGACGAATCAGGCACGCGCCAGACACCGCGCGCGAGCCCGTATTCCTCGTTGTCTGATTCAATGATCGGGGCGTTGACCCCGATTTTTGGGATGATCAAGCGGTCGGCGGAAACGGAAATATCCGCCTCGGGCAGACGTCCGGACAGATTATCCTCTTTCCTGTCCGCTTTGCGCGCGGCTTCCTGATCGGATTCAAGCTGGACATTAACAACATTTACCCGGGGCTGAAATTTGAGCCATTGGTATTTTAATAAAGGATAAAAAGGAAGAAAAAGCAGATATGATGCTAAAATAATACAAAAAATAACGGATATGACAAATAACCGCTCAAAAAATTTTTTTTTCTTTCTAATGACAGAAAAAACTTCTCTCATCTGTTCAGATTTTAACACTTTTTTAAACTATAGGCAAAGTTTATAGGCAAAAAGTGAAAAAATTTATAAACAATGATTGGCGATAGTTAAAAAAATCGTAAGTTTGGGTGATGAACTTTACGACCAAAATCACTAATTAAAAATCCACCGCCTGGCGGTCTTTTTACCTCCAAAAAAAACACCTTGGGCGCTAAAACAGCGCCCAAGGTGTTTGGTAAAAAGTGCTACAGAGAAATTTCGGCCAAGCGCCGCCGGCTTTGCCAGGCAAAACCCAGTCCGATCGCCAGAAGAACCAAGAGGATTCCCAGTTCGTTTATCCGAAAACCGGAAGCGGCCAAGACTTCAATTTTTGCTACTCGCACAAGCGCGCTGTCTTTGACTTCGCCATGGTTGAAAGCGGAAGCGATGGCCAGGTTTTCATATTCACCCGCGGACGCGTCCGATTTAATATTGACCGCGTATTCCACGGTTTTGCTCTGGCCAGGCGCCAAATCGCCGATGACCCAGGTTTTTTCCTGCCCGCCGCCTTCGGCATATTCCATCACATCAGGCAGAATATCGCGTAAATTGACGCTGAAAGCGGTCAAATTGCCGGTATTGGCGACGGTGACGGTAAAAGACAGGTTTTTATCGCCCGGATTGACCAAATCTTTAGCGCTGATCTTGCTGATACTCAAAACGGGCAAGCCTTCTTCACCCAAAACAATAGGCTCAAGCGACGATTTTGGAGCGGATGCGGGCAGGCCTGATCCGAAATTATTGGTTGAAAATAATGTCGTATTGTTTTCGGTTTCGCATATTTCATTACACCCGTCCCCGGACACCAGATTGCCGTCGTCGCATTCTTCGCCGGATTCAATGATATTATTTCCGCAAATTGGTCCGCCACCACTGCCATCTAACTGGCAGGTGGAAGAACACCCGTCCCCGGACACCAGAT
>Ga0210051_1006147_pt1 | contig 11348 bp, 8 predicted proteins | sample CryGey092014_all_FD_185464 | JGI IMG/M metagenome (GOLD analysis project Ga0210051, IMG submission 185464) | Groundwater microbial communities from aquifer - Crystal Geyser CG23_combo_of_CG06-09_8/20/14_all (SPAdes) (version 2) | ecosystem: Environmental > Aquatic > Deep subsurface > Groundwater ...
TACTCTTGATTGCTCGCAATGTATTTTGACTCCAAGAATGGTTGAAGTCGCCCAACATCCTAACATTACACTTTACAATTACGCCGAACTCGAATCGCTTGATGGTTTTATAGGTAATTTTAAAGCACGTATCCGGCTTAAAGCCAAAAGTGTTGACCCGAAAATTTGTACTGCTTGCGGCGTTTGCTGGTCTAAATGCCCCGTTAAGAAAATTCCCGATGAATTTAATACCGGATTAAGCAAAAGAACCGCTATATATGTTCCGTTTCCACAAGCTGTTCCAAATAAACCTGTTATTGACAGAACACAATGCACTTACTTTGTAAAAAACGGAAAATGCGGAGTTTGCAAAAAACTTTGTCCTGCAAGTGCTATTGATTTTGAAACAAAAGATGAAATTATTGAAGTAAATGCCGGAGCAGTTGTTGTAGCAACAGGTTTTGAAATTAAACATACCGATTTCTTCCCTGAATACGGTTACGGAAGATATAAAGATGTTATTGACGGTCTTCAGTTTGAGCGTCTTGCATCCGCTTCGGGTCCAACTTTAGGCGAAATTAAACGTCCCTCTGATGGTAAAGTTCCCGAAACAATCGTTTTTATTGCCTGTGCCGGATCCCGCGACAAAGCCAAAGGAATTGAATATTGTTCAAAAATTTGTTGTATGTACACTGCAAAACATGCTATGCTCTACAAACATAAATTTCACGAAGGCAAGGCTTATGTTTTTTATATAGATATCCGCGCTAATGGAAAAAATTACGATGAATTTGTTCGCCGGACTATTGAAGAAGATGATGTAAATTATATACGCGGCAGAGTTTCAAGAATTTACGAAAGTAACGGAAAGTTAATCGTTAAAGGTGTTGATACTCTTTTAAATGCGCAGCCTGTTGAAATAGAAGCCGACATGGTTGTACTTGCGACTGCAATAGTTGCCAATGCCGATTCAGAATCTGTTGCTCAAAAATTACACATTGGTTACGATAAACATCATTTTTTAAGCGAAGCTCATCCAAAATTAAGACCCGTTGAAACAAATACCGGCGGAATTTTTCTTGCAGGTGCTTGCCAGGCACCAAAAGATATTCCCGAATCTGTTTCGCAAGGGTCGGCTGCTGCCAGTAAAGTAACAATTTTATTCTCTAATGATGAACTTACGCGCGAACCTCAGGTAGCATTTGTTAATAGGACTTTTCCTCCCCAATATTCTTCGTGCACAGGATGTTTACTTTGCATACCGGTATGTCCGTACAAGGCAATTGAAAAAGAAGAAATAAAAAACCGCAATGGCGAAGTTGTTAAAACTGTAGCGTATGTTAATGGAGGATTGTGTCAGGGATGCGGAACTTGCGTAGCTTTCTGCCGAAATAAATCTATAGATATACAGGGATTTACAAATGAACAAATGTTTACCGAAGTAATGGCTTTAAATTTTTAAATATATGGAAGACTTTGAACCAAAATTAGCCGCTTTTGTGTGTAACTGGTGTACTTATGCCGGTGCCGACCTTACCGGAACAAGCCGCATGAAATATCCGTCAAATGTTAGAATTTTACGTTTCCCCTGCACCGGAAGAATTGATTTTATGCTTGTTATGAAAGCATTCGACTCAGGCGTTGACGGATTAATTGTTTCGGGTTGCCATCCAAACGATTGCCATTACACTTCCGGAAATTTTCACGCACAACGCAGGTGGGTTGTTTTTAAAGAAGTTTTAGACATTATGGGTTTTGATACCCGCAGAATTTTCTTTACATGGGTTTCTGCCGCCGAGGGAGCAAAATGGGCAAAAGTTGTTACTGATGCTGTGGAAGAATTGAAGAAACTCGGACCATATTCCGAATTTAAAAAAATATTACTCAAAAAACTACAATTTCCTTTGGATAATAAAACCGCTGATAGAGAAATAAAAACTGAACCAGTTATTTCATAATAAAGTGCATAATAAAAAAATTTTAGAAAGAATAATTAAAGTAAAATGAACCAAAAAATTAATCAACATATTGCTTACCTTATGAAAGAAAAAGGTGTAAACCTTATTATTTCACAGGCAAAAGATAGCAATGGTTTTGTAATTCCGCATTTTATTTTGTCCGAAAACGACATTATTTCTTCTGTGATAGCAATTAACGAAATGAGGAATTTTTTTGCTTATCTTAACAAACAAGAAATTAAATCGTTCAAATCTATTGGAATTGTTTGCAATTACTTTGGAGTAAAAACTTTTTTTCAATTGAAATTTGAAAATCAGTTAAAAGATTTAGAGTTATTTTTATTAATTCCAACTGATGATGATTTTATTGAAATTACAAGCGAAAAACAAGCCGAAGATTATTTAAGCGGTTTAAAACAAAGTACAATTCTTGTTGATGAAGAACTTGAAAACGTTAAGAAAATGTCTATGGAGGAGCGATGGAATTACTGGATGAAAACTCTGGAATTATGTACCAAATGTTATGCCTGCCGTGCTGCTTGCCCGATGTGTTATTGCAGTTCCTGCACAACGGAGTGTAATATTCCGCAGTGGATACCTGTTCCTGCTTCGCTACACGGAATTTTTGAATGGCATGTAATGCGTGCAATGCACCTTGCCGGTCGCTGCACAGAATGCGATGAGTGCGTAAAAGTTTGCCCGGCAAATATTCCACTTAACATTTTAAACAAAGGCTTACATAACAAAATATCCGAAGCTTTCAGCAGCGATGACAGCTCAATCAAATACGCTTTAAATTTCTTCCAACCTGACGAAAAAGTTGATTTTATTAAATAATAATATGCTGAACAAACAGATACATTACAGTAATCAGCAACTACAATCATGGGTTGATGGTTTAATTTATAAAGGAAAAACTGTTATTGGTCCCGTTAAAAAAAACGGAGTTACTTGTTTTTCTGAAATTAAAAATTTTAATGAACTTATTTTAAACGAGCGTACTGTCTATTCTGCCAAAGAAGTTGTTTTACCTAAATATGATATACTTTTTAAGTTTGCTAAAGAAAAGGATAAAGTTTTTATAAGTAAAAATGAAAACTCATTAAATAATGTTATTGTAATCGGATTGAGACCATGCGATAATGAAGGATTCGATTATTTGCGTTTATTCTTTAAATCGGACCCTGATATACTTCAAAAACTAAATACTTTTATTTCAGTTACAATTGCATGCGAAAAGAAATTTGACGGTTGTTTTTGTGAAGAATTGGGCATTGATAAAAACTATTCCAATAAAACTGATGTCTTAATTAAAACTTCGGAAAACGGGTACGATATTTATTTTAACGACAGAGGAAATGAAATTTTATCCCCTCAGGCAAGTGATGTTAAGCCTGCTGAAATTAAAAAACCTGTACCCAATGTCAGCATTGATAATAAAGTAGCTTATTTAAAGAAGTTAAGCGAACAGTATAATTCCGAAAAATGGAAAATAGTTTCAATGGGATGTTTAGGTTGCGGCTCTTGCGCTTTTGTTTGCCCTACATGTACTTGCTTTGACGTGCAGGATGAAGGAAACACCCAAAACGGACAAAGATTGATATGCTGGGATGCTTGCGGAATGGGTTTATTTACAAAACATGCTTCGGGACACAATCCTCGCCCCAGTCAGGTTGAAAGGCGAAGACACCGCATTATGCACAAATTTGTTTATACTCAGGATACAGAAGGAAAAATCAGTTGCGTGGGCTGCGGACGTTGCATTGCGGCTTGTCCGGCTCATCTGAATATTTATAATCAGGCTCTTCAAATTTTACAATAATGGAAAAAAGTTGGTATATTCCTTATAAAATGAAGATTACAAAAGTAATCAACGAAGCTGTAAATGTTAAAACATTCAGATTAGAGTTTGTAAATCCCGAAGATAAAGCGGCATTCAGTTTTAAAGCCGGTCAGTTTGGCGAATATTCTATATTTAGCGAGGGCGAAAGCACCTTTTGTATAGCTTCGTCGCCAACACGTAAAGATTATATTGAATGTACTTTTCGTACAGCAGGACGCGTAACAAATGCACTGGCACGATGCGAAGAAGGCGACATTCTCGGATTTCGCGGTCCTTACGGAAATGTTTTTCCGATGAATAATTGGGCAGGGAAAAATATTGTTTTTGTTGCAGGAGGAATCGGCTTACCACCTTTGCGCTGTGTTATTTGGAATGTTTTAGATTTGGGCGATACATTTGGTCATATAACCATTGTTTACGGTGCAAAATCAATTGAAGAATTAGTTTATAAAGATGAACTTAAAGAGTGGTCAAAAAACCCTAAAGTAACTTTGGCAGTAACGGTTGATCCTGGCGGCGAAAACCCCGAATGGAAAGGACACATTGGTTTTGTTCCTGATGTTATCAGAAAAATCGCTCCAAAATCCGAAAATACAATCGCTCTTATTTGCGGACCACCAATTATGATTAAATTATCGTTAACGGTTTTAAACGAACTCGGTTTCTCCGACAATAATATTTACTCAACCCTCGAAAACCGCATGAAATGTGGTATTGGACAATGCGGACATTGCATGGTGGGCAAAAAATATGTTTGTAAAGACGGTCCGGTTTTTACTAACGAAGAAATTAAGGCGTTGCCATTGGAGTATTAATTTTTAACGGGACTTGTATAGGCAACGTTTTTGCAACCTTCAGATATCCTAACTTGTCGTAAACTAAAATCGCAATGGTTTTCAAATTCAATTCAAAGCAAAATTCAAAATAAGTTCCAAATCCCAAATATCAAATTCAAAGGGAGCTTGGTAATTTGAAATTTGGAATCTGAAATTTGGAATCTGAAATTTGAACTTGAAATTTTATTTTGCGATAGAAGGACTGTAACTATAAGATTTTTAGTTGCAATTGCTATAAAATTTAGCAATAAACTTATGAGCATTACTGTATTCGTTTTTTCAGCAATTATAACCTTTGAGCATTGTTTAAAAATTAAAAAATTTATTTAAGACAAATGTAATAATAAAATTTTTATATTTGTATTGTATTTTAAAAATTTAAAAAATGAAACAAATAATGGTCGAAACCCGCTTGCTATTTTTAAGAAAACACACTTTGCTTGTGTTAATTCTTATGTTCTTTTCTTTATGGTCATTCTCGCAAAGGCAGATGGAATCTTATGGTTCATGGAATTGTTATCAGAAAAAAATTCACGAAAAACCTTTTCTTCAACAAAAATCTTTAAATTCCCCAAAGCATTCATTTGACGTATTGAAATATACGCTCAATCTTAATCTTTATAATTGCTATACAACCCCTTATCCACATTCTTTCAGTGGAACGGTAACTATCCGGTTCAGAGTAGATACAGCCCTGAACATTATACTGCTTAATGCGGTTAATTCATCCATAGTTATTGATTCTGTGAGTATAGCAGGTATTTCATTCCTTCATACCGGTGATATTCTTACTGTAACTCTTGACAGAACATACAATGCCGGTGAGATTGCCGAAGTAATGATTGCTTACCATCATCTTAATGTGTACGATTCATTCTTTACAGGAGGTGGAATTGCTTTTACTGATTGTGAGCCGGAAGGTGCCCGAGATTGGTTTCCTTGCTGGGATAAACCATCCGACAAAGCATTACTCGATTTTACTGCAAAAGTACCGGATAATGTTTTACTTGCATCAAACGGAAGACTTCAGGATTCTATTCATATTGCTGATACTATTTATTATCATTGGATTAGTCGTGATCCTGTAGCAACTTACCTTACAGTTATTACTTCTAAGGTTGGATACAATCTTGATATATTATACTGGCCTATGCTTTCAAGTCCAACAACACTTGTTCCTATCAGGTATTATTACAATGCAGGTGAAGATCCTACACCTTCCGAAAGTATTATTCTTGATATGACAGATTTTTATTCCAACAAATTTTGTGAACATCCATTCGAAAAAAACGGATTTGCTACTCTTGATGCTCAATTTATATGGGGTGGTATGGAAAATCAGACCCTTATTAGTTTTTGTCCTGATTGCTGGGATGAATATCTTACAGCACATGAATTTGCACATCAATGGTTCGGTGATATGATTACCTGCGGAACATGGTCAGATATATGGCTGAACGAAGGTTTTGCAACTTATATTGAAGCGTTATGGTCAGAGCATGCTTATAGCTATTATCAATACAAGTCGGATATTGATTATTATGCAAATTATTACCTTAGCCATAATCCAGGGTGGGCAATTGTTAATCCTAACTGGGCAATTACTACTCCACCTCAGAATGAGCTATTCAATTATGCTGTAACTTATTGCAAAGGGGCTTGTGTGCTTCACATGTTCCGCTATACAGTGGGAGATTCTTTGTTCTTCGCTTCGCTTAAGGAATACGCAGGAGACACAACAAACTTTAAATACAAATCTGCAGTTATTCCTGATTTTGTTTCCAAGATAAATCAGGTATGCGGACAAAATCTGGAATGGTACTTCAACGAATGGCTTAGCCAGCCAAATCATCCTGTTTATCATAACGAATATAATATCGCGAATATTGGTGGTGGAAATTGGACAGTGAACTTTTTAGCAAACCAAGTTCAAACGAATACAGGCTTTTTCAAAATGCCCATTGAATTACTTATAAATTTTTCCGGAGGAAGCGATACTGTTGTTAAAGTAATGAATAGTCAGAATAATGAAATTTTCAGTTTTACTTTTAATAAACAACCCATCAACCTCATTTTTGATCCTGACAACCAAATTGTATTAAAACAAGCCTCAACTGTATTAGGATTCAATAATAACAACATACTTTCTTCTTCAATTATATTATACCAAAACAATCCAAATCCGTTTACAGGCAAAACCACTATTGGATTAGAATTGCCTTCTTCAGATAAAGTTCGGATTATGATATATAATGACTTTGCGCAACCTGTTGCTGAGGTCTTCAATGGACAAATGAACAGGGGAAAACATGAAGTAGAAATTGATGCAAAAAATCTTGCTCCTGGCATTTATTATTATAGTCTGGAAACAAGTTCCGAAAAAAAAATGCGAAAAATGGTAATATTAAAATAACTATAGATACCCGGTCTGTATAATATTTTTTACATTGAATGCACAGAAACAGGAGGCAGGAAAAAGTATGATTTTTTTTAGAGTATGGGCAAAGCACAGTATAGTTAATTTCTTAACTCAAATTTTTTTCCTAAATACAGTTTTCGTACTTCCTCGTCTTCACTAAGTTCTTTGGAAGTGCCGGATTTAAAAATTTTTCCTACTATAAGTAAATAGGCTCTGTCGGTAATAGAAAGTGTTTCGTGAACGTTGTGGTCGGTAATTAAAATGCCTATATTTTTATCTTTAAGTTTTAATACAATTTCCTGAATATCTTCAACGGCAATAGGGTCAACGCCTGCAAAGGGTTCATCTAAAAGAATGAATTTAGGATTAAGTGCAAGGGCACGGGCAATTTCGGTACGTCGGCGTTCACCTCCCGAAAGTTGAATCCCCAGGCTTTTGCGAATTCCGTTAATACCAAATTCTTTAAGTAATGATTCTAATCTATCTTTTTGTTCGGTTTTTGGAAATTTTGACATCTCAAGAATACAGCGAATATTATCTTCAACTGTCATTTGGCGAAAAATTGACGCTTCCTGTGCAAGATAGCCAATTCCCATTTGTGCCCGGCGGTAAACAGGTTCCTTTGTTATTTCAACATTATCAAAAAATATTTTTCCTTCGTTTGGCTTTATTAAACCTACAATCATATAAAAAGATGTGGTTTTTCCGGCGCCATTTGGTCCAAGTAATCCAACAATTTCACCTTGACTTACATCAACAGAAACTTTATTAACAACTATTCTTGAGTGATATTTCTTTACAAGATTTTCGGTACGCAGTTTTATTTTTTGATTTTCCATGTTTTAATTTTTAAACAATGCCTTCACGCAAAATGTCGTGAAGGTGAAGCAATCCTTTGTACTTATTATCTTTACAAACCACTAATTGAGTAATTTTATTTTTTTCCATAATATAAAAAGCGTTAATCGCCATTTCATCGGGCGAAACGGTTTTTGGCGAAGGCGACATAATATCTTTTGCAGTAATAGTATTAATATCATTTTGTTTCTCTAACATTCGTCTTAAATCGCCATCGGTAATTATACCAAGCACTTTATCATTTTGGTCGGTTACAACAGCCGCTCCTAATCTTTTTGATGAAATTTCAATAATTACAGATTTTATACTTTCATGTAATTGAACTTTAGGCGGATTATCATGTTTATATAAATCGCTAACGCGCATATAAAGTTTTTTACCTATTGTTCCGCCGGGATGATACCTGGCAAAATCGTCTTTAGAAAATCCATGTTTATAAAGAAGACAAACGGCTAAAGCATCGCATAAAACTAATTGTGCGGTTGTGCTTGATGTTGGAGCCAGGTTGTTTGGACAGGCTTCTTTGTCAACGGTCGCTTTTAAGACAAAATGAGCATTATGTGCCAAAAATGAGTTTGTATTTGAAACAATAGCAACAATTTTATTTCCCTGATTTTTAATAACAGGTATCAACACTTTTATTTCGGGAGTATCACCGCTTTTTGAAATACAAATTACAACATCATCGCTTAAAACTATGCCTAAATCACCGTGAATTGCATCGGCAGCATGCATAAAAACAGCAGGAGTACCTGTACTGTTAAGCGTTGCGACAAGTTTTTGTGCAATAATTGCACTTTTTCCAATCCCGGTAGCAATAACTCTGCCTTTACCTGAAAAAATGAGATTCACTACTTTTGCGAAATCTTCATTTATCAATAAAGCGATTTTTTTTATAGCCTCCGCTTCGGCTAATACTGTTTTTATAGCAAGCGCTTTAATACTATCGTTTGTCTTCAATTTTTGTGAGTTTGTCAAAATTATTAATAGTAAATTTGCATAAATGATAAAAATACTCTAATTTTAGGTTACAAAATTATTTTTTTTGACATTAACAACAAAATAGTTCAAAGAGAAGAAGAAATAAATGGACAAACAAAAAGAAAAATTACTACGCGTACTTTTAAAAAAACATTTCGGGTTCAGTACTTTTAAAGGAAACCAGGAGGAAATTATTAACAATTTATTAGCAGGCAGAAATACTTTTGTATTATTACCTACTGGCGGTGGAAAATCATTGTGTTACCAACTTCCGGCAATAATAACAGAGGGAACAGCTATTATTATTTCACCTCTTATAGCATTGATGAAGAACCAGGTGGATGCAATCCGCTCTTTCAGTAACGAAGACGGAATTGCACATTTTCTTAATTCATCATTAAATAAAGCCGAAATTGTAAATGTTAAGGAAGATGTTATATCGGGAAAAACAAAAATGCTTTATGTTGCTCCCGAATCCCTTACCAAGAAAGAAAATATTGAGTTTTTACAAAAAACAAAAATTTCGTTTTATGCAGTTGATGAAGCTCATTGTATTTCGGAATGGGGACATGATTTCCGTCCCGAATACAGGCGTATAAGACCAATGATTAACGAAATAGGTATTGCTCCAATAATTGCACTTACAGCTACTGCAACGCCAAAAGTTCAACACGATATTTTAAAAACTCTTATGATTCAGGACGCCAATGTTTTTAAATTTTCGTTTAACCGTCCTAATCTGTACTACGAAATACGTCCTAAAGTGAATACTACAACAGAAATTATCAGATTTGTAAAAAACAATGAAGGTAAATCGGGAATAGTTTATTGCCTTAGCCGAAGAAAAACTGAAGAAATAGCAGAGCAATTAGTTGCCAATGGAATAAAAGCGCTCCCATATCATGCCGGATTAGATCACGATGTACGGACAAATACTCAGGATGCCTTTCTTATGGAAACAATTGATGTAATTGTAGCTACTATTGCCTTTGGAATGGGAATAGATAAACCCGATGTAAGATTTGTTATTCATTACGATATTCCCAAAAGTCTTGAAGGATATTATCAGGAAACAGGACGTGCAGGACGCGATGGTGGCGAGGGACAGTGTATTCTTTTTTACAGTTACAAAGATATTCAAAAATTTGAAAAATTTATGCAAGGTAAGCCCGTTTCCGAACAGGAAATAGGTAAACTACTGCTTTTCGAAACAGTTTCGTATGCCGAATCATCGGTTTGTCGCAGAAAATTGCTTTTAAATTATTTTGGCGAAGAATACAATGATGATAACTGCGAGAACTGCGACAATTGTCTGAATCCAAAAATTCAGTTTGATGGTAGCGAACATATTGTTACCGTTTTGCAATGTATTATTGAAGCGCAGGAAAAATTTAAAGCCGAGCATATTTCCGATATTCTTTGCGGAAATGCAACATCTTCTGTTAAAACCTATCATCATCATCATCTTGATTCTTTTGGAATCGGTTCCGACGAAAATAAAAAATTTTGGTTGGCTGTTATAAGACAAACCATGATTAAGAAATTTATTATAAAAGATATAGAAAATTATGGGCTACTGAAAGTTAGTGATGAAGGTCGTGAATTTATAGAACATCCTTACGAAATTATGCTTGTGCGCGACCATGAATACGAAGAAGGGGACGACGATGATATGTCAAAAGGACATATTGGAGATAACGCTGCTGACCCTACTATTTTCGCTATGCTTAAAGATTTAAGAAAACAAATTGCCAAAAAAAATAATTTACCACCCTTTGTAATTTTTCAAGACCCCTCGCTCGAAGAAATGTCTATTCAGTATCCCATCAACATTGAAGAATTGAAAAATATTGTTGGCGTAGGAATTGGAAAAGCTCAACGTTATGGACAACCTTTTACCGAACTTATTTCAATTTATGTAAAAGAAAATGAGATTGTTCGCCCGCAGGACATGGTTGTAAAATCTGTTATCAATAAAAGTAGTTTGAAAGTATTTATAATTCAGAGCATTGACCGCAAAATCCCATTAGATGATATATGTAATGCAAAAGGGATTGACTTTGAAACTCTGTTAGATGAACTTGAAGCAATAGTTTATTCGGGAACACGTATAAATTTGAGTTATGCTATATCTCAAATAATTGACGAAGACAAACAGTCAGAGCTTTATAATTATTTTAGAACAGCTAATACCGATAATATAAATACAGCACTTAAAGAACTTGACGATGACGATTATTCGCTAAATGAAATACGGTTAATGAGGTTGAAGTTTATTGCCGAAATGGGAAATTAAATTTGTAACTTCTCAATATTCACAGGTAAATAAAAGAATAAATCTATACTGAAAAAAAAATAAAACCGTACATTTTTTACAATTTCAGATTTCAGATTTTGAACCAGATAATGACCGCTGAAATTTTACATATCGAAAATATTTCCAAACATTATGGCGCAGTTGAGGCGTTAAATAA
>Ga0210051_1006150_pt1 | contig 11344 bp, 5 predicted proteins | sample CryGey092014_all_FD_185464 | JGI IMG/M metagenome (GOLD analysis project Ga0210051, IMG submission 185464) | Groundwater microbial communities from aquifer - Crystal Geyser CG23_combo_of_CG06-09_8/20/14_all (SPAdes) (version 2) | ecosystem: Environmental > Aquatic > Deep subsurface > Groundwater ...
CCGGCTGCGGATGCAGCGGCTCGCAGGGAAGCGAGCCCTCCCGCATCACGGACGCAAACGGGAATCTGACCGAGAGAGGCTATGACAAGCTCGGACGGCTCACCATGGTGACCGAATACATCGCCGACGATGCCAACGGGATTCCCAAGTATGAGACAACCTACGGCTATGACGCCGCAGGCAATCTGACCTCACTCACCGACGCGAAAGGAAACGTCACCCGATTCGAGTACGACGCTTTAAATCGCCTGGTCAAACAGACCCAGCCTCCGAGAATCTCGGAAGGCGAAGCTCAAGGCAAATACGAAATCTACGCCTGGAACCATGACGGCACACTCGACTACAAGATCGACCGCAAGGGAAGGACCATCCAATATGATTTTGACAGGACCAACAGGATTTACAGGATCGACTATCCGGACGCAAGCACACAGACCATCCAGTACGACAAGGTCGGAAGAACCGTGGATGCAATCAACCCCGCCGCGGTCCTGCACTACGAGTACGATGAACTGGGCCGCATCTCGCTGCTTCGCCAGGGGACCAAGGAATTTGGATTCAGCTATTATGAGACCGGCAGCAGAAAGACCATGATTGATCCGGATATGAGACAGATCAGTTACACCTACGACAACCAGAACCGCCTCGACACGATCACCGACCCTGTGGTCGGAACCATCGACCAGGACTATGACGCATTGGGCCGACCCGACAAGAGGATCTTCCCCAACACCATGGTCGCGGACTATGGATTCGACATTCGAAACCGCCTGAAGACCATCGAGCATAAGGCCAACGGCGGAAGCGTCCTCTCCAATCGAACTTACGCCTTCGATAATGTAGGTAATTTAACGGATATCACTCACACCGACACTGACACAGTCGTTAAGCATTACGACTATGACGACCTCTACAGAATCACCCATGCCGTGGCCGAAGGCGAGAGCTTTACCTACGATCCAGTCGGCAACCGCCTGACCTACAAAGGAGGAGCATCCTGGACCCATAACGAAGCGAACCAACTTAAATCAGGCCAGGGAGTGACCTACGCCTACGATGAGAACGGCAACCGGGCAAGCAAGACGGACGGCACGGGCACAACCACCTACATGTACGATTTTGAGAATCGCCTGACCCAAGTCAAACTCAACGGCGCCACGATTGCCGCCTACGAATACGACGCCCTGAACCGCAGAGTCAGAAAAGATGCAGGCGGAGCGGTCACCGAATATATTTACCTCCCCGAAGGACTCTATGCTGAATACGACGGCACAGGCACGGAAACAAAACGGTATCTTTACAACCCACAAGCGACCTTCATGACCGACCCGCTGGCGATGATCCAAGGAACCCACGCCTACTACTACCACAACGACCACCTCGGCACACCTCAGCTCATGACCGATTCCACGCAACACGTGGTTTGGCAGGCAGACTACAGCGCATTTGGAGAGGCAACCATCACAACCCAAACCGTCACCAACAACCTCCGCTTCCCCGGACAGTACTTCGATGCGGAGACAGGGCTGCATTACAACTACCATCGCTACTTTGACCCGGCTATGGGGGCGTATCTCCAGGTGGATCCAATAGGGCTGAGAGGGGGCATGAATCTCTACGTTTATGTTCGGAATAATACCCTAAGATATATGGATCCTGAAGGATTAACGTGCGCAGATGATTTAAAGGAATGTCTTAAGCACGCTGCTGAAAATGATGTTAAGTGCACGTTGGTTGCCGGAGGAGGTACCGTTATATGCTCTATGATGTGCTTCTTGGCTTTAACAATACCTCCTCCACTAGGTGAGGGATTATTTGTAAAATGTCAATTGGCTTGTGTTGCTGGCGGGGAAGCAGCAATTTCGTATTGCCATGTCCTTTTTGCAGCCGAAATAGCCAAATGTCTTTCTGATAATAAGAAATGCAAAGAGGATGATAAGCAGTGTCCTTAGCCTCCGTATCCAGTATGATGCTTGAGACGTATAGTATAGTATTATTAAACTGATTTCAGAATTTAGCTTGTTATATTTACATCACTAACCTAAGAGGCATATTTAAATGAAAAACGGCAGACTCATAGGCTTTATTTTGACAGCGGTCGGTTTTAGTGCTGGGATTTTGTTTCTTAAATTGTCAAGGACTTCAATAATTACTGTCGCGTTCTCAATAGCAGGATTAGCAGTTTTGGTAATAATGTCTTATGTCTATTTTAGATCTGCAAAAGTTCATCTGTATCTGCTCTTAGGAATGTTTTTCGCGGCGATTGGGGTAATCACGATTCTTATTTTTGTTGAGCAGTATCCCTTGGTTGTTGGATATATTGGTCTGATATGTGCAATATTAGCAGCTATAACAACTGGAATAGCATTTATTAAAACGGTTAAGAATATTATGAAAAAATAACAAGGTCTTGGGGTCAAGGTCTTGCACGGGAGTCAGCAGAAAGAAGGCTCGGAGGAAGGCTCGGAGGGTCAAACCTTCATTCAGGAAGGTCCGGAGGGTCAGAAGGTCCGGAGGGTCAAACCTTCAAAGAACGATTAAGGAAGGTCCGGAGGGTCAAACCTTCAAAGAACGATTAAGAAGGTCCGGAGGGTCAAACCTTCAAAGAACGATTAACGATTAAGGAACGGAAGGGAGAAAATCAGAGAACGAGCGGGTCAGAATAGAGGGAAGCAGGAGGCATAACCCGAAGAAGGAGCCATGGATGGCTCGGCAATTGAGGATCGAATATGAGGGGTCATTTTATCATGTGACTTCACGGGGGAACATGAGGGAGAGGATATTCTTTCAGGATCGGGACCGGGAGAAGTTCTTGGAAATTCTGATGCGAACAAGAGAGCGGTATGGCTATCTTCTGCATGCGTATGCATTGATGGACAATCATTATCATCTCTTGATCGAGACTCCCAAAGCGAACCTCTCCCAGATCATGCAGAACATTAATACGAGCCATACTGTGTACGTGAACAAGAAGTATGGGAGAAACGGACATTTGTTCCAGGGCAGGTTCAAGGGGATCATTGTGGATAAAGACGCATATCTGATCACGTTGAGCAGATACATCCATCTGAATCCAGTAAGGGCCGGTATGGTGGATCGACCGGAGGATTATCGGTGGACGAGCTACCGGGATTACATGGGTGAATCGGGGCCGAATGGGTTTGTTGTCACATCGGACACGCTTGGCTACTTTTCGAACAGGAAGAGAGAAGCAGTTGCCGCCTACCGGGCATTTGCGGAGGCCGGTATTGGGGCGGACCACAATCCATTCCGGGAGGTAGATGGCGGATGTGTATTGGGGTCGCCCAGGTTCAAGGAGAAGGTCAGGTGTCTTCTGAAGGGCAGAGAGCACAGCGAAGAGCTGCCTCAACTCAAGCGATTTCGCGAGACGGTACCGATGAGCCAGGTCATCAAGGCGTGCTGTGGCCACTATGGCAGGAGTGAGGAAGAGCTTGTGCGAACAAGCAGGGGTAATAAACCAAGAGATATCGCGATATATCTGGCAAAGGTCATGAGTGGCAGGAAGAACAAGGAGGTTGGAGCACTGTTCGGAATCAAGGGTCCAGCAGTGAGTGGTGTAATCAAGGCTGTGGAGGGGCGTTTGGAACGAGAACCCGGGCTGAGGCAAGAGGTGGCCCATCTGAAGGAGAGGATGCTCAATGAACTTTGAAGGTTTGACCCCGCTCGGGCGGTTGTTGTTGCTTTTCGGGATGACCTTGTGGTGGTCTGCTGAGCAGGCCGAGGCGGTGTGCACAGAGGTGAAGATAGAAATTGTTCAGGAGGCCACTTTCGAGCGCATTGCCTTTGATGCCCGGATGGCCATAACCAATAATGACCAGGGTGTCTCGCTGACGGATGTTCGGGTGGACGTGAGCATCACGGATGCGGAAGGCAACCCTGCCGGCGACCTGTTTTATGTCCGTGTCTCGGACTTGAAAAATATCTCCGACGTGCAAGGGACCGGCGTGGTCGCGATCAATACGACGGCCGAGGTTCACTGGCTGATTATTCCATCGCCGGGGGCCGGCGGTGAGGACCCCTTCGGGAAGGTCTATGATGTGGGCGCGACACTGACTTACAAGGAAGGGACGCAGACCAAGCTGATTCCTATTCGTCCGGACCAGATCACGGTTATGCCTCAGCCTGAACTGACTCTTGATTATTTCATGCCGTCCGACGTGGTCGGAGATGATCCGTATACCAGCCAGGTGGAACCGGCCGAGCCGTTCTCTTTGGGCCTTCGCGTGAAGAACAGCGGTTATGGCGATGCATGGAACTTCAAGATCCAGTCTGCCCAGCCGAAGATCATAGACAACAAGGACGGCCTCCTGGTTGATTTTGAGATCCTCTCTGCGCAGGTGAACGACCAGCCCACGGGAACAACTCTGTTGGTCGGGTTCGGGGACGTCTTGGCGCAGGAGACGGCCACGGCGCGATGGGAGATGATCGCTACGCTCTCCGGAAAATTCAAGGACCTGAAAGTGGAGTTCGAACACGCCAGTGAGCTGGGCGGGGCCCTGACGTCATTGATCCAATCCGTGAACGGCCATTACCTGGTCCATGAGGTGAAAGTGGGCCTGACGGGATCGGACAATCGCCTTGATTTCCTGTCTGATGATACCGCGGATGCGGATGATATTCCGGAAATGATCTTTGACTCTCAGGGCAGGGATTATGTGGTGAATCATATTCCGGACTCGGATGTGACGGTTGCGGGTTATCCCTCCGGTGGGAATCCGACGGTCTCATTGACGTTAAATCTCCCTCCTTCCGGTTGGGTCTATGCCAAAGTTGACGATCCGGGTCAGGGGCTGGTCCCGTTGAGTGGGGCGATTCGTGGTGATGGCGTCTATATCGATTCACATAACGTCTGGATCAGTCAGGTCAAGAAGAAGGGTGCGACCGGGTATAATTATTATTTGAATATTCTGGACTATCGTGAAGCTTCCACCAACAAGACCTATACCTTCCAGTATCAAGATATCGGGAACGATACTACGGCGCCCGTGACCAAGGTAGTGTTCGGCACACCCTCTTATTCGACGCAGGCCAAGACATACGTAACACCTGCCACGCAAATCGTGTTTACGGCTGATGACGACCTCAGCGGTGTGGCGTTTATGGAATATAAGGTAGATGCCGGCGGATGGCAGCCTGCTTATCCCTTGGATATTGAGCAGCTCGGTGATCATCAGGTGGACTACAGGAGTAAGGACCGTGCCGGGAATCTGGAATCGGCTCGGACGCTGTCCGTGTTCGTGGATGATTCTGTGCCGGTGTTCGGCAGTCTGACGGCATCCCCACCTGAGTTCTCTCCCGGAGCGCCAGGCAATGTGGGGGCTATGCGGAGCAGCGTGATCAGCGCAACAGTTACCGATGATGTGCCGGATCTGGACATTACCCTTGAGATTGCGCGGGGACAGGGGGCGTTCAATACCCTTCCGGTCATCCGGACACTTACAGGCAAGGCTGCCTCCGGGGCAAGTGCCATGATGGAATGGGACGGTAAGGACGCAAAAGGAGTGATCGTATCTCCCGGGATCTACAGCGTGAGGATGAGGGCGGATGACCATCTGGGTCATACGGCCGAGGTTACAGGAGCGGTGACGGTGAGCGACTTCAACAGGGTGGCGGCCCTCGATCCGAACCTGAGCGGTGAGCAGGAGTTCCCGGAGATCTACGGCAACCACGTGGTCTGGCAGGACAACCGGAACGGGGATTGGGACGTTTATCACCACGATCTTTCAACGGCAGCGACTCAACCCTTGGTTTCAGGCGCCGGAAACCAGGAAAAACCGGCGATTTATGGCAGCGAGGTCGTCTGGCAAGACAATCGGAACGGGGATTACGATATCTATCGCAAGAGCCTCGCGGGCGCGGAAACCGTGGTCTACGCGGGCCCGGGGGATCAGATCAATCCGTCCATCTCTGATACCTGGATCGTCTGGCAGGGGAATCAGAGCGGGTACTGGAATATCTATGCGTACCGGCTGAGTGACGGCGAAACCCGCCAGCTTACATCGGACATACGAGATCAGGTGAAGCCGAAGGTTTCGGGAGAGACCGTGGTCTGGGAAGATTACAGGCACGGGCTTGGGGAGATCTATGTTCATGATCTTTCCACGTCCACTCAGACCCGGATCACGAATAATAATTATCAGCAGATGGCCCCGGCCATACTGAACGGCTCCATTCTCTGGACGGATCAGCGCGACGGCTCGCGGGACATTCATTACAAGGATCTGGCCGGAGGGCAGGATCTGCGGTTGAATTATGAGCCTTCGGACCAGGATCAGGCGGCTTTTAACGGGACGTCGACTTCGGTGGTCTTCTACACGGACTACTCGGCAGGGCTAATGGATCCGAATGTGGCGCTGCTCTCGGTCACTTCCGGCATCGGATATTTCGTCAGCCTGAACAATGCCCGCCAGGAGGAGCCCGCCGCCTACGATCAGCGTGTGGTCTGGCAGGATAATCGCGACGGTGTCTGGCAGATCTATTCGGCTCTGGTTCAGCTCCCGACGGACGAGGTTCAATACGAAGTCGTGGTCGGCTTCAACAATATGATGGTGACGGACAACGTTACGGCGGTCTCTCCGGATGCCTTCAGTCTGCTCTCGGCGTGGGAAGGCAAATTCGGCCTGACCTCTCTGAAGCAGTACGATCCGCCCACGGGCGTCTACCGAGTGGCCGACTATGATATGGGCACGCACGCGGCCTCCGGAGACAACTTCACTCTTGAGTCGGGCAAGGCACTGCTGATGACTGCCGGAACAGGAGGGATTTTTGTTCTTGGGCAAAGAACCATGAGTAATTGCTCACCCTTGACGCTGGAGCAGGGATTCAATAATGTGGGGACGCTATGTCTGCCGAGCGGTTACAGTGCGTATGACTTTATCAATTCTGTGGGAAAATCGCGAGTCATCAGCATTCAGCAGTTGGATAAGGACACGGGTCTCTGGAGAGGCGCCTCAGTCCGGGATGGGGTGATTATGGGGGACAATTTTGTCATCACGCCCGGCGAGGGGATCATGGTGCAAATGCTGGGAAAAGTTTACGGCTGGACGCCGTAGAAGGGGGCGTTCTCCCTCGATGAAGGTATAATCGGTATGATCTCTATTAGAAATCTTCTGATCGCTGCTTCTGTCTTGGTGTTTGTTCATGCGAGTTTGGCCGGGACCGAAGACAGGAAACCAGGCAGGGCAGGACTCATGCCTCCCTGGAAGGCGTATGCCTTAATGAAGCAGACCCAAGGCCGGGCCGTGCTTATTGACATTCGGGGTGCAGAGGCTTATGCCAAGCGGCACATTGAAGGTTCGTTGAATATCCAGGGATTCATCTTGCCCACAAGAAAGTTTCCCGATGATTGGAACCTGGTTCTTGTCTGTGCCTCGCTCGGTATGAGGGATTCGATTCAGGCGGCTGAAAAGCTGGCCAAGAAAGGCGTTAAGAATCTCTTCGTGCTTGACGGAGGCATTGATGCGTGGGAAGGAAGCGGGTTTCCGGTTGTGGGCGACAGGAAAGATCAGGTCCATGCAATCATGCCTGAGAATTTGGTGTGGGCGCTCTCCCATGGTGCAAGGGTACGCATGGTGGATATCCGGTCTACGGCGGAATTCAATAGGGCGCATGTTCCCGCCTCAAACCATTTCCAGATGGCCAAGGCAAATGAGGTGCCGGCGGCGCTCCGGACCTTCTTGTCTCAAATCAAGGCCGAGGATGGGGTGTTGTTTGAGAAGGAAACAGGAACTCTGTCACCGAAGGAGAGGGATATGGCAAGAGTCTATGCCAGGACCGAGGTGGTCTTGATCGGAGGACCTGATCCCAAAGCGGAGACGTTGACCCGGCTCTTGCGCAGTGAAGGATATTCAAACGTTCGATTCTTGTATGGCGGGTTTGATGGAGTTAGAGGGCTGATAAAAAATAACAACTCTAAACCCGCGGCGAATCAGGCTTGAAGCCGAGGAGTTCGTATGATAAAACGTCTTGTCTATTGGTCGAATACCGTGGGATTTGCCGTACTGCTTGCCTGTGTGTGGTTGGTTGATAGTGCAACGGCCGCCGTGCCACAGATCAGCCGGACGGAGGTCACGGATGTGACGCCTTATTCGTTTTCGGTCGTTTGGTTGAGTCACGTTCCGGCCACGGCGGATGTCAAAATCTACTCCGACGCTCAAGGGCAGAATCAAATTGCCGGTGAAGTGAAAGTGGAGCCGATTCCCTTGGGCAACGGATTCGAGCACGTCAAAGAGAGCGCAGAGAATCGAGGCGTGCTTAAAGCGCGCGTGGGAAGACTGCTGCCGTCCACAACTTACTACTTCAGGACGGTGACGTACGACAAGGCAAAGCCGGACGATTTTTTCGAGTCGAATGTCATGGGTCCCGTCAACACAGCTCAAGTCATTCAGCGGACCACGGTGAATAATCAAGGAACAGTTCCGGTTTCAAATGAACTGATTCTCTTTGGCCTGATGGAGGCGGACGGTACGCCGGCTGGAGAGGGGAGCCTTCTCATTCTTCAAGTGACCGGATGTTCCTATCCGATTACGGGCTATGTGGGGGATGGCGTTGCGGCGCCACAGGTTCTGGTCAATCTGAACAATGCCTATGGTGCGGATCTACGCACCAAATGGCTGCCTGGAAAAGAGAGGATTAGACTCAAAGAACTAAGGAGTGGAAGTGATTGCGTGCTGACCCATTTTCGTCTTGCTCCAGTTAATGCAGGGAAAGGAGGGGTCGGTGATCCCATGACCGGGGCGAACGCCAGCGGGATCCTGCGCGCCAAGGCCGATATTAACGTGGATGCCAGTGTGAACATCCAGGATTTTTCGCTGTTTGCCACGCAGTTTGGAAGTCACGTGGGTGAGTGTTTCTACAATGTGGACTACGATTTTGATGGGGACACCAAGGTGGATGTTTCTGATTTCTCTTTCTTTGCCGCCGAATACGGCAATACGTATCAATATTAGTGGATTCGTAAGAAGTCCAAAAACTCCTTCTCCCTTGATGGGTGAGGGTTGGGATGAGGGTGGCCCCCTCCCCTTTATCCCCTCCCACCCGGGGAGGGGATAGTAAGACTCTTTACGGAACCGTCAATATTGTTGACTACAAAATAAATGTCATGTAGGCGCGGTTGGTTGTCTCCCTTATCCCCGCCTCACGGAGGAGAGCAAGCCATGATCTCGAAAAGAGGGTTGGCCGTCATTCAATTGTTTTTTCTTATGTTCGCAGCGGCCCCATTCGGAGCCTCGGCAGCAACGGTGCGAATCGAGCCGGCAGCTATCCAGGCACACGTGGGAGAGATTGTGAGCTTTGATGTTGTCGCCGACGGCATTCCCGCTGAGGGACTGGGGGCCTTCCAATTTACGATCGAGACATCAGATACTGGGATAGGAACCGCGCCGGACACAGTTTCGGCTCCGGCAAACCAAATCACTGTTGTGACCCCCCTTCAGAAAAACGGCAGTGACGCCACTCATTCCGGCTTGGGAGCAGACTTTGTCCTTGCCCGAGGGTCGAACGGGATTCTGGAGATGGTCAACGAATCTTTGAATGCCGGACGGGCGACCTATGTATTCGCCCATACCTATGGCGCAACTCTGCCTTCCGGGGCGGTTTCAATCGCTCGTTTCCATGTCGTCGTCGGAGGTGATAATCCTGGGAGTCAAAATTACAATCTGAGACTTCGAGACGTGCGGTTGTTCAATGGAGAGACGGAATATACCGTTGACTTTGTGTCCGGGGGGACGCTGCAGGTGGGCTGTGCCGGAATGGTCCCGGACCTCTCCGGCATGGACCGGCAGAGTGCGATCAATGCGCTGGGCGGTGAGGGATTGCTGACCGGAGTGATTTCGTCCGACTACCACGATACCATTCCTTCCGGTTTTGTGGTTTCCCAGGGTCTATCTTCCGGAACACGGATTCCATGTAACACTCGGGTGGATTTTGTCGTCAGCCTGGGCTCTTCGAACACAGCACCGGTCTTCAATCCTATCAGTGATCGGGTTGTAGCCGAGAACGAATTGCTTGCCTTTACGGTTTCCGCTACAGACGAGGAAAAAGAGCCCCTGAGCTATGGGGCCCAAGACCTCCCCACGGGGGCGACATTTGATCCGGCTCAAGCGCGGTTTACGTGGACTCCGGGTTTTGAGCAGTCCGGCGACTATGATGTCGTCTTTACGGTCACGGATGGAGAATTAACCGGCGCAAACGAAATAGTCCACATTAGGGTCACGAACGTCAACCGTGCTCCGGTGCTGGCGCCGATCGGTCCGAAGACGACCAAGGAAAGGGCCAAGCTAAGCTTCCAAGTGACAGCCACTGACGAGGATCTGGATCTTATCACTTTTTCGGCATCACCCCTGCTCTCGGGGGCAGTATTTAATGGAGTTACCGGTGCTTTTGACTGGACGCCGACCCGTGGTCAGGCGGGGAGCTACAATGTGACCTTTTCAGTGACAGACAACGGGACGCCCCCTCTGTCCGATTCCGAGACGGTCACGATCACCGTTCTTCCCGGCAATGATTCTCCCGTGGCCGCAGACGACGCCTATAGCGTGGACGAAGACACGCCATTGAACATAGGGGATACAGGGGTGCTGGGCAACGACTCGGATGCGGACAATGATGCTCTCACGGCCGTATTGGTGACCGGTCCAAGCAGCGGAACACTCACATTGAATGCCCAGGGATCGTTTAATTATGTCCCGAATGAGAACTGGCACGGTGTGGATACTTTCACGTACAAGGCTCATGATGGTGAGTTGTACTCCAACGTAGCCACGGTCACGATTACAGTGAATCCGGTGAATGATCCCCCTGCGGCATCCCCCGACGCCGACTTCATGGTGGACGAGGACTCCCCACTGATCATAGCCGCACCTGGCGTGTTGGGGAATGACTCCGACGTAGACGGAGACAGCCTGACGAGTTCGTTTGTGACCGGTCCGTCGAACGGTACAGTGACGCTGAATGGCGATGGGTCTTTCACCTATACACCCAACGGGAACTGGAACGGCACCGACAGCTTTACTTACAAGGCGAACGATGGAGTCCTCGACTCCAACGCGGCAACAGTGACCATTACGGTCAAGCCCGTAAACGATGCCCCTGTGGCAGTGGGGGACACATACAGCACGGATGAGGATACCACCCTGAACATTGCCACGCCTGGCGTGTTGGGCAATGACTCGGATGTGGACGGCGGCAGTATCACCGCATTGTCGGTGATTGGTGTCAGCCACGGCGCTCTGACGCTGAACACGGACGGCTCATTGACTTATACACCGAGTGCGGACTGGAACGGCACGGACAGCTTTACTTATAAGGCGAACGATGGTGCGTT
>Ga0210051_1006152_pt1 | contig 11343 bp, 15 predicted proteins | sample CryGey092014_all_FD_185464 | JGI IMG/M metagenome (GOLD analysis project Ga0210051, IMG submission 185464) | Groundwater microbial communities from aquifer - Crystal Geyser CG23_combo_of_CG06-09_8/20/14_all (SPAdes) (version 2) | ecosystem: Environmental > Aquatic > Deep subsurface > Groundwater...
GTTTTCCAAAGTCATTTGGAGCACCGGGGGCCCAATACACTGCCGTCTGTTTCATAGCCCGTTTGGCAACTGAGATGTTGTCAGTAGCGGCAACAGAACCTCCTCCTGACACAGTGATTTGAACAATATCAGAAACTATGGACTGGTTTTTCTTTTCAGATAAAACATAACCAAACCACTTTCCATTATCTATATCAATGTTCATCTTGTTATCACTGTCCCATTCAGAACCATAGGATACAAAGGTATCTCCGGACTGCCCCAAATACAAAGTGTGATTTGCCCTATCATATTCCCCGGACAATTCAGCTTCTAATCCCGTCCCATCACCTTTGTCAGTAAGGACAAGTGTAGGTTTAGAAGGAGTAGTAACTGGGTCCGGCGTCTGCCAACCCGCCCAAAACTCACCTGTCTCTTTTCTCATGTTTCCATAAACATCTTGTAAGTCAAACGGATGCCCGGAGAACTTTGCTTTAGTAGTATCCTTTACAGTGGCCTTGATTTTCCAGTCCGCATCGAAATCGTTAATATCAAGACCGGTGGCGCAACCAGCGCCGACGGCAGAAGCATCGCCAGAAGCACAATTAATATAGTAACTCGAATTATATGGAGCCATAAAATCACCCCCAACATTTCCGACAGCGACACAGCCGAAACAGACCTGTCGATGAATTTCTAAAGCAAGCCAACCCAAACCGCCATTGTTAAAAGCGCCACAATGTAAAAACCGTCCAATGCCATACTCCGAAAGAAAGCCGTGCGAACCAGCACCAACTACTGTTACATTACAGCACCGTAGCAGGCTACGATTCCTTACGCCAACAGTATTTATGCCAGGTGAAGCCTTGATGTAGCAGTTACGCAGGTAACCTACCGGGTCCCCAAAATAAACAGCTTGTATTGCGCCCTCTCCCGTATAGCCGGAATGATCGATAACAAACCCGTCTACTGTCCACGAATACCCGTAGATTAGGTCCAGCGGTGATTTATCCGTCGAGTTTTTAATTGTCAGCGTCAAGTAGCCATCGGCATTCCAAAGATAAATGCCATCCTTAGAATTATCCCTAATAATTTCTGTATATGTCATCGCTGTCGTAGCATAACACCAAATCTGGTCGCCGCTCGATGAAGCCATAATCGCAAGAGAGATTGTAGAGTAAGTTTTTCCAGTGCCGACAGTCAGAATGGCGTTCTGGTGTGTATCAAATAGTTTCTGCATTTTCCGTTTAATAGCCGTAGAGGTGGCAACCAAACACGCCTTCATAGTGCCATTGTCAATGTCGTAGATATTGTCTTTCAGCAAGAGCGTTGGAGTGAAAATACTTGAGTCGATACGCCAATTTTCCTCTTGTATGGTCTCCTCTGAATACATCAGCCGGAGTGAATACTTGCCGGGAATAAGTTCCTTCCACACTTCTTGAAAACTCACATCGACGGGTTTCCCATCCAACATCTTGTAATGTGGAACCTGTTCATTCCAGCCTCTTGTTTCAATGCCGTCGTGTACCTTAACCCGAATCATTTCAACTAAAACGGTGTCTATCTCACCTATGACTTCGGTTGGAATATCATAAACATACTGCTCCCGCATGACCTGTTTCCACGACTGAAAGACAGGCAAATCTTCTTCAGCGCATTTGCACCGGACAATCCTGAAAATTTTCGGGTCAAGTTCACCCGGCCCCCACTCTTGCCCGGTCTCTTTGTGAATGCAGTAATGTCCATTAGGATGTTCTGCCTCCAGCTGGCGAATGTCAAAAACAATGTCCCATGACTTCACCACCGGAGCTGGGGGCTTGATTGGAAGCGGGTCTTGCAAAATTGCCTTAGCCATCACAATACTCCACATCCGTGCAAAACTTCCAACACCAAAGCCATTACTCCAAGCAATCCAACAAGGCTGAGAACGAACTTCTTGACAAATGAGGCATCTGCAATTGCATTCTCAGCTTTGACCTCTACCATTACAAGTTTCGCTGTGACAGCACGTACCTCGGCCTTAAGTTCCTTGTGCCCATAGAGCAACTTCCCGAAGAAGTAATCATCCTTCTTCACGCCCGGAGGAACCACATAAATCTCGTCCGGCTCATCACCGGGGCCATAGAGAGTTATGGTTTCCGCAACCTGTGCTTGTTGCGTATCACATTTCCTCGATGTGTTCTCAGGCATGTTGTCTCTCAATTTCTTTTTCTTCTTCAACAGGTTTGTATTGCTCTTTTATCTTTTCCCACTCCTCCGGGCTGTGTTCACGGGCCATCAACTCATGAGGAATCATATAGATAATACCTGTTTCCATATCCCTAACAGGCACCAATCCTTCCTTGTCCGGTTTTCCAAACATTCTTTCTCCTCTTCAATTATCCTCATCTTCCTCCTCTGTGTCATAATCTGTGCCCAACCAGCCTATGTGAATAGAAAATGACTTACCTTCCTCAATCCTCTTACTCAAAGCGGCAAGGTTCCCAGCTGTGTCCAATGTCATAGCCATCTGACCTTGTTTGGTCTGTTGAAGGTTCAACCCAATCTGATACTGATAGTTAACCCCCACATCTCCGGCTCTCTCAGAAGCCATTGCTTGGTCCCTAATCAAATAAAAATGTGCCGCCAACCACGCTTCCACCATGGCCAGCCGGGTAGCAGTGTAATCGGAATCGACACAACATTCTGTTACCAATTCCTCTGCCGCCGCAATGAAAGGAGTAAGAGAGATTGAATCATCAACCTCCACCAAGGCCTGAACATCAGCATCTACTATTCTGTATGCCGTGTTATTTCTCCTCTGTTCTCACTTTATCACGCAATGCCTTCAAGTCTGCACGGTTCAGGATTGCTGCATTAGCAAGTTCACCCACAAATGCCGCTTCCTTCTGAGGAGCAGGCACAAGGTCTGCAACCTTGCTTGTAATGGTAAATGCTTCTTTTAGTTTGCCCCCAATTGATAACGCAGTCTTGAGTTTGCTATTGGTTGGGAAGTATCCGGTAGCCGCCGCTACAAGGGCTAGAACAATCTCAAAACCTATTCTCAATGCATTCTTCATATTTTGAGCCCGGAGTTCTTCAAGCTGTAACTTCCGCTGTTCATCTTTAACCTGGTTGCGTATGAGCATAGTTATCGACGCAACACCCTCCACAACCCGTGTCCTACCATCAATCATACTCTGAATAACACTCGTACAGGCAGGAGCATACTGCTCAAGGTTCTTCTTCAACACTGCCAATTCAGCATTATCAGCACGATTGAGGAAACATCCTGTACTTGTTACCACCAAAACAGCAATTGCCATAACAACCAGAAACCACCTTTTCATACAGCTACCTTCCTTTTAGAAAAGTGTGCCTTCAAACTCTCCTTTGGAAAGCATTCCAACACACTAGTTCCATCCTCCAAATTGATAACATGTTTATTCTGAAACAACCGTGGTAAGTCTTTTGCCACCCACTTCATCCCCCTCAGAAATCTGGAATAAACACTGGGCTTAGATGGATGGACATAAGCATTGTGGAAATTCGCCATTCCCTTGGTGTCTACCTGCATATCAAATCCCAACAAGTAGATAGTGTCAGCCCCTAACAAAAGTGCCAGGTTGATGGCAGAAGCACCAGTATTTCCATTCCACCCTAACCCATCCGTAGCCAGCCCCATATTCTTCTTCTGCATACAGTGAAGCCATTCTGGGACAGGCTCATTCCTTCTCTGGGCTGAGTTAGTAACTACCTTTCCTCCAGCTTCCACATAATGCAAAAGACCAGCTTGGTGTTGGGTTAGAAACTTGATGTCACCGAATATGGTGAGGGGGACAATTTCTACTCCCAGATAGAAAGCGGCATTACATCCCAGAACATTCCTGCCCCGAAGAGTCTCAAACGAGAAACTCTTCAGGGAGGGACCACCACCTATGATATAACAGGACTGGCCTCTCCAGATTGGTGTAGGAACCCATCTGGTTCTGCCCATGTCATTACTCTAATCTTTGAGGTACTTGTCCACAAATGCTTCAACCTGCCCTCTCTTCAAAGGCTGAAGATTGAGTGCTACATCCGGCTCATCCACTTCCACAACAAAGAATTCCCCACCTGTGGAGAACACCATAAAATTTTCTTCACTGGCATGGGGGAACCTCTTGGTGACATCTCTTCCCAACTTTGATTCAACCAGTACTTCCTTGGAAGCCTTGACTTTCTTGGAAGTCGGGGCAGTGGATTGAGGAGGAAGAACCGGAGCCTTCTGCTCCACTGTGGGCAACTCCGGGGCCCCACTTACATTCACCTTCTCAAACTTTTCGGGGAACATCTTCACAAGGTCATTCTCTGATTCAATGACCTTACCATCTGAGGCTATGTACGTCACTACTTTCCCAGAAGGTCCGCTTTCTGAATGACTTCCTGTCTTGGGCAACAGCTTAAAATACATTTTCATCTAGTTCCCTCCCAAAATGATTTGTCCAGCCTTTTCCTTCAACCAGAAGGGTCAAAGGGTCTGAGAATTATATCCGAGCGTCGATTCCTGTCACACTACAGCTATATCAGTTACGCCGCAGTCCCGTGGACGATGCCTGTGTTACCGTTCTGGTCAGCCCGGAGTTGTGGAACGAGGATAGCCATCACCTTGAAGTTCAGTTGCATCCCACCTTTGGATTCCCACTGAACCGTGGTGATGTCCATGCCCACAACCTCCCGGACAACATCCGAGGTCATCTGGACCAGAAGCATAATGTACGAACTGGTGGACAAATAGTCCAGAGTGCGGACATCCTGAATCCCGTCGATGGCCTTGAGCCGGTCACGCAGAGTGTTGTCCCCCTTGCTGGAGGAATAGTCTGCGTCTAGATAGGTGTCCCACGGGCTGGAGCAGTACAGCATGTAAGGCCCGTAGTGATAGGCCTGCTGAGCCTGAAGCCTCATGGCCAACACTTCTGTGACCGCAGTTACCGCTGTCCACCCACTTGTAGTGGGCAGGGTCATGGCTTTGGTGAGACGGCTACCAAAGTTAGTATAGCCGTAGATGGAGCCTCCGCCAAAGGAGTATGATCCATAAGTGCCGAGAAGGAGTTTCTCAGCTACCTCCGCCACCTTGCGTCCGGCCAACTCAGCCGTGGTGGTATCGAGTGGGCTTCCACCATTCCGGGAAGCCATCACCTGCCGTGCACTGAACTGAAAATCCTTGTGGATTATCGGCAGGGGCAGACTGCCCAGTTCAAACTCTGGACGGTCCGCCTTTGATTCCCGGAGGCCATCCATGCTCACAATGGCATCAGAAATGTCACTCTGAGTTTCACTTTCCAGAACGGTCTTGGACATACCGTTTGGAATGTTGAAAGTCAGCCCGGCTCCCCGAAGGTCTGCCACGGCCTTGAGCCGGGGCTTTGCCGCCTTGACTACTGCTGAGTCAAGAATGATCCAATCGTCCTTTCGCAGGGTTGCTGTGGCATTGATAAGCGGAACGGCTTGTGGCTTGCCGTTTATTATCACCGTCTTGTAAGATTGCCCATCCCGCCCAATCCATGGACGCAGAACGTTTGGGTCCATGTTGGCCGCCATAAGGGCACTGGCCACATCACCGCTGGCCTGACCGTTCAGTATGAAGTCCATTTCTAACCCTCCTATTCTCTTCAAGTAAGCTACAGTTAGAGAATCATAACGTGGAGAAGTGCATCCACTTCCCCTGACCCACTAAGGTTAAGGGCTTCTCTGGCTATAGCAATATGGTCTTTGATAGTAACACCGGAACTCTCAGAACCTTCCTTTATCAGTGTGCCATCTCCTGCGGAGATGAGGATGTCACCGATGGCCACATCTTCCCCTGCCTTGAGAAGTATTTGGCACTCATTCCCCGAATGCTCCACGTCTATCCTAACGGGGTTCCCATCAGCATAGTCATCCGTCAGCGTGTGGCCCTGAAGGGCATCCACTTCCGCTACCATCCTTGCGGCAACACCGCCCTCCGTAGCATGGGCAACCAATTCCCCGCTGGAGTCTTCCGCTACCAGCATGCCCGGAGTAATGGCCATTGCCCCACACTCGATTTCCTCATGGCGGAAATCACCCTTGAGGTGAACCTGATTTTCAGTACCCATTTTGTCCTCCTTCTTTATTAGGATTATATCCGAGCGTCGATTCCTGTCACACTACAGCTTTCTTTTCCGGTTCAAAATTGAGCACCGGAGCCGTCAGAGGCTCTTCAGCCTTGTCCTCATTCCCCACTACCTCTCCCATACCGGCAAAGTTAGGAAGGGGGTTGGAAGGCCGGGGTTCCTCAGCCAGAAGAACCAAAGACTTGAGTTCTTTCAAACTCTTGCTCTGGAGTTCCTCCTTGGAGAAAGTATTACGCTTGTTGGCCGTAATACGAACAACCAGCTTTTCCTTCTCCTCCTGATGGGTGGCTACGCTGGTAAGGAGCACATCCCGGATACCTACCGGGGCATTTTGGATATACTCGTCCACCGACACATCCTTCTTTGCGGGAGGAGTGGGTTCCTGCTTGTTTTCCGCTGGAACGGCATTGGCCACCGGAACCGGAGCAGGAGCTACTACTGGAGCCTTTACTTTCAGCTTGGGCTCGTCCTGCATCTTTTGCATGTCAACTATCCAAGCCAACTTTTCCTCAGACATAACCATCAGTGCTTCCCTGTCCTCTTCAGTCCATGGGGACTTCTCGTTGGCGATGAGACCATTGATAATAACTTCCCTGTTCATTTCAAATCCTCCTTTTGTCTTAAAGTTTTTCAGAAATTGTGGTTTTCCGTCCGCCTTTTTTGCAACATTCCTTAGAAGTCCCGCACCAGCAGATACTGAGCAAGCTCCCACCAAATCCGGGAGGATAGCCAAATGGTCAGGCCGGTAGTTACGAGCAATGGCAGAATATGTCTTACCATTCCATTCACCTTCAACATTTTCATTGTCGGTGAAAAGTCCAGTACTAACCTCCATCACCTCTCCCTCTTGAATGGCATTCAGAACCCGGTCATCTACTTCTTTAACTTTAGCCTCGTCAATCCAACACTCAGTTTTGAGCTTGTTGTCAGCCCATTGAGTATTCATCAACACACCAATTTTCTGCTTGTCAAAAATCACCGGGTCACAGGCAGATTTGGCCACACCGTTTATCTGTGGGTGGTATACTACCACAGGCTTGGCATTCCAAACTTCTGGGGTCTTGGACAACTCCATTGAAGGGTAGTACAAAGCTCCCATCGAGCCTTCATGAACTCCTTCTATCATCATCACACAGGGAACAACCAGATAGTCCCGGCCTTCCATTGAGTCATGCCGGACTTTAGCTTTTTCGGCTTTGAGGTTGACCAGCATCCGGGTGAATGCATTATTGGATTGGGATTTCCCGGAAGCAGGTTCAAAGAGAATAGGACTGTACTTATGCTTCCTGAGCCAAGCCTTAGCCTGTTCCACTGTGAAACTACCCTTGGCAAAACGTATGGCTTGGATTGAAGTATCACCATTGGCCTTAATTCCCCAAATGACATCAATACTTTTTCCAAACTTGCCATTCTCCCTGCGGAACTTGACAAACCCATCCGGGGAAGCTATTCTGGCGGCATGTTCATTAGGGTAAGGCACTAGTGTTCAACTCCTCATCTTCCATCCTCAAAAGGTAAAAAGCTACATCTTGAAAGAATACTAACCCTAATAAATGCCTAAGTAAAGAAGAAAATTAAGAATCTTCAAGAATTTTTTTCAACCCTATTTTTGAGAGGGTTACTTTTTCGCTCTGTGTCTCCAGTATTCAATGGTGTCCCTCAATCCATCTTCCAACCCCACTTTGGGTTCCCAACCCAAACATGTCCATGCTCTTTCAATATTCAAACAACGCCGGGGCTGACCATCTGGCGTAGTCCTATCAAAGACCAATTCCCCTTTGTAGCCCATCAACTGACAAATCTTCCCCACCAAATCCAAAATAGATATTTCCTTTCCTGAACCCAAGTTGATAGGCTCCAGCCCATTGTATTCTTCTAAAGCCAGACAAATCCCTTCCGCTGCATCATCCACATAGAGGAAATCCCTTGTAGCTCCCCCAGTGCCCCACAGAGACACTTTTGTTTCTCCTTTCCCCATAGCATCCTGTATCTTGCGAATGATGGCCGGAATAACATGAGAAGATTCGGGGTCAAAATTGTCCCCGGGTCCGTAGAGATTGGTTGGAATGACAAAGATTGCATTGAACCCATACTGGACTCTGTAAGCTTGAGCCTGAACCATCATCATCTTCTTTGCCAATCCGTAAGGAGCATTAGTCGGCTCCGGGTAGCCATTCCAAATATCCTCCTCCTTGAAAGGCACCGGAGTATTCACCGGGTAGCTACAGACTGTTCCCAGTGCTACAAACTTCTTGACCCCGCACTGCCAAGCTGTGTGCATAAGTTGTGTATCCATGATAAGGTTCTTATAGAAAAACTCAGCAGGGTGCTTCCGATTAGCCCCTATCCCCCCGCACACTGCCGCTAGATGAACAACAGCATCTGGGAAATGGAGTATGAGATAACGTTCTACCTCCTCCGTATTCATCAATTCCAATTCCTTGTGAGAAGGATTTATCACATTGTATCCTGTTTCATCCAGCTTAGCACAAACGAACTTGCCAAGAAATCCATGACCACCAGTGACCATCACTTTCATTTTAGAGCCTCTCTTTCAGCTTGAATCATTATATCAAGCATCTTTTCAAAGGTAACACTGAGCTTCCAGCCCAACACCTCTTTAGCTTTTCGGGAGTTTCCACACAAACAATCTATATCCAATGGCCTTTTCAACCGGGAAACCACCTTCACATACTGGTGCCAATCCAAACCCAATGAATTGAAAGCATAACAACACAAGTCCTTCACCTGGTGTGTTTCACTCGTAGCTATGACAAAGTCATCCGGCTTGCTTTGAAGCATCATCCACATGGCTTCAACATAGTCCGGGGCATAACCCCAATCCCTCCTGGCAAGTAGATTTCCCAACTCCAATTCATTTTGAAGCCCAGCCTCAATCCGGGCAACAGCTTTGCATATCTTCCTTGTCACAAAAGTCTCTCCCCTACGGGGACTTTCATGATTGAATAGTATCCCACAGCTAATAAAAAGTCCATAAACTTCTCGATACATCACACAAAGGTTGTGGGCCGCCAACTTAGCTATCCCATAAGGGGATACAGGGTGGAAGGGGGTATCCTCATCAATCTGAACATCCCCACCAGTGATAGATTCCACATTTCCATACATTTCTGAAGAGGAAGCCTGATACAATCGAGGAGGCTCTGATAAGTCCCTGATAGCTTCCAACAAGCGGAGGGTCCCCATCACAATCACATCAGTGGTATACTCAGCACAGTCAAAACTTACCTTGACATGGGACTGTGCCGCCAAATTGTAGATTTCATCCGGCTTGCTCAAGGCTATAACGTGTCGCAGAGAAGCTCCATCAGTCATATCCCCATGGTAGAGATGAAGCCTATCAAAGATGTGGTCAATCCGGGAAGTGTTGAATGTGGAAGCACGCCGGATAATGCCATGAACTTCATAGCCCTTACTCAAAAGCAATTCGGCTAAGTAGGAACCGTCTTGACCTGTAATGCCTGTGATAAGTGCCCGTTTCAATATTCACCCATCTCACTATGAATAACCATCAACATCCCTACACCCATAATTGTAACAAGGATGATTAGGGTTAGGTTTGTTGCAATGATGTGTCCCAAAATGTAAGTGTGACCAAACAGGCCAGTGGTGGAGTACAAGTAAGGATAGAAACCTATCCAACTCATAAAGCATTCTCCTCATCTAGTACCTCATTACCCCAGGCATCCCATCCGTCTTATATTGCAACACTGCTTTTCCTCACACTACTTATGTTATTCCTCCAAACAAAAAGAATTCAAAAGGCTGGACAGACCACTTAGGATTATATCCTTAGCGTCGATTCCTGTCACACTACAGCTATGAAGAAAGGTTGGACAGACCACTTAGGTTTTATCATCTATCAACTCTCCCATACTCTTCAATTGTTCCCCAATCTCCTTATACTGCTCTGCCATACGCTGGAGCACTTGTAACATATTCTCTCTGGGTGGCTTCCTCATAGCCAACAGCTTGGCCATGAAGCTAATCAACCGGCCTATGTAATCATACTGTTTGCATAGGATAAAGAAGCCCTGCAGTAACTGTCCCTTGGGAGTAAACTCAGGAACCGGAGCCGGAGGATTAGCTTGGTTTGGTATGTCCACCATTGGACTTCTCCCTCACCGGACCTTTCTCTACTATCCCATAGCAACCATTTACCCTATCAAACCCTTTGGGGCACTTTCCCTTGGCTAGACACTTGTCCCATTCAGGGCATCTTACCTGATGAACATCATTCTCTCCCATGAAGTTACTCCTTCAAGTCTTTCAATGCTTTCTCCAACATCTTTTCAGCAGTATCCTCTGCAAATTGTTTTGCCCCATCAAGGTTATTTACCTCTCCGGGTAGTACAGCGCAGTTCACAGCGGCCTTCCAATTGCCATCCTTATCCTCAAAAACACTCAGGTCAAACCACCCGCCAACCCGACAATGCCAACACGTATCAGGTTGCAAACCGCTGGGTGTCCAAATTGCTGACATCCATTTCCTCTCATCTAGATGTATCCTTCTCACCTACATTGGCAGGTATCCACGCACAGCGGCAGTTAGGGTGACGAGGAAGTAACCCACGGGCTTCCTCTACAGTCATCACCACTTTGTCCAAGGCGTCACATTCCTCACACACCTTATCATCCCCAGCCGTACTCCACTCTGCCATCACAGCTATATCTTGAATTCTCATCTCTTCAAACGCATCCAGCTGGCCCTCAGCATGAGCCGCTATGATTTCCGTTCTAGCCATGACCAAAGCTCGTTTCTTGGTGATGCCTGTTATCCCTTTGGCCAAATCTGTAGCCAGTGTCCGGGGACTTCTTCCAGTGGCAATCCCATCTGCCAGTATCCTACCAATCTGTTGGGACATGGAAGAAGTAATGCCTTTCAATTCCTCATAAGAACGTGTATAGAGGAATTGTAGCTTGGACAGGCGTTCCGGCTGGTTGAAAGCTGACTCAAGGAATTGTGCCCGTTTTCCCTGATAAAAATCCATCTTTTCCAGCATCTGTTTCTTGTGTGAATCAATGTACGCCCGGAGGCTCCCTTTCTTATACGCAGAATAAACATACTTAGCCATCCATGGCTTACCCTTGTAATCAACTTGTAAAATCTCTGCTTCCACCATCTCAGCAAACCAAGCATTGAAAGCATTCAGCTTTTGAGCATCTGTCAGGAACCTCCATGCCTGTTTGGAGGGCATCTGATTGAGGACGGCTTGATTGAAAGCTATTG
>Ga0210051_1006155_pt1 | contig 11341 bp, 8 predicted proteins | sample CryGey092014_all_FD_185464 | JGI IMG/M metagenome (GOLD analysis project Ga0210051, IMG submission 185464) | Groundwater microbial communities from aquifer - Crystal Geyser CG23_combo_of_CG06-09_8/20/14_all (SPAdes) (version 2) | ecosystem: Environmental > Aquatic > Deep subsurface > Groundwater ...
CTTCAATTGAAGGGCAATACCGAACTCCTCTTCCCTTTATTATCCCGGTATAGGAAGGAGAACGGCTCAGTCCTCCTCTAATTATCTTATGAGTCTGAGGGTTGGTGTAGGTAATATAACAAGGGAGCTGATCTTGCCCTCCACTCTTAGTGGAGAAAGAGAAAGCTAAAGGCTCTTTGTCTCCTTCTTGAGCCTCAAGATTAGAAAAGTCAATTGTCTTTCCATCCAGACGGGGACAGGTTGAGGTATCTAATCTTCCCAGACGAAATCCAAGTCTTTTTAGGTCCGCCGGAAGTCCTAGCGAAGGAAGCTCTCCCATCCTTCCAGCCGGGAAATTAAGAAGACCAATATGAATTAAACCATTTAAAAAGGTGCCCGGAGTTATAATTACTGTCTTTCCTCTGAACTCTTGTTTTATGTTAGTCTGAAGACCATAGACTCTATTGCCTCTTACTAATAACTTTTCAACTAAGCCTTGTTTTAAGGTTAAGTTGTCTTGATTTTCCAGGACATTCTTCATATAGAGGCGATATTCCTGTCGGTCAGCCTGGGCTCGTGAGGAACGGACAGCTGGTCCTTTACTCATATTCAGGCGGCGAAACTGAATGGCAGTCTTATCAATTGCCTTGGCCATCTCTCCACCTAAGGCATCTATCTCTTTAACTAACTGCCCCTTAGCTACTCCCCCAATAGCGGGATTACAGGACATTAAAGCAATAGTGTCAAGATTCATCGTTAAGAGCATTACCTTGCATCCCAGACGGGCAGAAGATAAAGCCGCCTCAGAGCCGGCATGCCCACCCCCAATCACAATAACATCGTAGGTCTCCATAAACTATTTCCCCACACAAAACTCACTAAAGATCTTCTCCAGAATCTCCTCCCCCACCGTCTCCCCGGTAATCTCTCCCAGAGAATTTAAAGCTTGCCTTAAGTCAAGAGCAATTAAATCAGAAGGAAGAGAAGAGCAAGTGGCAGTTATTGCTTCCTTTAGGCTATCTTTAGCCTGCAAAAGCGCCTCTTTATGCCTGAGATTACTTACTAAAAGAGCATCCCCGGGGCTAACTTCTCCCCCAAATGCTACCTCCTTCAGGGCTTTTTCTAAATCGTCCAGACCCCGACCTTGAGTTAAAGAGGTCTTAACAATTATCTGCCGACCACAGTTGCCAGCCTGTGCTGTTGGGATGGTAGAGAGGCGACGCCAAGAGGTCTTATCTTTTAACTCCGCCCTTATATCCCTGATCTTAATCTTTGCTGGTAGGTCGATCTTATTAAAGACTACGATTGTCTTCTTCCCACAAATCTCAGCCATAATCTCTCTATCTTCCCGGGTAATCTTTTTAGAAGAATCAATTACTAAGAGAACAAGCTCTGCTTGATCTAAAGACTGGCGAGTAAATTCTATACTTATCTTTTCCACCTTATCTTTAAACTTTCTTAAGCCAGCTGTATCTTGGAGTCGAAAAGGGATTCCCTGGATATTCACTACCTCTTCAATGATGTCCCGAGTAGTGCCGGGAATATTAGTAACAATAGCCCTTGCATCTTTCAAAAGAGCATTTAAGAGGCTTGACTTCCCTACATTTGCTCGCCCCACAATTACGGTGCTAATCCCTTCCCTTAAAATCTTACCCTTCTCAGCAGTAAGTAACAAATGCTCTATCTTCTTAATTATCCTCCTTATCCTCTGTCTTATCTTAAAAGGAGTTAATTCTTCTATTTCCTCCTCCGGATAATCAAGGGTTACCTCTAAGGAAGAAAGAAGGAAGAGGAGCTCTTCCCTTATACTTTGAATCTGCAAGGAGAGCTTGCCTTCCGCTTGAGAAGTAGCCAGCTTAAGAGCATCTTTAGTCTTAGCCTTAATTATATCAATTACCGCCTCAGCCTGAGCAAGGTCAATCCTTCCATTTAAAAATGCCCGGCGGGTAAACTCCCCCGGCTGAGCTAAGTGTGCTCCTTCCCTTAAGACCAACTCTAAAACTTCTCTTAAGGGAACAATCCCTCCGTGACAGTTAATCTCAACTACATCTTCTCGGGTATAAGTGCGGGGAGCAGACATTAAAGAAAGGAGGACCTCATCAATTCTTTTCTTGCTTTCTGGGTCTATAATCTGACCATAATGAAGAGTATGAGTAGAGAAGTCTCTTAACTTCCGTTTTGACTTTGACCTAAAGACTTTTCTGGCAATTGAAAAAGCTTTTGGTCCAGAAAGCCGAACAATACCAATCCCTGCCTCTCCCAGAGGAGTAGATATAGCGGCAATAGTAGAATTATCAATCATGGAGCTCATTTTCATCGGTCAAATATACTATGAAAGTAAGTATCACTCAAGAAATCTGGGATGTGTCTCCACCCTCCCGCGGGGAGATTACCACCCGGCGCTCCCTTCCTTCTCCTCGGCTTATAGTTGTAACCTCCGGATTATCATGCAAGGCAAGGTGGACGACTCTTCGCTCGTAAGAAGTCATTGCCTCCAGGTCAACTTCTTCCCCGGTCTTCTTAACCTGCTCAGCTATCCTTAATATCCGCTCAATCAAAGCCTTCTCCCGACGCTTCCGATAGCCCTGGGTATCCAAGGAGACTCTTCTTCCTACCTTCCCACCTTTACTCACTATTGCATTCACTAATGTCTCCAGGGCTTCTAAACATTGACCATACTTGCCAATGATTATTCCTGACTCTTCTCCCTGGATATCGAGATATTCTCTCTCCTCTTCTGAGGTTCTTACTACTTTTGCTGAGAGGTTCATTGCCCCCAATATCTTTTCTAACCACTCTTTAGCTTGAGACAATTTATCCTCAATAATTGTTACCCTGACTTCAACCTCCTTAGGCTTTAATAAACCAAACAAGCCTGCTTGCCCTCCACTTAAAACCTCTACCTCCACTTTATCCCGGGATACCCCCAACTCTTTCAGAGCCAACTCTACAGCTTCCTTTTCCGTCTTCCCTGTCTGTTCAATAGACTGCATTTATATCCCCCCCCTTTAAAAATCAAAAATTAAATATAAAATATCAAAAACACAAACCAAAAATGTAAAAATTATTCTTCTTTCGTATTTTAGTTGAAAGAGACCTTTTAATCACAAAACGAGACATAAAATCATCTCTATTATAAAAATTCAATTGCTATATTTTCTTAATAAATACTTCTGGATTCCCGTTTTCACGGGAATGACGACCCAAACGATTTGTAAATTGTCATTCCTGCCCCTGCTTCCGCAGGGGTAAACTCCAGCAGGAATCCAGATATTTTTTGTGTTTTCTCTATTTTTCAACTTTTTTACGAAAGAACCAAAATTATTAACTATCTTAAAAGATAAGTTGCTTCAGAATTCTGGTACTTCACCAGATAATGCGGTGGACTATCTTGATACCAGGCATACTGCTTTCCTTCTTTAGAGGAAGAGAGCTCTACTTTGTAACAAGAAAACTCACCCCGCGGCGTCTTTACCTTCTCCTTCTCTTTCTCTACCTTCAGACTAACTGGAGCTGCCTGCCCGATTTGAGAAATCATAGTGAGAAGAGAGACGGGCTTCTCTCTCCCCAACATCTTTGAAAAAGAGAGGCGGCGGAGAATAAAGAGTAATGTTTCATTCTCATAAATACAACCTGAGACACTTACCGTCACGTTCTCCTTCTTCTCCCCGGAGCTCAACTTAATCTTTACCTCCTCAGGAAGGTATTGAGCAAAGACCTCGCTCTTTTCTCCCGAGAACTTAATTGTCTTTTTTGACCAGATTGGCATTAGGTCCTTCTCTCTCATCGCTACCTCAACACTAACTCTTTTGGAAGGAGAGAAAAATTCCCCCTTCCAGTTAATGACCTTCCCTTCTTCTACCTTCTTAATCTCTACTCTTATCTTTGCCCAGCCAATCTTCTCCTCTTTGCTCTTAGCTGAATAGATAGCATATACACTTCTCTCCCCTCCCTTCCAGGGGGAGACTTTCTCTAACTTAAGGGGTTCTCCCTTCATCTCTCCCGGCATACAACCACTAAGAACAAAGAGTAAGACTGATAAGACTATCCACTTTAGTCCATAGTCCATAGTCCATAGTCCACGGTTCTTCCCAGTCCCCAGTCCATAGTCCACAGTCCATAGTCCACGGTTCTTCCCAGTCCATAGTCCATGGTCCGTAGTCCATAGTCTACAGCTTTTATGTCTTCTATCAACTCTGGACTCTCTCTGGCTCATTTTTTCCTCCCACCCTTTGCGTCACTTTTGGCAGTATCTGCCTCAGCTGCCTTGGCTGGCTTGAGCATCATTGGATATTGCTGGGCAGTGGTAAGAATATTATAAACTAACCAATACAAGATAAAGGCAGCCGGAAAACTCTTAAACATAAAGGTAAAGAGCAGGGGCATCATTATGGTCATCATCTTCTGGGTTTCCTCCTGCTTTGGGTCTGCTGTCGGCATCATCGTTAACTTCTGAGAGACATACATGCTTATAGCATACATAATTAAAAGAGGCATATCCGGTGCCAGAAGACTGGGCATCCAGAGAAAGCTAGTATCGGTAAATAAAGTTGCTCCTCCACCAACCGCATTTTGGGTCCACAAAAGGGTATGGTCAATGAACTCAGTCTTAATTGAGATTATTGTCCGGTAAAGAAGAATGAGGGCAGGCATCTGAACAAGCAAGGGTAGACACCCCCCGAGAGGATTAACCTTATGCTCCCGGTATAAAGCCATCATCCTTTTCTGAAGTTCCTGAGGCTTCTTCTTGTGTTTCTCCTGCAATTTCTTCATCAGTGGCTGGAGCTTCTGCATCTCTTGCATGGATTTAAACTGTTTTTGAGTAAGAGGATAAAGCAAGACCTTTACCATGAATGTCAAAAGGATAATAGCCACCCCATAACTGTGGGAGACAGAATAAAAAAAGTCTAAAACCACCTTCATCATTTGAACTAAAAAGTACCAAATCTCCAAAGTCTTTCCTCTCCAATCTCTAGCCTAAAGCATTTGTGATTCAGACAGTAGGGAGCTATATTGCCCCCTGAGGTGTCATTGCGAACGCAGTGAAGAATGTCATTCAGGCTGTGTTATAATTAAGTAAAGTGTGAAAATGAAAATTTTTTCTCCCACTTTACCCTTTATATCATGAAATATTTGGGATTTCACTGTTGTTTCAGCATTGTTTTTATTGGTTTCCTCCCACTTTTAAAATTCATAAAATGTTATGACACAGCCTGATTGCGAGCCAAAGGCGAAGCAATCTCCTGGGATTGCAGAGGTCATTTCATTCCCTCGCAATGACATTGCTCTCGCTTTACACTTCTCGACTCCTTGACACCTTGACTCCCCTACTTGTCGGGTCGGATAAATCCGACCCCTACTTACTCCTTGACACCTTGACACCCTGATACCCTTTTAAATCTTCGCCCTACATTTTACCCTTTACAATTTAGGGGTTAGGGCAGGGGGTCATATCCTCCTGGATGAAAAGGGTGACAACGGAGGACCCGCCAGAGAGCTAACATCCCTCCCTTAGCCACCCCATATTTCTTTACTGCCTGCCGAGCATAGGAAGAGCAACTGGGATAGAAGCGGCAGGTTGGGGGCAAAAGAGGAGAGAGCACCCTTTGATAAAAGTCAATTAAGGATAAAAGAGATTTCCGCATCTTATCCTTCCCCAGTCGCAGAGCTCCATTGCAAATTTTAAATATTAAATTGCAAAACTATTCTAAAACTTCGAATCTTTCAGTCTTTAGACAGTAAGCTTCTCTCTTTTTTTCTGCCTTCTTGCCTTCAATACTCTTCTTCCCCCCGGTGAGCTCTGCCGGGCACGAAAGCCATGAACTCTCTTTCTTTTCCTTCTTTTAGGCTGGTAAGTCTGTTTCATTTTCCCCTCAATTTGCAGACAGATTACGCATCATAGGAGGGTGCGGCTACCAAGTTGCGACTACCGATATCTGGTAAGTAACACTGACTCCTCTGAGCTTAAAACATTATAGCACACTTAAGGAATTTATTCAAGAGAAAAAAATTTTTTATTTTTTTAAAAATTATCTTGCCAAAGAGATAAAAACCTGCTATTATATATTTATTGACATCTGGATGGGCGAGGCTTAAGATATCCACCAAAGTGGATATCTGGGGGAAAAGTGTCAATCCCCTGCCTATATCCCCACCTTCCAGAGGAGAGAAGTCTCTCCGAAAGACTAAGATTAAGTCTTTTTCAGTCTAAAGTTATCCACAAAAGAGAGGACTTTTCCGGTGGATAAGTGGATAAGTAGAACTATTTAAAGGTAAGTTTCCCTTAAAAGGGAGAAAAAAAGAGGAGCAATGAGAAAATTTTCCGGGAAGAAAGAAATTTTTCAGAAAAAAGGGGAAAGTTTTTCCCTTTTAGCGAAAAATGGGAGTAATTTCAGCCCCAAATCCTTAGAAGCAAGGGTGGCTATCTATGATTCTCTGCTTGCTCCCCCGCGGACACTTGACTTACAAGCTAAGAATAGTTTAGAATTTATTGGCGACCTGTCCCAACAGACCTACCAATCTGCCCGGGAGATGGGTGGGGAAATCCCCTTTAGTGTGATTAGGGAGATTATAGAAAACCTTATTCATGCCCATTTCCGGGAGGCGGTAATTACCATCCTTGACCAAGGAAAGACCATCAGAATATCAGACCTGGGACCAGGGATTAAGGAGAAGGGAAAAGCCCTCCAGCCCGGCTTTTCTACCGCTACCCAGGAGGTTAAAAAGCAAATCCGTGGTGTTGGCTCAGGATTACCTATAGTCAAGGAGACAATCAGTTACCTGGGAGGCTCCCTTACTATAGAAAATAATCTTGAGAAAGGAACAGTAGTTACCTTGAGTCTAAACAAAAAGGGAGTTACTCTCCCTAGGGAAGAGACAAAAGAAGATAGGTTAAAACCTCCCCCCCAGAAAGGGACCGACCTTGCCCTTTCTGATAAAAGGAAAAGGGTTCTCCTTCTTCTCTCGGAGATCGGACCGGCGGGACCCTCAGCTATTGCCAGAGAGCTAAAGGTAAGTATTAGTGCTGTTTTTCGTGACCTAACTTACCTGGAAAAGGTTAAACTCATCCAGAGTAATAGCGGGGGAAAGAGAGCCCTTACTAAAGAAGGGATGGACTATCTGGAGCAGATGTTTATTGTAGGGGCTTGATTCCTGATCCTGTCAGGAACAGGCTTATCAAGCCCGCTTTCGCCTCCTAAATCACTAACCACCAGCCACTGCATTATAGCCGGGGAGGAGCCTTATGGAAGAGCAATTACAAGAAGTATGGCAGGAAACCTTAGAGGTTATGAAAAGTCGTCTGAAGAAACCTTCCTTCGAAACCTGGCTTAAGACGATTAAGCCAATTAGATTGGAGGGAAGCATTCTGACCATTCAAACTCCTAATGAGTTTGCCCGGGATTGGCTGGAGAAGAGAAATTATCCCCACCTAATCAAAGAGATTATCGGTGGACTCCTGGGGAAGGAGATTGAGATCTCCTTCACCTCCTCCCCTAAACTGGAGAAGGAGCACTTTAGGTCCTCTCCTAACTTGGGGGAAGATCTGAGTAGGTCCTCCTCCCTAAATCCGAAGTATACCTTTGAGGTATTCGTGGTGGGAAACTGTAACCGGCTCTGCCATGCCGCCTGTTTGGCCGTAGCTGGCTCCCCGGCTAAAGCTTACAATCCCTTGTTTCTTTATGGAGGAGTAGGTCTGGGCAAGACCCACCTAATGCAAGCCATCGGCCATTATGTCCTATCTCACCACAAGCGTCTAAAGGTCTATTATGCTACCAGTGAGAGATTCACTAATGAGTTCATTGACTCAATTAAAAACCATACTACTTCTGACTTCCAGAGCCGCTACCGAGGGGTAGATGTGCTCCTGGTTGATGACATTCAGTTCTTAATTGGCAAAGAGCAAACCCAGGAAGAATTCTTCCATACCTTTAATACCCTTCATGAATCTAATAAACAGATTGTCATCTCCAGCGACCGTCCTCCAAAAGAATTTACTGCCTTGGAAGAGCGGCTAAAATCAAGGATAGGCTGGGGGCTAATCGCTGATATTCAAGCACCAGACTTTGAAACCAGAATAGCCATCCTTAAGAAGAAATCAGAGATTGAAAGAGTGTCAATTCCAGAAGAGGTCATCCTCTATATTGCCCGGGAGATTCCTTTTAATATCCGGGATTTAGAGGCGGCTTTAAATAAAGTTATTGCTTATACCTCTTCTCCTATTAGTAAGGAGCCTCTCACTACTACCTTAGTTAGTGAAATATTAAAGGATATCCTTCCTTCTACTTCTAAAAAACAGGTATCAATCCTAAAAATTAAAGAGGTGGTAGCTGACTACTTTAATTTGAAGGTCAGTGAGCTAACTTCCCCGAGAAGAGTAAAGTCTTTAGTCTATCCAAGACAAATATCTATGTATCTCTGTAGAGAATTAACTGACTCCTCTTTTTTAGATATCGGAGAAAATTTTGGAGGCAGAGACCACACTACAGTAATGCACGCCTACGATAAAATATCAAAAGAGATTAAAAAGAGACCAGATTTAGAAAAAGATATAGAAAGCCTGATTAAGCAGTTGAAATAAGGTGGATAAGGAGTGAGAAAATAGGGGATAAGACCTTACTTAATTCTTAATTCTTAATTCTTAATTCTTAATTAACAATTAATTAAGGTTTTATTCCCAGAGAGTTTTCTCTTAAAAATGAGATTAAATAAGATATACCAATGATTATTCACTTATACACCTTATCTACTATTACTACTATTCTATACTTAGTAAAACATAAATAAGGTAGATTCTGGATAAGAGCCAGAATAGTAAAATTTAATCTTATAAAATGGAGGTGGAAGATGAAAATAACCTGTGATAAAGGGACCTTAAAGGAGGGGATACAGACAGTGCAAAGAGCTGTTCCTCTTCATCCTACTTTGCCTATTCTTAGTAATTTACTTCTTGAGGCTAAGGGTAGCCAGTTGAAGTTGGTAGCTACTGACCTAGAGATGAGTGTGCAGTGCTTTATTCCTGTAGAGGTTTTTGATGAGGGCTCAATTACTATACCGGTAAGAGTTATTGGGGATTTAGTAAGCAATCTTCCGGAGGCGAAGGTGGACTTAGAGGTGAAGGAAGGGGAGATGGTAATGAAGTTAAGGTGTGAGAGGTCATCTTATAATATGAATGGGTTAAGTGTGGAGGAGTTTCCTCTTCTTCCAGAGATGGGGGAAGAGGGGTACTGGGAGATTGGGCAGAAGATATTTAAGGAGATGATTGATAAGGTTATCTTTTCTGCTGCTTCAGTTACTGAGGGTAGGGCTGTCTTGACTGGATCTTTACTGGTAATAGAGGAAGGAAATTTTAAGATGGTAGCTACTGATGGGCATAGGCTTTCCTTTGTTAGTCTGGCTGTGGGAGGTCTACCTAAGGAAGGAGTGAGTATAATTGTGCCTACCCGGGCGCTTTTAGAACTCTCAAGAATTTTATCTAACCAGGAGAAGGAAAAAGTAAAAGTAACTATATCTGAGAACCAGGTCTTATTTAATTTGGGGAGTAAGTTAGTCTCCTCTCGGACTATTGAGGGGCAGTTTCCTGACTACCGGCGAGTAATCCCCAGTGACTATAAGGCGAAGTGGAAGGCTAATGTGGAGGAGCTTCGAGGGGCGATGAGAAGAGCAGTAACTATGGCTCGGGAGGGGACTAATACTGTTAAGATAGTAACGGAGGGGGACCAGTTAAAAATTAGTTCTTTTGCTCAGGATGTAGGGCAAGGAGAAGATCTAGTTAAGATTGAGCGCGAGGGGGAGGATTTGGAGGTAGCTTTTAATGTAAGTTATCTTTTAGATGCCTTGGCTCGGATTGAGAGTGAAAGAGCTGAGGTCGATCTTAGTGGGGAACTCTCAGCCGCAGTAATTAAGCCTGAGGGAGAGGAGAACTGTCTCTATGTAGTGATGCCAGTGAGGGTAGGGTAGGAGTAGTGTAGATTGTATTTTAAGGGAGTGTATCTTAAAAATTTTAGGAATTTTTCTTCTTTGGATTTAGAGTTTGGTCCGGGGATAAACCTTTTGATTGGTAATAACGCTCAAGGTAAGAGCAATATATTAGAAGCACTTTATTTCCCTGCTACTCTCAGACCTACCCGGGTAAGTAAGGAGGGGGAGCTTATCGAGCGAGGGGAGAGGCTGGCGAAGATTAAAGCAGAGGGAGTGAGTGTTAGGGAAGATACTCTTTGGGAGGTAATCTTCTCTTTAGAGGAAAGGAAGAAAGTTAAAATAAATAATGAGGAAGTAGGAAGGCTAAGTCTTGCCTTAGGAAGGTTTAATGTAGTGATGTTTTCCTCCCCGGATCGGGAGATAATTGGAGGGGAGCCAGTAAGGAGAAGGCAATTCTTGGATTTAGAAATTCCTCAAACTGCTTCTACTTATTATTTTTACCTTCGGCGATATTATAAGGCCTTGGGGCAGAGAAATTATCTTTTAAGAGAGAGAAAAAATTCTCTCTTCCCCTGGGATGAGAGCATAGCTGAGAATGGCTGGCAGGTTCTCAAGATGAGGAAAGAATTTGTAGGAAGGATAAGCCCTCTTACTTCCTCATTTTATCAGGCAATTAGTGGGGGAGAGAGATTAGATCTAACTTATCTTCCTTCTCCTCCTTTACCCGAGGGAAAGGGGGGGAAGGATTATTTTTTAGAAAGACTCAAGGAGAGTAAGAGGAGGGAGCAGGAGTTGGGGATAACTCAGATTGGCCCTCAGCGCGATGACCTAAGCTTTTCTGTTAAGGGAGTAGACCTAAAGACCTACGGCTCTCAAGGAGAAAAGGTTAGCGCAGCTTTGTCTCTTAAGTTATCTCAGATGGAGCTAATTAAGGAGGAGAAAGGTGAATACCCAGTTCTTCTTTTAGATGAGGTATTCTCGGAGTTAGATACTCAGCGGCAAAGGTTTCTTTCTTGCTTAATCTTGGAGAAGGATAATCTCCAGGTCTTTATTACCGGCAATAGGTTAAGCTCTTTTGAGCCCGACATCTTGAAGCAAGCCCAGGTCTTTAGAGTTGAGGGAGGGAAGGCAGTAAAAATGTAAAAATAAAAAATAAAAGATAAAAAACACAAACCAAAAATTAAAAATGAAAGGCGAGGAGTATTTTTACATTCGGGGCACCCACGAAGTGGGTCGTGTCATTTTGATTTTTGCACTTTTATATTTGATTTTGCTTAGAGAGTGTGAGTCTGAAAGCAAGCCCAGGTCTTTAGAGTTGAGGAGTATTTTTACATTCGGGGCACCCACGAAGTGGGTCGTGTCATTTTGATTTTTGCACTTTTATATTTGATTTTGCTTAGAGAGTGTGAGTCTGAAAGCAAGCCCAGGTCTTTAGAGTTGAGGA
>Ga0210051_1006156_pt1 | contig 11338 bp, 15 predicted proteins | sample CryGey092014_all_FD_185464 | JGI IMG/M metagenome (GOLD analysis project Ga0210051, IMG submission 185464) | Groundwater microbial communities from aquifer - Crystal Geyser CG23_combo_of_CG06-09_8/20/14_all (SPAdes) (version 2) | ecosystem: Environmental > Aquatic > Deep subsurface > Groundwater...
TTTGATTCTGCGCCTGAGACGTCATGGCGCATATAAAAAAATATTAATAAACTTTAAATAAAGTATTTTGATATCTTAGGATACTAAAAAGAGGTTCAAATGGATGGCGCGGTATAGTTTTGTTTCTCAAGGCTGCGTTCTTGCGGGCAGGAAACTCCAGCAAAATTGCATAAGAATAAAAAAATGAGGATGCATTGGAAAAAAGCAAATGTCCTAAGGGCGAAAAGATATTGGAATGCATCTGCTCGGAGGAAACAGGCGAAACTGCTTGAGCATGTTCGGAGAATGCCTGGCTATCATGAGAAATTGGCAAGGGCAATGCGGCGATATTATAAAAATCCAGAGGCGCGGGGGAGGATTGACAGGCTGATTACTAGCTGGTGGCGGAACCATCCAAACATAAGGAAAATAAATTCTGATAAAATGAAAAGGGAGTTTGCAAAGCATCCTGAAGCCCTGAAAAAATTCATGAAAGGCGGCAAAAATCCCTTCAAGGCACGGCTGAAAACAAACCAGGGATTTTTGGTCAGAAGCAAGGGAGAGAGGGAAATTGCGAATTTTCTTTTTGAGAATAGGATAAAATCCCAGTATGAGGCAAAGACCCTTCAGCTTGATGGAAATCTATGCACTCCTGATTTTTTTCTTGTGAAAGAAAAAATTTATATTGAATATTACGGCGGGCATCCGAAAGCATGGAAGAAAAAAGTTTTGAAAAATAAATTGTACAAGAAATATAAGATAAAATGCATTTTCATAACACCCGGCGAACTCGAAAATTTGAGCTATTATCTGCTTGGCGAGATTGGGAAATTAAGCGCGCGACGTCAGGCGCGCTTTTAGAAACTTTTAAAAACAAGGCAGGCGCTTTATTTTTAGGGCAAGTAGTTTAGTTGACTGTCCTGGCTTCGTGCCTGAAAAAGGCAATTTCCCTGCGTAAAGCAATGAGAAATCGAAGCGAGGAGGAAGGTCCATCCACCCTTGGCAATGTCTCGCGACAACCAAATTGCCATGTCATGCCAGCATTAAAAGATGCCGTCTGCGAGGGCGGGCTCTGCAACAGAAACGGTCCTATTAAGTTAGGCTGAAACGGGCAACCTGGCTGGTGCAACTTTCACACGAAAGGCTCAGTAGGATGTCAACACATCAATTTCACGTTCGCGTGATTGATGACAGAAGGTGGCTTATTGCTGCTTGCCCTTTATTTTTATTTCTCTTATTTTTAAGAAATCAATTATTTCTGATTATTTTAGAGCTTGCTTTCTGGTAAATGTCCTTGACAGCATAAAGATATTCTTTCAGCTTGTCTACAGAAATGCTTTCAACATGCATGTTGTTTGTCATTATGACAACCTTGTCCCTGCGCATAAATTCCAAAGGGCTGTCTTTGTGCTCTTTCATCAGATTGAATATTTCAAGAATCAGATTGACTTGCTCAGGGGTTATAGAATATCTAGCTGCGCAGACATTTTTGAAAAGCTCCATGTTCATTGAAGATTCCTTGTAAATCTGGATTCTTTTGAAGGCATAGTCATAATGCAGAATTCCGTTGACAATTCCTTTCATTGACAAGTAGATTTCCTCAAGAATCTTAATCAAAAGCCTTTTTTCCTTTACAATAGGATATGTTATGTAGAGCATATGGTCTGCTCTTCTAAATGATTTATTGGCTTCTGCTAAAAACTGTTCATACTGCTCCATTTTCCCCTACCTTTCCCTTAACTAATCTCTAAAGAAGTCGCGAATATAAAAAGTTATTGATGAACGATAAAAGTTTTAAACCCATTATTCTTTTCGCGCTGATGGAAATATTGGTTACAGGCGGGGCAGGATATATCGGAAGTGCTTTGGTTAAATCTCTTATTGAAAAAAAGCACAATGTTGGGGTTATAGACAATCTTTCTAAAGGCAAAAAAGAGTACCTGCATCCAAAAGCGAAATTTTACAGAACTGATTTAGTTGACAAAAAGGAATTGGCGGGCAATTTCAAGAATTCCAAATTTGACGCTGTGATTCATCTTGCAGCATACAAATCAGTAGAAGAATCAATGAAAAACCCTGAAAAATACAAGGATAATGTTGTTGCTGCGAATAATCTTCTTGAGCTAATTGAAAAGCACGCTATTAAAAAACTGATTTTTTCATCTACTGCTGCTGTTTATGGAACTCCGCAATATTCTCCGCTGGATGAGAATCATTCAACAAAGCCAATAAATGTTTACGGCCAGGGAAAACTTGAAGTTGAGAAAAACATAATGAAGGTTTGTGAAAAGAATAGTGTTGATTATATTATTTTAAGATATTTCAATGTCGCAGGCGATGCAGGGCTGAACTATATTGATCCTGCGCCGGAAAATGTTTTTCCAAAATTAATGGATGTTGTTTTTGGAAAGCGCAGGGAATTTACAATATTTGGCAATGATTACAAGACAAGAGATGGGACATGTATAAGAGACTATATTGACATAAACGACATTGTCAAAGCACACATTCTATCTTTAGATGTTAACTCAAACAATATCATGAATATAGGAACGTCAAATGGAATAAGCGTTCTTGAGCTTGTTAAATCTGCAGAAAAAGTTATAGAAAAGAAAATTCCATTTAAATTCGGGCCAAGAAGAGCAGGAGATTGTCCTGAGCTTGTTGCATCCAATCAGCTCGCTAAAAGGATTATGAAATGGAAACCAGAAAAAAGCATTGATAGCATGATACTATCAACATACAATGCATACAAAAATAGGTATAATCCCCGCCCTTAGAAAAAAGATTTCAGCCTTTCTTTGAGCTCTTCAGAAAATTTTGATTTGACTCTCTGGCAGAACGCATTCAAAAGAGAAATATTCTCGCTGTGATTTGCGCCGTAGACATGAATTAATTCTGCCTTGAAATTTTTAATTAAACGTTCAATTCCTTCAGAGATATAATTGTCTTTCTGGCTGAGGATTACAGGATCCACAATCATGTTTGCAGTCTGAACCCCCATGACAAGACCAGAAGAATCATAATAATAGGGATAAAATTCCAGAATTTTTCCACCTTTCACATTTTCAGCTGGCTTGTTGATGGTTCTTTCCTCGCCAGCCATGCTAAACTCTGTTTTTGATTCAGCTGTAGACTTCCAATCCTTTTTCCAATTCTCTCTTGCGAATATCTTGTTGTATCCTGTTATATTTACAATGTTTTCAAACGCGCTCCTATCCCATAAATGAATTCCAATCTCAAAATTTTCATTCCATGCAATGCTGAAAGTGTTAAATTTGCAGTCATTGGCATATTCTGCGACTAAAGGCTCATACTGCTGATTTATCCTGCGGTAATATTTTTTAAAATCTGTATTTGCAAAATCAATGACATTGACAATGTCCAAATCAGACTCTTTTGTGACTGACTGGGGAGAATGCGCTACAGAACCCACTAAAATCACTCCAAGAGAAAGGTCTTTGATTCGTTTATTGATTTCCAATGCAGTTTTCTTTCTTTTTTCAGCTTCCTGGTTCATTTTAGCTCTCTCAGAAAGAATAAATTGGGTTTTTAAAGTATTTTATTGCTCTCTTTATTTCCAGAAAACCTTAAGCAAAATCTCAAAAACAACTACAAGAACAATAGCCATGATTATGAATGTGGGCTTTATCTTTATCTTGCTGTCTCCTTCATATCTTACAATTCCGCCCATGCCCGAAGGCATTCTTATTTCGTCTGCCATCTTTAATGTGAATCTGCCATCTTTATTTTATGCTGTGTGTCCGTCTGCCATTTTGAATCTAAGCTTTTTGTCTGCCTGTTTTCATTTTGCTTTTAATAAATATAATTATTTAAGACCCTATAAAAAGTTTTGCAAAATCCAAAAAAAGCAAAAGTTTATAAAAATTAAAAAAAGAGAGCTATAAAGATGAAAATACTGATTACTGGTGGATGCGGGTTTATAGGCCATCATATTGTTGAGCATATTCTAAAGAACACTGATTGGGACATAGTTATTCTGGACAAATTAAGCTATGCAAGCAGCGGTTTTGATAGATTAAGAGACATCAAAGTTTTTGATGACAAGAGAGTTTCAGTTTTAACAAAAGACTTTTCTCATCCTCTGGAAGAGGGATTTATAAGAGAAATTGGAAATATTGATTATATACTTCATTTAGGTGCAGAAACGCATGTTGATAAAAGCATAGAAAATCCAGAGCCTTTTGTTGTAAGCAATGTTTTGGGAACAATGCGAATGTTAGATTTTGCAAGAACCCAAAAAAATCTGAAAAAGTTCTTGTATTTCAGCACTGATGAGGTATTCGGTCCGGCTCCTGAAGGCGTTTTCTATAAAGAATGGGACAGGTATAATTCCTCAAATCCTTATGCTGCTGCAAAAGCGGGCGGGGAAGAATTGGCTTTGGCTTATGCAAATACATACAAAGTCCCTGTCATAATAACCCATACTATGAATGTTTTTGGCGAAAGGCAGCATCCTGAAAAATTTATCCCTATGACTGTCAAAAAAATCCTTAATGGGGAAAAAGTCTTGATTCATTCTGACAAAACAAAAACCAAGGCAGGAAGCAGGTTTTGGATACATGCAAGAAATGTCGCTTCAGCAATTTTGTTTTTGCTGCAAAAAGATGTTCAATTAAGAGACAAATATAATATTGTTGGAGAAAGAGAAATAGATAATTTGGAGATGGCAAAAACAATTGCAAAAATCCTCGGCAAAGAGTTAAAATATGAAATGATGGATTTTCACTCAAGCCGTCCGGGGCATGATTTGAGATATGCTTTAGACGGCGCAAAAATGAAAGAGCTTGGGTGGAATATTCCAATGCCGTTTGAGCAGTCATTGAGCAAAACAATAAACTGGATAACAGCAGAAGAAAACAAAAAGTGGCTTAATCTGTAAATTAGTCTGCGTAAAATATCCTGAAAGTTTTTAATTGATTCTTTCTCTTACAGAATCACGAATTCCAAAAGTATCTTCTCCTAAAACCCTGTCAAGAACCAGCTCTTTTGATTTTGTATTACTTATAGCTGCTGCCTTTTTGTAGAGTTCATTTAAATGAGGAACCCATAAAACTTCTCTCTTGAAAGTGATTAACCTTCCTTCATCTTCAAAATAAATATTATGCCAATAAACCTTTTCTGTATCAAACAAGCCGTTTTTCATGAAAACAACAGTGTCTTTGTTTGCTATTGCATTTTTGCAATTGTAAGTTTGTCCATAATTGATTATTAACTGCTTGTCTTTATAGCTGAACCCTGTATAATCCACTTTTTCTCCTGTAAATTCATCACTTGAGTCAATAAACGGAACTTTTGCAAAAACGCGTCTGCCAAGATACTCTGCGATTGTTCTTGCCTTTTCAGTTATTTTTTCTTGTGAAGCGAGCTGTTCTTTTTGAGATTTCAATAAAGCAAACTCTTCTTCAGCTTTTTTTAAAAGCTGCTGATCTATTTCCATTTTAATAAATTTTAGGATAGTTCTTGGTTTTTAAATCTTTCTTTCTTTTCCTTCTTTAAAGTGGTAAAAGGAGAAAGGCAGGAGTTTTCTCAAAAAGGTTTATATATTTGAGAGGTTTAAAAGGAGCAATAGAAAAGAGGAAAACACATTAAATGATTCATCGAATTGAGAAGGAAAAGAATTCTGCAGAGCATTTGCTTTTCGCAAGCATGAAGTACACCAAAACTTGCGATGTTATTGTCAATTTGCTTCATACTTGGAGAGGCATGATTGAGCTTTGCGTTGAGGCTATCCTTGAGAGAGCAAAGAAAAAAAAGCTGATTAAAGTAATTCCAGAGGCTCCGCGAGCTCGAATAGAGGCTGTCGAGATTGTCTGCAAGAAAAACCCGACAATCATGAAAACCATGACTCTTTATCTTTTTCTCAGAAGAATTGACGCTCTTGAGCAGGTCAGAAAAAATGAATTCAGAAAGAAAGTGACCCTTGAAATAATTGATGCAGACAAGATTACAGAGATAAACATGGACAAGCTTAAGGAATGGTATGAGCTTACGCAAAATTTTCTTATAGATGTAAGGGGTTATATCAAATAATTCTCAGATAATTATTAATTATCAGACAAGATGCTTTAGATTCTCTGCAGCAGCAAGGAATTTCCAGAACTGAGGCCAGCTTTTGCTGACGCAATCACGGTATGCTGCTTTTGTGCTGAAAAAATAATAAAATTGCAGCATTGCGATGGCCTGAACAACCCGATGGTCTTGTGAAGAGATTTCTTTTATTTTACATTCAACTCCGGCTAATCCTGCCCCGCCTTTTGCAGACTCAAACTTTTCAATTTCTCTTTCCATTTCCTCAAGCCTGTTTGATTCATGGCTTTTCAGGCTTGGCCAAAGTTCTTCACCTTGTTTTCTCGTGATATAATTAAAGGCTCTTGCAAAACAATAATCCTCTGAGTGCCTTGGCTCAAAATCAGGCTTGGAAGTTTCTTTGTTGCCAAGGATTTTCAAAAAAGTTTCAGCCTGCCTGAGAATTGTTTCATCATATCTGTAATCCCATTCAAGTCCCCTACTTCTCTTTTCTTTCCAATGCTCCAGCGCCTCGTAAGTCAGCTTGAGCTTGTAAGGCGGATTTTTTATGTCCTCAAGTTTTTCCTTGCTGCCCATCAAAACAGCAGCGCTCGCCCACTGCGAAGTGTGGTTGTCAAGCTCAAGCAATTTTTCCAAAGGAAGATAAATTATTTCAGGCCTGTTGCAGATTTCCTTTGCCCTTGCTTCCAATGTTCCATGGAAAGTGAATTCTTTTTTCAAATCTAATTTCCAATTTGCAAATTGCAAAAATCTGTACAATGTTCCAGATTCTCCGACATCTACTGTTCTTCCGCCCCGCCACGCAAGACACGTATCATACAAAGATTTCAAATCACTGCTTAAGTCCTTGTCATGCTTTTCAAGAAATCTGAGAATAGTATCATAGCCTTTTGTTAAATCAAGAACACCCATCCGTATTATCCATGATTTGTCAAAAGGAATATGCCCCTCTATGACTAATTGATTTTTGCTTATGTCCATAAAAATATGGATTCAGTTCAATATAAAAGAATTGTTGTAATGCAGAAAAATATTTATATCTTTGAAACGAGTTCTGTTGATGGAAATTAGAAATTATTTTTTAATCGGCTCACTTGTTGCAGGCATTGCTTTGGGATATGTCTGCGGAACAAAAGTTATCAATTATGCCGCGCAAGAATATGAAAATGATAGTTCTCAATTATGGGCTTATATTATAAAAGACCAGCCTAAACAGACAAAGCTTACTTGCTCTGCGATGGGCGGGGCTGTTGGAGCAGGGCTGGAATTGCTTATTTCAGGATTGTTCTTCAGAAGAAAAGAAGAGAAGAAAGACGAGAAGAAAAAGTAAGGGAAGAAGTAAGTTCAATATTTTTCCAAGTATAATTGCCCGCAGTTTCCTGCGATAGTATTGCCTGTTCCAAAGAAAATCTTGCAGTCAATGCCTTCTTCTGTGATTTTTTTTGATATTTTTTCAAATTCAGGGTCTTTTGGCGAGCAGAATGGAGAATTTGTTGCATTCATTCTTGAAAGCTTGATATAGAAAAAATCTTTGAACGGCTGAATTAGCTGGATTAATTTGGAAATTGCCTCATCACTGTCATTAACTCCCTTGAGCAGCAGATAATTCAAAGAAACTTTCCTGTTTCTTTTTTGCGAGTAATATTTTCCTGCTTCAAGAAGCTCTTCAATAGAGCCTTTGGCTTTGCTCGGCATAATCCTGTCTCTTTTTTTATTTTCAGGATGGTTTAGTGAAATTTGGAGTTTCATTGTTAAATCTTTGAAATCTTCATCAGCAAACCTGTAGATTTTATCAGTGATTCCTATTGTTGAAAGGTTGACTTGCCTGAAAGACGAGTAAAGTTTACTGACTCGATTGATAGCAGATGTCACATTTTCATAATTCAGAAAAGGCTCGCCTGTTGCCATGAAAGCAATTTCCCAGGGCGTCTTTTTCATAAAAGGATTGTCTTCAACTATTGATTGAGCTTGCCCGATTATTTCATCCTGATCAAGATTTTTGTAAAATTTCTTCCCTGCGGTCGCGCAGAATTTGCAGTCCTGTTCGCATCCTGCCTGAGTTGAAGTGCAGATAGTGTATTTTATCTCTCTGTAAGGCAGATTAAACAGAACAGCGTCTATTCTTGCCTTATTGTCAATAGCCCACAGATACTTTACTGCCTCTTCATTGGATCCTGTCTTAGAATAGATTTTTCCCAGCATATTTCAGGTATTTTGGTTAACTTTAAATAATTAACTAAACTATAAAATCCATTATAAAAAAGAAGATGTCAAAGATAATTGCTATAGTGTCAGGAAAAGGCGGTGTTGGCAAGACGACTAGTGCGATAAATTTGGGCGTTGCCTTGAATAAATTTGGAAAAAATGTTGTAGTGGTTGACGCAAATCTGACAACTCCAAATATTGGATTGCATTTAGGAGCGCCAATAGTCCCAATTTCTCTTTATGATGTTCTTGCTGAAAGAAATAATATCTCTGATGCAGTATATGAGCATCATTCAGGAACAAAAATTGTTCCGACTTCATTGTCGCTTGGGGAATTAAATGAAACAAGCTTTGAAAAATTATCAAGCTCTTTGAGACAACTAAGGAGACTTTCAGACATTATAATTTGTGATGGAGCTGCAGGGCTTGGCTATGAAGCAGTATCTGTGCTTGAAGCATGCGATGAGATTGTTGTTATAACCCAGCCTGAACTGCCTGCTGTTGCAGATGCTTTGAAAACAATAAAGATTGCAGAATCAATGGGCAAGAAAATTGCAGGCGTTGTTGTTACAAGAGTCAGAAATTCAAGTGATGAAATGAGCATGAAAAATGTTCAGTCTATGCTTGATTATCCCATACTTGGAGTTATTCCAGAAGATTCAAATGTAAAATATGCTCTTTCTGAAAGAGATGCAGTTGTGAACTTATTTCCGCGAAGCAGGGCTTCTGTAAGCTATAAAGAAATTGCAGCGCGATTGATTGGGCAGGAGTATAAAGAAAGCTTTTTTTCGAGATTGCTTGGGTTTTTTGGCTTCAGATAAGAAATATTTGAATTAACGATTTTTGTTTTTGGGGGATTGTTTGATTTTGTGTGGGTTGTATTAGGGCATTTTTTCTTGGTGGCGCTTTAGTGAACTGTTAAGTTAAAGTCACCTAATTTGTGCAATTTTCTTTCAGGTACAGACAAATTTATATACTTCATGTTCCTGAATTAAATTATGAAGATAAGAGAAGTCTTGGACAAAAAAGTAGGAAATACAGAATATACGAGGTACATAACAACGTTACCAAAAGATGTGGTTAAAGACTCAAAACTGCTTGGTAAGGAGTTGAAAGCGAGAGTTGAAAGGGGAAAGATAATTCTAGAAGAAGTATAACTCTTTCATGTACCGAAAGGTTTATATACTTCATGTACCTGAATATAGGTATGATTAAGTGTAAACATTGTTCAAGTACAAATTTCCTTAAAAAGGGATTTAGAAAAACAGATAATCGAGGAAAGATACAAAAGTATTATTGTAAGAATTGCCACAAATTCTTTACAAATGATGATGGATTTTACAGAATGAGAATCAAACCTGAAATAATCACGATGTCCATTGATATGTACGTTTCTAATTTATCAAGTAGGAAAATGAGAAACCAATTGAGAAGGCATCTTAGCCATAAAATTAGTTATGTTTCTGTTTTAGATTGGGTTAGGAAATATACTCTTAAAGTCCACAAGTTTATAGAAAAACAAGGTTATAATCTGGGCAATAGTTTTTATGCTGATGAAACTATGATAAACAGAGAAGGAAAGTTAGATAGATTTTGGTGCTGTCTTGATTGGGATACAAGATTGATTACAGGTTTTCATTATAGCTTATCTACTAATCCTGTTGAAGCCCAAGAATTTTTGGAGAAGTCTATAAGAAAAGGAAAGCCAAAATATATTCAGACAGATGCAGGAATGTTTTATCCGCAAGCATTCGGAAAGATGTTTTATTCAAATAAGTTTGGTGGCTTGACGGTAGAGCATCGAATACAAAATTATCAGAAAACGAGAATTCATAACTACAGGATTGAAACTGTCTTCATGAAAATCAAGGATAGGGTTCTTGACTTTAGAGGCTTGAAGGCCTTATGGTCTGCACCAATATTAATGACCGCAATAGTTATTCAGCATAACTTTATAGAAAATCATTCTACTACAGACGAGGTGCCATCTGAAAGAGCGGGAGTTAATTTAGAATTGGGAGAGAATCGATGGCTGGATTTGATTAGAATGAGTAGTAAAATGCTATCTCCTCAAACCTAGAGCAGATTCGCAAGTTTTTTGATGTCTTTATTCGCCACATGAGTGTAAATTTGTGTTGTCTTCAAATCTTTGTGCCCCAACAGTTGCTGAATGTATCTGATATCTGCACCAGCCTCCAATAAATGGGTGGCAAAACTATGCCTCAATGTGTGGGGAGTTACATTTTTCTTAATTCCAACTTTCTTGGAAGAAGATTTTATGATCTGCTGAATTGTCCTTTTGTTATATTTTCCTTCTCGCTGAGAAACAAAAATTGGGCCTTCTCCCTTTACTCCATACATTCTTAATGCATCAATCAGTTTTTTATGAAGGAACACGAGCCTTTCTTTATCCCCTTTGGCAGTTTTTAGATGAATGATTTCTCTATCAAAATCAACATCCTGCCATTTGATGTTTCTCGCTTCATCCAGACGAAGTCCCGCATAATAGAGAAACATAATAACAAGTTTGTGCTTCAGATTGTTTGTAGAGTCTATCATTTTGATTATTTCTTCTTTGCTTAAAACTAAAGGCAATTTCAGAGATTTTCTGGCAAGAGGGAGATTTTCCTCAAATTTAGTATTCAAGATATTTTCATGGAAGAATTTCAATGCAAAGTATGCAGACCTCATTGTCGATTTGCTTTTTGTTGTGTAGGATAACAGAAATTCTCTTGGGGTTTTGCCTGAAGTGAGAAAATTTTTCACAACGGAAATATAGGATTTGCCTGTTTGGTAGGAATACCTTCTGAGTTTTACTTCTTCAATCAGTTTGCCAATCAGCCCATATTGTTCTTCTGGTGAATAACTTTTACTTTCATCTGTCATACAAATATATGATTATGGAATAAGTATATAAAATCTCGCTTTTTATCCCAAATCTTGCTATAAAACGAATGTTTATCTCGCTTAATAGTTGTTATATTCAATATTATTTTTGCCCCTCAACCGATAATTTTATAATCATTCAAATTTAACTAATACTTATGACATCAAAAGCCCTTATACTTGTAGATTTTGAAAAAGAATGGACTGATAAAAGTTC
>Ga0210051_1006158_pt1 | contig 11336 bp, 14 predicted proteins | sample CryGey092014_all_FD_185464 | JGI IMG/M metagenome (GOLD analysis project Ga0210051, IMG submission 185464) | Groundwater microbial communities from aquifer - Crystal Geyser CG23_combo_of_CG06-09_8/20/14_all (SPAdes) (version 2) | ecosystem: Environmental > Aquatic > Deep subsurface > Groundwater...
AGAGATTTCCAAGGTTTCTCAGAAATCTCAAAACTTTAAGATTGACTTTTGAAAAAATAAACGATAAGGTGCCTTAAATGAAAATGGAGACATGAATTTGGAAAGGAAGTTGGACAAGTTTGATGAAGAGCTTAAAAGCATTACTGATCGAATTTATCAAATATCGGATAGGCTCATAATTGAATATTCTTCTCTTTATGAGAAAATTATGAGAGTTGAGAAAAGGTTGGAAAGAATGGAGGAAAAGATAGACATCTCGATTGCAAAGAAGGAGTTTCTTTAAAGAGAGGTCCTGGATTTAAAGGGAAGAATTCAAATTCTTTATAATCGGGTTGAAGAAATTGAAAATCAGCTTAAAGGGGTCACCTAATATTTGAATATCAAAAAAGTTATTTTGCACCACTTCCTTTACCTTTCCATCCTTTTTTCTTGATAAAAGATCATAACCTTGATAAGAGTGAATTTTATGAAAAATAAACAAAAACTCTTAGCGATTATCCCTGCTTTTAACGAAGAGGGATCAGTTGGGAAGGTAGTTGAAGATGTCAAGAAATACCTTCCCCAGGCGGATGCCTTGGTGGTTAATGATGGGTCCAATGACCTTACTTCAGAAAAAGCAGAAGCCGGCGGTGCGATCGTTTTAAATCTTCCTTTTAATTTGGGGATCGGTGGGGCCATGCAGGCCGGGTACCAGTATGCCAATCACAAGGGCTATGATATCGCCATTCAGGTAGATGGGGATGGTCAGCACGACCCGAGAAAGAGATTCCTAAGCTTCTCAAGGCGTTAGAAGAGAAAGAAGTGGATTTGGTCATTGGTTCCCGGTTCATCGGTGATTCGGAATTCAAGTCATCGATGATGAGGAGGGTGGGGATTTCGATCTTCTCTCATGTGATTTCAATGATTGTGAGACAGAAAATCACAGACCCCACTTCCGGATTTAGGGCAGCGAATCGAAAGGCGATTCAATTATTTGCATTCGATTATCCACAGGATTATCCGGAGCCAGAAGTGGTGGTCTTGCTCCATCAATGTGATTTAAAGATGGAAGAAGTTCCGGTCGGGATGAGTGAGAGATATTCTGGGGAGTCTTCGATTACGAAAATCAGGTCCATCTATTATATGGTAAAGGTTCTCTTAGCGATTTTTGTAGATTGTTTTAAAAAGCCACCCCTTTTAGAAAAGGAGAGATAGCGATGTTAATCAAGATTCAAATCATTGTTGGTGCGCTCAGTATTATTCTCCTCTTGATCACCTTCGAACTGATCAGGAAGAGGAGGCTTCGGGAAGAATATGCCATCCTCTGGCTTTTTACCGGAGGAGTCGTTTTAATATTTAGTCTATGGCCTGAGTTTTTTCTCTCCCAGTTTTTTGTTAGAATTACTGGCATATTCTATTTGTCCGCAGTGGTTTTAATCTCCTTTTCCTTTCTTCTCATCATCGTCCTTCATTTTTCTGTGGTGATTTCTAAACTAACCAGTCAAAATAAAGACCTCGCCCAACGATACGCCCTTTTGGAACTGGAGTTTAGGGAGTTCAGGAATTGCCATCATCAATCTAAAAATCCTTCAAACCAAAATGGCTGAAATCTCTCCTGTTTAAGCTTGAAAAAGAGAGAGGGTTCTGATAAAATAAGTTATGATTGAACTCAAAGATAGGGACATACTGAGTTCATGTCTATGGGGGGCGGCGGTCGAATCCCTTGATATTGAGGCAGATAAATTTCTCATCATCGAACGTATACTGGAACATGGGGGAGATAGACAGATAGAGTTCATGTTGAGCAATTATAGCGCTGAGGATATTATTTGTATTGTGAAGGAGAGTTCATACCTCAGTCCCAGGACCGTAAATTACTGGTGTTTATTTTTTAATCATAAGAGGGAAGATACAAAATGTTATTCAAGGCCATTCCGGCATCTGTGGTCGCCCTTTTAAAAGAGATTCATCTGTCGCCACTGCCTTCCGATACCTATCTGGCAGGCGGCACTGCTGTTGCGCTGTATTTGGGGCACAGGATATCTGTTGATATTGACCTATTTACAGAGAAAGAATTCTACAGCGGCCCGATCGTATCATCTTTTAAAGAGAGATATAAGGTGGAAGTTGTCAGCACTGCTGAAAAAGATACCTTCATCACTAATATTAACAAGGTCAGGTTAAGTCTTTTCAGATATCCCTATCCTTTGCTTGAACCAACAAATTATAATCCCGACTTAAAGGTTTATATTGCATCACAGACAGATATAGCCGTTATGAAGGCTGTTGCAATAGCGCAGAGGGGAACCGCTAAAGATTTTGTTGACCTCAGAGCGATAATCTCCGCCTATGGCCTATCCCTTCCGTTTTTAATATCACAGATTCATAAAAAATATGGAGTATCCGAAGAGTATAGTTATCAGATTAAAAAAGGCCTGGTGTATTTTGATGATGCCGTAAAAGTTCTCGGAGACGTCACATTGGTAAAAAACGGGAAGGCGACTCGTATGGAAAAGAGAGAATGGGATGAGGTCGAGGAATTTTTTGAAAGACTGGTTATGGGAGCCTGATAAACAACTTTCCCGGGTTAACCATTAATTCGACAGTTTTTCTACGAATGGTTCAGGCTAAATATGAAAGGGGCGCTTATTACAGGGCAGGCCGGAAGTGATCTTGCAGAATTTTTTCTCGAAAAAGACTACGAAATCCCTGAACAAAAGAGGAAATAAAAGATGAAGATAAAAATGGTTGAAGAAGCCATTGATATAAAAGAATTAATAAAGATAGGAGAAGAAGGTTTTGGGGATCTGGTAAAGGGAGTGGTGGATATTGAAAAGGAAACAATGGCTATAGGAGGAGAGTTGCATGCCGATGAAGAAGCCATTCTTTTAAGTTCAGGTTCGAAGCAGGAAAATCTCTGGGGAATTAATCTCTATCCCCAAAAGAAAGATGAGGAATTTATTGAGTTTGATTCTGTCATTAATTTAAAGCCGTCACAAGGTAATCGTTCGAGGGGTATAGAGAATCCTCAGATTCAAAAGAGGATCAAAGAAATTGTAGAAAGGTTAATCAAGACCTGAAATGGATTTCCAACACAAAGAGTTATCTAACGGTAGATGGCAGAAACTTTCCTTAGCCGAGCAATTCGCAAATATCGGAAGCGAGATAAACAGGGCCATTCGATGGCAGGAAAGAGATGAGAAACTCTTCTGGTCTGCAGTGGAAAGGGCATTGGAACTCTTCTATTTGACGATGTCTGATCTTAGGTGGCATAATCGGCTAAAAGAAATTACACGGTTACATGAGGTTTTTTGTGATGCAGTCCTGGGCGGGGAGGAATATAACTCTCAATTACAGGAGATTGAGCGTTTTTTCTTCTATTTTGCTTTTTACAGCCGAAAAGGTAGGTAAAAATAAATACGACCTAAATTGAGCGATTTTCGTAAATTTAATCGTAGGGCAACCCTTTAGGGTTGCTTTTAATGCAAGGCTCCTGCGGCAGGGCCTTATCCTACGAATCACCCAATGGGTGATTTTAAAACGCAGGCTAAAGCCTGCGGCTACAGGTTATTCCAAAAAGAATCGCTCAATTTTAAATGCGAATCATCAATCATTTTAAAAGGATGAGGAGAGTATGTCGAGGGTATTAGTCACTGGAGGAGCGGGGTTTATCGGATCAAACCTGGCAGAGGCCTTGCTCAAAAAGGGTCACCTTGTTCGAGTGCTCGATGATTTTTCAACTGGGAAAAGGGAGAACCTGATTTTTAATAAAAAATATCCTTCTCTGGAGATTATCGAGGAAGATATTCGTGATCTCGTTGCCTGTCAAAAGGCGATCAAAGGGACTGAATATGTATTTCACCAGGCTGCCCTCCCATCGGTCCAACGGTCCATAGAGGACCCCGAAGCCTCCAATGCAATCAATGTGGGAGGGACGTTGAATATTCTTCTTGCCGCCAGGGAGGAAGGGGTGAAAAGAGTCATCTATGCCTCCTCCTCTTCCATCTATGGCGATACTCCTACTTTGCCTAAGCACGAAGAGATGCCCTCCAATCCTCTCTCGCCCTATGCCTTACAAAAATATATTGGAGAACAATATTGCCGACTTTTTTACCAACTTTATGGCCTCGATACCATCTCCCTGAGGTATTTCAATATCTTGGTCCAAAACAGGACCCGAACTCCCTTTACTCTGCTGTCATCCCCAAATTTATTGATGCCCTGCTTCGGGGTCATCCTCCGATCATCTTTGGAGATGGAGAACAATCTCGAGACTTTACCTATATTGAGAATGTGGTTCAGGCCAATCTTCTCGCCATGTCCGCAGAACACCTTCATGGAGAAGCCATTAATATTGCCTGTGGAAAAAGAACCTCATTGAGCCAATTATTGAATGTCCTGAAAAAGATTCTTGGATCGAAGCAGTCCCCTATTTATCAAGAATCTCGGAAAGGAGATGTGAAACACTCCTTGGCAGATATTCGTAAGGGAAAAGAAATTATAAATTATGAGCCAACAGTGGGGATCGAGATCGGATTGAAAAATACGGTCGAATTTTTTCAGAGGCAACAATAATGATCTCGTAAAAAGTCGATTAGTGACGACTCTGTCATTCTGAGCAAAGCGAAGAATCTAATCATATCGATGTATTTCAGATCCTTCACTACGTTCAGATGACAAATTGGGACTTTTTACTAGATCATCAATAATAAACTTAAAGGAACAGATAAAATGATCGGGATGAGAGAACAGAAAAAGCTGGAATACATATTAAGAGGTTTCCCGAGAGTAAAACTTTTAGTAGTGGGTGATGTCATGATGGATCGATTTATTTGGGGGAAGGTTTCCCGAATATCGCCAGAAGCTCCTGTCCCTGTGGTTTTGGTGGATAATCATGACGAATCTGAAACTTTTGGACTGGGAGGGGCTGCCAATGTAGCCAACAATATTCATTCGCTGGGAGGAAAGGTTTTGCTTTGTGGCATCGTGGGCAATGATGAGATGGGTAAGAAAATCAGAGGAAAGCTAATTGAGAAAGGAATTGAACATAAGATATTCGCTGAAGAAGGGAGACAGACCACCGTAAAGACTCGAATTTTTGCCAACCAGCAGCAAGTGGTCCGAATTGACCGCGAAACGATTGACCATCCCAAAGTCTCACTTCTACGAGATCTTTCAAACTTTGTAATGGAGAAAATAGAAAATATCGACGGAATCATTATTTCCGATTATGGAAAAGGTCTTTTGACCGGGACATTGATTCGGGCAATCATTCGAAAAGCGAGGAAATCAAGGAAGCTTATTATGGTTGATCCGAAGCTAAGAAATTTTAAATTTTACAAGGGAGCGACAGTGGTTACTCCCAATACAAAGGAGGCGAGTGAGGCATCGAGAGTTCCTATTATCGATGGATCATCCATAGAAAAAATAGGAGATAAGTTATTAAAAGAACTGAAATGCAAAGCCTTAGTCATCACCCGGGGTGAAGAGGGAATGGCCATCTTTGAACCCCATCGGAAGCCTATCTATGTCCGCACTGAAGTAAGAGAAGTTTACGACGTGACCGGCGCAGGAGATACAGTGATTGGGACGTTGGCCCTGGCTTTGGGAACAGGGACCCGTGTTAGTGTGAAGGAGGCTGCAAAGTTAGCAAACTATGCAGCAAGGGTTGTGGTTGGAAAGATGGGAACAGCAACCGCCACCCGAGAGGACCTAACTGAAGCATTAAAAAAGGAAACTTAGTCTCTGACTTTTAAACTTTTGGGTTACGATTTCTTAAAAAGCAAATCCAAAGGAATAAAAAGGCCCTACCTCAGAATTGAGGATAGGGCCTTTAATTTTTTATCCCTCCTATGCCTGCCGACAGGCCCTGAACCTAACGTGGTACAGGGCAGGCAGGGTTGGCAGGCGATAAATGAATAAGTCATTATGTTTCGAGGACGAAAATGACTTCCAACCTGACTCTGTATTCTATAATCTTGGAATTTTCCACTGCCACCCGCATTTCAGCAACACGCATTCCGGTGATGCCTCTTAAGGTCTTTGTCGCTCTTGCGAAACCGACCTTGACGGCATCCTCAAAACCCTTTGAAGAACCTGCGATAATTTCGGTCACCCTCGCGACTCTGGGCTCTGTCATTCTTATCACCTCCTTTTCTTAATATGGGCATTAATATTAATAGTCTATACGAAAAACTTAAAGAATGTCAATGAGAAAAATATTGATAAATTTAAGAATTGTGTTATAAAATTAAAATTCAATAATATTTTCATAACTTACATTATGACTAAGTCCATCGATTCATAAATTCGGTAACGTATTTATTTACTCAGGACTTAGTGCTGAGTGAGCAATTATTTCAATTCACAGCATGAGGATACGTGATCGTATTTGCGAATCGAAGCACTAAGGGATGACAGATGGGGAGATGAATGGTTTCTCGATTTGGCGAAAAGCGTGGTTTAATCCATCAATTTATGCATTACCTATCTATAGAGAAGAATGCCTCACCTCATACCTGTCGATGTTATCGGAGGGATTTAGAAGGATTTGAGGATTTTTTGAAGAGTTCGGGAATGTATCTTACTCCAACGGGAGATGTAGAGATAGAAAAAGTGGATCGGATAGGCATCCGAAAATATTTGAGCTTCCTCCACCGAAAAAATAAAAAGAGTTCTATTGCAAGGAAGATTTCCGCGCTGCGCTCTTTTTTTAAATATTTGGTCAGAGAGCAAGTGATTCCTTCTAACCCCGCCAAGAGTGTTTCAACTCCGAAGGTGGAGAAGACTCTCCCCACCACTCTCACTGTGGATGAGGCCTTCCGGTTGATGGAATCACCCCAAAGTATTTTTGAAAAGTCTTCAGAAGGATCAAAGGAGAGGGGTTTAAGGGATCGAGCCATTTTAGAACTTCTTTATTCCAGCGGATTGCGTGTGAGTGAATTGGTGGGATTGAATTCGAATCAATTGGACCTCGATTTGGGCATCGTGAGAGTGATGGGGAAGGGAAGGAAAGAACGGATTGTGCCAGTGGGGAGGAAGGCGGTCGAGTCGTTGGAGGCCTATTTAGAAGAACGAGGGATGTTAAAGGGCCTCCGGCCCGGAGGAAGGGCCTCTCGCCGAGCCATGAGGCTCTCTGAGCCGGCGGCTGGCCCGGAGGGAGAAGAACCCATTTTCGTTAACTTTTTAGGAGGGAGATTAACGGCTCGTAGTGTGGGGAGGTTGATCAAGAAGTATACAAGACATTCGGGCATTTTCCGAAAAATCAGCCCTCACAGCCTTCGTCACACGTTTGCAACCCATCTTTTAGATGCAGGGGCGGATATTCGAGAGATTCAGGAGATGTTAGGGCATTCGAGTCTCTCAACAACCCAGAGATATACCCACGTCAGCATGGGGAAGTTGATGGAGGTCTATGACAAGGCCCATCCCCGCAGTTTTAGAAATATGGGTCGGAAAAGTAAGGAGAATAATTAATAGGTGCTCCGGTAAATCGGCAGGTGAGTGTGCTTCCAAAACTTCATTTGATCTTTCATGACTGATGCGACAACATCGAGCAATGAAAATTGTCAATAGGTAACGGTTAGGGTTAGGAGGCCCGTATCGTTTAGGGTCAAAGGGTAAGGGTAAGAATTTAAGACGATAAACGTAACCCCTTGACGAAACGGGCATCGTTACCATTGCCCATAGACGGAGCTTTTATTTTCTAAACAATATTAAGATAGGGTGTTCATGGGTGATCTTATGTTAAAGATGCGAGGGACTACAGTTTTATCTGTTCGACACAAAGGGAAGGTGGTCATGGCAGGGGACGGTCAGGTGTCTCTTGAACACACTATCATGAAGCATACTGCCAGAAAGGTTCGAAAGATTTACCATGATAAGGTTCTCGCTGGTTTTGCAGGGGCGACGGCAGATGCCTTCACCCTTTTTGCAAAGTTCGAAGAAAAATTGGACCAATTCAGCGGGAATTTACTTAGGGGAGCAGTGGAGTTGGCCAAAGATTGGAGGACAGATCGGATTCTACGGAGGCTGGAGGCCTTGCTCATTGTCGCCGATTCTGAGCGCACGCTTATTATTTCTGGAAATGGAGATGTCATTGAGCCTGACGATGGGGTAACGGCCATTGGAAGCGGCGGCCCTTATGCCCATGCTGCTGCCAAAGCATTGACTGAGTTTTCAACCTTGGATGCCAAGGCCATTGCTATAGAAGCGATAAAGATCGCCGCCTCCATCTGTATTTATACCAATGATCAAATCATCGTGGAGGAATTGTGATGAGGATTTTCACGCCCCGTGAGATCGTCTCCGAACTGGATAAATACATCGTTGGGCAGAGGGATGCGAAGAGGGCGGTGGCCATTGCGCTGAGAAACCGTTGGAGACGTCAGCAGGTTCCCGAGCCTCTCCGGGACGAAATAGCGCCCAAGAACATCATTATGATTGGTCCCACTGGGGTCGGAAAGACCGAGATCGCCCGAAGGTTGGCTAAATTGGCCCAGGCTCCTTTTCTGAAGATTGAGGCGTCAAAATTTACAGAAGTGGGTTATGTGGGCAGGGATGTGGAGTCGATGATCCGGGATATCACGGAACTGGCCATCAATATGATGAAAGCTGAGGAGTCCCATAAGGTCCAACAGAGAGCAGATGAGATGGCCGAGGAGAGGCTCCTGGATTTGCTCCTTCCTTCCCCTGGGAGGGGTTTACAAAAGGAAGGCGAAGATCCAAAAGCCACACGTGAAAAACTTCGGAAATTGCTGAAGGTTGGAAAATTGAATGAGAAGTATGTGGAGGTGGAGATTGTAGATCGGAACCTTCCCATGGTCGAGATCTTTTCCGCCTCTGGATTGGAAGAGATGGATATCAACATCAAAGATATGTTTGGGGGCCTCTTCCCGAAAAAGAAAAAGCAGAGAAAGGTCAAGGTTCCAGAAGCGCTCACCATCCTCTCCCAGGAGGAGGCGCATAAATTGATTGATATGGACTCCGTGATCAAACTGGCCATTGAGCGGGTCGAACAGTCAGGGATTATTTTCCTGGACGAAATCGATAAGATCGCTGGGAGGGAGTCCACCTTTGGTCCAGATGTCTCCCGGGAAGGCGTTCAGAGGGACATCCTGCCGATTGTGGAAGGGACAACGGTGACGACGAAATACGGGATGGTCAAGACAGACCATATTTTATTTATTGCCGCCGGGGCATTTCATGTTTCCAAACCCTCAGACCTCATTCCTGAACTTCAGGGCCGGTTTCCGATCCGGGTCGAATTAGATTCTTTAGGAAATGCAGAACTCGTGCGAATCCTCACCGAGCCAGAAAACGCCCTGATCAAACAGTACACTGCCTTGCTGGAGACAGAGTCGGTCAAGGTGAATTTTACAGAGGATGGAATTGCAGAGATTGCTGGAATGGCAGCCTTAATTAATGAGAGAACAGAGAACATCGGAGCCAGGCGGCTATACACCATGATGGAGAAATTGCTGGATGAGATTTCGTTCGATGCCCCTGAGATGTCGGGGAAAAGCATGGTGATCGACGCTAAATATGTCCGAGAGAAGTTAAAAGATTTCGTAGAGGATGAAGACCTGAGTCGGTATATTTTATAGTCTCGTCTAATGGTCAGGGCAACGATGCCCGTATCGTCATTCGGTAACGTCTTTCGTCTTAAGGAGTTCACGTGACCGCTCGACCCTAAACGAGACGGGCCTCGTCACCGTAACCTTAACCCAGTCCGGACACGGATGCCGGACATGGACACGGAGAAAAAGGACTCCGGACTACGAAGCGAGGAATCATCGTTATGGGAAATCCCATCGACAAAGCAAAGATTTTAGTGGAAGCCCTTCCCTATATTCGGCGATTTTATGAGAAGACCATTGTGATCAAGTATGGCGGGAGCACGATGGAGGAAGAGAGGATGAAACGAAGCTTTGCTCTGGATGTCATCCTTTTGAAATACATCGGCATGAATCCTATTGTCGTCCATGGCGGAGGGCCTCAGATCGGTGAAATGTTGACCAAAATAGGGAAGAAATCTCAATTCATAGAAGGGATGAGGGTTACTGATGGAGAGACGATGGATGTCGTAGAAATGGTCCTCGTCGGGAAGGTGAATAAAGAGATTGTCGCCCTGATCAACCAACAGGGAGGGAAAGCCGTCGGACTGAGCGGAAAAGACGGATGTCTCATCACAGCCAAGAAATTAAAATTGACGAAGAGTCGCGGCAAGGGTGAAATGCCTGAAGTCATTGATATTGGAATGGTGGGGGAAGTAAAGGCGATCAATCCTGGAGTGATCGAGGCCTTGGAGAAGGAGAATTTCATCCCGGTCATTGCGCCAGTGGGCGTAGGGGAGGAAGGGGAGACCTATAATATCAATGCGGATCTTGTAGCTGGAAAGATAGCCTCGGCGTTAAAAGCGGAAAAATTGATTTTGCTCACCGATGTCGAAGGAGTGATGGGTAAGAAACATCGGTTGATCCCCACTCTCGATGCCAAACAGGCAAAACGATTAATTTCTCAAAAAGTGATCTCATCTGGGATGATTCCAAAAGTAAATTGCTGCCTTGGCGCCTTAGAAGAAGGAGTGGCTAAAACCCATATTATTGATGGAAGGATGGAGCACGCCATCCTGTTAGAAATTTTTACCGATGTAGGGATTGGAACACAGATCACCAAAAAAACGTAGAAAAGATTGGAATACTGGAATAATGGAATAGTGGGTTGAAAATTTCACATGAGTAACAGTTCCATTACTCCAATATTCCAACATTCCAATATTCCAAACAATACCTCGGGAGAGGCTTAATGGACTCAATAACTCTAATGGCGTTGTCAGAGCAATATGTGGCCAATACCTATGCCCGCTATCCCGTCCTTTTGGTCAGAGGAAAAGGGACTCGGGTTTGGGATTTGGAAGGGGAAGAATACCTCGATTTTGTTTCAGGCCTGGCGGTTTGCAATTTAGGGCACTGCCATCCGAAAGTCGTCAAAGCCATTCAAGATCAAGCCGAGAAGCTGATCCATGTTTCGAACTTCTATTATATCGAACCACAGATCCAACTCGCTTCTCTTCTCTGCAAGCGCTCCTTTGCCGATAAAGTCTTCTTCTGCAATAGCGGAGCCGAGGCCAATGAAGGGGCGATGAAATTGGCGCGGAAATATGCAAAGGAGAAGATGGGAAAGGATCGACACGAGATTATTACCATGGAGCGATCCTTCCACGGCAGGACTCTGGCTACCCTGACAGCCACGGGTCAAGAGAAGTTCCATAAAGGTTATGAACCCCTGATGCCCGGGTTCAAGTATGTTCCATTTAATGATATCGAAGCAGTGAAAAATGCCATTGATTCGAAAAC
>Ga0210051_1006160_pt1 | contig 11332 bp, 8 predicted proteins | sample CryGey092014_all_FD_185464 | JGI IMG/M metagenome (GOLD analysis project Ga0210051, IMG submission 185464) | Groundwater microbial communities from aquifer - Crystal Geyser CG23_combo_of_CG06-09_8/20/14_all (SPAdes) (version 2) | ecosystem: Environmental > Aquatic > Deep subsurface > Groundwater ...
CTCAACTGAAAGAGATAAATGTAAATTTAATCGGTGTTGGGGCTGGTTTAAGCTATGACGTGTCAGGCCCGACACACCACTGTCTTGAGGATATCTCAATAATCAGAACACTCCCTAATATAACTCTTTTTTCGCCGAGCGACTGGGTTCTGGCTGAGAAGTTTGTAGATTATTCAATTAAAACAAAAAAGCCCAAATATATTAGGTTTGACGGAAAGCCTCTGCCGCAAATTTACGAAAATATTAATGATATAAAATTGGAGAACGGTTTCTATGAAATAAGAAAAGGCAAGGAGATTTGTCTGGTATCTACTGGGTATATGACTCATAGTGCCGTGGGTGTGGCTGATATGCTTGTTAAAGAAGGTATCGCTATCGGAGTCGTTGATGTCTTTTTACTAAAACCGTTAAATGATGATCTGTTTTTTGAGGCTGTAAAGGGATATAAATGTGTTATGACTATTGAGGAAGCTTTTGTAAAGAAGGGTGGGCTGGACAGCCTTGTCTCTGGAATATTGAACGACAGGAATTCAAATATTAGATTGGTAAGGATGGGATTTGATGACGCCTATGTTTTTGATATTGGGAAAAGGGAGTATTTACATAGATTAAATAATTTAGATGATGAAGGCATTGCAAAAAATATCAGAGAGATATTAAATGCTCTGTAAAGAAAATAAATGAAAGGAGTTTGCAGCATATGAAAATATTGGTTACAGGAGGCGCAGGCTACATCGGTTCAGTGTTAGTCCCTGAACTGTTAAGATTGGGTCATGATGTAAGTGTTGTGGATAATTTAAGGTATAATCAGTCTTCGTTGTTAGATTGCTGTCATTATAAGAATCTGACAATTATCCGCGGAGATGCCCGTGATAAGGGAATTATTCATGAGCAAATGAAAAAGGCAGATGCAATTTTCCCCCTCGCATGCCTGACAGGAGCTCCTCTTTGTTCAAGGGATGTTATTGGCGCGCAGACAGTAAATTTTGATGCGGTAAAAATGATACTGGAGCTTCGGAGCAGAGAACAGAGGATTATTTTCCCCACGACGAACAGCGGGTACGGGATAGGCGAGAAAGGCAAGTACTGTACAGAGGGAACCCCCTTGCGCCCTGTTTCATTATATGGGAAGCTGAAAGTGGACTTGGAAAAAATATTGTTGGACACAGGCAATTGCATTACCCTTAGACTTGCTACGGTTTTTGGTATCGCTCCCCGTATGCGTCTTGACCTTCTGGTTAATGATTTTACTTACCGTGCTGTTACGGACCGCTTTCTTGTGCTTTTCGAATCACATTTTAAGAGGAATTATATTCACCTTCGAGATGTTGCCAAGGTGTTTATCCACTGTTTAAACAATTTTGAGCGCATGAAGAATGAACCGTATAATGTCGGACTGAGCGATGCCAATCTCAGCAAATGGGAACTCTGCGAAGAGATCAAAAAACAGGTTCCTAATTTTTATTTTGTTGATGCCGAAGTAGGCGAGGATCCTGATAAGAGGAACTATATTGTCAGCAATGAAAAGATTGAATCAGCTGGATTCAAGGCAGAGTTTTCTATACAGCAGGGGATAGCAGAGCTTATTAAAGGTTATCAGATTATAAGAAAAAACCAGTACGCCAATGTGTAATGGTTTTAGAGTTGTTATGCTATATTCAAAGTGATAGGTATTTGGCTTTTGCTATTTGATGTTAACTGTGAAAAAATAACGGAGAAACTGAAAAAATGATTATTAGCAGGACACCATTTAGAATATCATTCTTTGGCGGCGGAACAGATTATCCGTCATGGTATAGAGAGAATGGGGGGTCGGTATTGGCAGCGACCATTGATAAATACTGCCACGTTTCATGCAGATATTTGCCTCCGTTTTTTGAGCACAACCACAGAATCGTTTATTCTCTGATTGAGAATGTTAAAGATATATCTGAAATTAAGCATCCTGCTGTCAGGGCAATATTTCAGTTTATGGGAGTCTCGGACGGTGTGGAGGTGCATCATGATGGAGATCTCCCTGCAAGGACAGGTTTGGGGTCCAGTTCATCATTTACTGTAGGACTATTGCATGCCCTCTACGCATTGAAAGGTGTTATGCCGTCAAAAATGCGCCTGTCAACGGAGGCAATCCATATAGAGCAGAATATCATTAAGGAACATGTCGGCTCGCAGGACCAGGTATCAGCGGCCTTTGGCGGATTTAATGTAATAAGTTTCAATCCGGACAATACTATTAAGGTAAGTCCTGTGATTTTATGCGGTGATAGATTAAACCGCCTGAAGAACCATCTAATGTTTTATTTTACAGGGTTTTCAAGGATTGCCTCTGAGATTGCCAAGGAACAGATTGAAAATACAAACAAAAAGAAGAGGGAACTGTCAGCCATGCACGAGATGGTTGACGAGGCGCTTTCAATCCTCTGCAGCGACAATACAGATATTATTGAGTTTGGCAAATTGCTGCATGAGTCATGGCTCCTTAAACGCAGCCTAACAGATAAGATATCCACCCCTCAGATTGATGAGATTTATGAGGATGCCCGGAGGTGCGGAGCCATAGGAGGGAAACTGCTGGGCGCTGGCGGAGGAGGGTTCATGATTATTTTTGCAAAACCCGAAGACCAGTCCCGCATAGGCGCTAAGCTTAGCAGATTTCTGAGGGTGCCGTTTGATTTTGAGAGTTCAGGCAGTCAGATTATTGTTTACAGGCCTGATGGTCTGCATTAAAAAATATGACTTCCGTCTCTAATCCTGAAGATATAGATGTTGTTGTTCTTTGCGGAGGACTGGGGACCCGCTTAAGGGCTGCGGTAAACGGCAAACCCAAGGTGATGGCAGATATAAACAGGCGTCCTTTTCTTGATGTCCTCATTGATTATATCGCGGGTTTCAAATTCAAGCGTTTTATACTCTGTGTAGGCTATATGGGTCATGTAATCAGGGGATATTATGAGAATAGGAGGGGTAAAATCAGAGATTTGACATTGTTATTTTCTGAAGAAAAAGAACTATTGGGGACAGCAGGTGCAATTAAAAATGCAGAAGCATTAATAAGAAGTAATCCATTTCTTGTTGTGAATGGTGATTCATTCTGTAGGATGGATCCGGGGAATTTTCTTGACTTTCATATTAAGAAAAGGGCTTTGTTTTCCATTGCATTGGGTTTGCCTGAAAAAGAAGCAGATTATGGCAATGTGGTATTAGATAGTGACCGGCATATTGTAAGTTTTAATGAAAAGACAAAGTCCAACGCCGGTAATTTTGTCAATGCAGGCATTTATCTGTTCAGCAGGAATGTGCTTGAACTCATACCTCCCAAAATAAGTTATTCCCTTGAATACGACCTTTTCCCCAAAAACATTGATAAAGGCTTATTTGGATTTATCACAGGAGAGAAGGTTATTGATATCGGGACGCCTGAAAGATACGGAAAGGCAGAGGAACTTTTGAAGGATGTGATTTCAAGCAAAAAAAATGGGTAAGAAACTTGACCTCCTCTTGATTAATCCCGGAAATTGGGAGGCGATTTATGGACAGGTTGGTGAACTTTCCTGTATTGCCCCTCCGATTGGGCTTGGTCTCATCGCTGCGTTTGTCAGAGAGCGCGGTTTTTCAGTTGAGATTCTGGATGCGCAGGCAGAAAATATAAGTCCTGAAGAAGCAGCCAACATAGTCGCTGAAAAAAATCCTTTGTTGTCAGGCATAACGGCTTTTACTCCTAAAATGACTGCTGCCTCTGAGACGCTGTCTTTTATCAAGATGAAAGCTCCTCATGTGAAGACTGTCATCGGCGGGCATCACCCGGCAGCATTGCCTGAGAAAACCCTAAAGGAGGAATCCGTTGATTTTGTATGCAACTCCGAGGGATTCTTTCCAATAGCTGAATTGCTGAATGCGTTGAAAGACGATATGCAAGCCAGTGATTTTGAGATAAACGGACTGTGTTATAAAAAAGGCGATGAGATTATAAATAACCCTCCACCCCCTTTGATAGCTAATCTTGACGAACTTCCTTTTGTTGCATGGGATTTACTTCCGATGGACAAGTACCGTGCGCATAACTGGCATTGTTTTGGAGAAAAAGGCAGGACTCCGTATGCCGTGGTATTTTCAAGTCTCGGCTGTCCGTTCAACTGCAGCTATTGCTCTGTCAATGCAGTTTATGGAGGAAGCGGTTTCAGGACAAGAAGCCCTGAACACTTTGTTGCTGAAATTGATGTTTTAGTAAACAAATATAATGTCCGTCATATGGAAATTGTTGATGACACCTTTACTGTAAACAAAAAGAGGGTACATGACATCTGCGACTTAATCATAGAGAAGGGATATGATTTGAACCTCTGGGCGTATGCCAGGACAGATACAGTAGATTTAGAACTGTTAAAAAAGATGAAGAAGGCAGGAATCAACTGGGTGGCTTACGGTTTTGAGTCCGGAAGTGAGATTGTCAGAAAAGGTGTCAGGAAGGGGCAGAGGCACATACGGGATGCGGTGGATATGACATACGAGGCAGAGTTGAATATAATATCTAATTTTATATTTGGTCTTCCCGATGATAACAATGATACTATGAAAGAGACCCTTGAACTCGCAAAAGAGATAAACGGAGAGTATGCCAATTTCTATTGCGCAATGGCATATCCCGGCTCTCAGCTTTATAAAGAGGCAGTGCAGAAGGGCTGGCAACTGCCTGAGGTCTGGCATGGGTATTCTCACTATGCCTATGAAACCCTGCCACTGCCAACAAAGTATTTGTCAGGTGAGGAGGTTCTTAAATTCAGGGACAGGGCTTTCAATGAGTATTTCTCCAATCCCAAGTATCTTGAAAAGATGAGAAGTAAATTTGGACCTGAAACCGAGAAGTCTATAGTTGACATGTTGAATAAAAAACTGAAACGAAAATATGCCTGACATAAAAAGGATATGACTATGCAGTTTGATATGGACATTACGGTTATTGGGGCAGGCGTTGTAGGATTGGCAATAGCTTCAAATGTTGCGCGTCAGGGAAGAAACGTGTGCGTGGTTGAAAGAAACAAAACCTTCGGGATGGAGACAAGCAGCAGAAATAGTGAAGTCATTCATGCAGGCATTTATTATCCTCAGGGGTCTTTAAAGGCGTCCATGTGCATAGAAGGGAAGGAGATGCTTTATGCACTCTGTCAGAGGAATGCAATCCCCTATAAAAGATTAGGTAAACTTTTAATAGCTTGTGATGATAAGGACATTGGTCAGTTAGAGCTTTTGCTTGAAAACGGCAGAAAGAACGGTTTGGAAGACCTGAAAATGCTTTCTGCAAAAGAGATTAAAGAAATAGAGCCGCATATAGAAGCTAAGGCAGCCGTTCTGTCGCCTTCTACAGGCATTATTGATTCTCATGCCTTAATGAAATACTATGCAGAGAAGTCTGATGAAAATGGGGCAATAGTGTCCTATAACGCGGAAGTTACAGCGATTGAGAAGGTGAGCAATGGATATAATGTTGCAATAAAAGAATCTGAAAACAGCTTCTCTTTCAGGACAAAGGTTTTAATAAACAGCGCAGGTCTTTACTCTGATAGAATTGCTGCGCTGGCAGGCATAGACATTATTAAGACATGCTATAAGCTTGACTTCTGTAAAGGAGAATATTTCTGGGTTGGCAATAAAAAAAACACCTTAGTGAAAAGGTTGATATACCCTGTGTCTTCAGATAAGAGTGGAGGACTGGGCGTCCATGTCACGCTGGATATGCGCGGAAGGATGAAACTCGGACCTAATGCCCGTTATGTGGACAGGATAGATTACACGGTTGACCATTCCCAGAAAAAGGCATTCTACGAGTCAGTAGTAAGATTCTTGCCTTTTATAGAATATGACGACATTGAGCCGGACCAGTCAGGCATAAGACCTAAACTTCATGCCGCTGACGGCAGTTTTAGAGACTTTATAATCAGACATGAGATTGATAATGGACTGCCCGGATTCATTAATCTTATCGGAATAGAGTCTCCGGGATTAACTGCAAGTCCGTCTATTGCAAAATCTGTAGGGGGTATTGTAGATGATATTGGTATTTGATAAAAAAAAGTCATAAAGCCGGATAATGCTAATGAAGATTCCATTTGGGACGATGTCAATTCCTCAAAAATCTAAAGAGTTAATCGGTGAGATTCTGAATTCAAACAGGGTTTCAAGCGGCAGGTATGTAAGGGAATTTGAGAAAAAATTTGCCCGGCTTACCGGCACTAAAGAGGCGGTTGCCTTAAGCAGCGGAACAGATGCCGATGCCCTTGCGCTTGCAGTCCTATACGATTTCGGCGCAAAGAGGGGGGATGAGGTCATAGTTCCAGCGCTGTCTTTCGTCGCAACAGGCAATGCAGTTCTGCAGGCAGGATTTAAGCCGGTCTTTGTTGATATTGACAGGAAGACTTTAAATATTGACCCTTCAAGGATAGAGGGTGTAATTACAGAAAAGACAAGGGCAATAATGCCGGTTCATCTTATGGGGAAGCCTGCTGACATGGATGCCATCAACAAGACAGCTATGAAGTATAAGCTCTACGTTATTGAGGATGCTGCCGAGGCTCACGGGGCAGTTTACAAAGGCAGAAACATTGGAACGCTTGGAGATATGGCTGCATACAGCCTCTATGTTGCGCATATAATTTCCACAATAGAAGGCGGCATTGTAACTACTAACCGCGAAGATTTTGCTGAGATATTGAGGTCGCTCAGGTCTCACGGAAGGGCATGCAAATGCGAAAAATGTGTAATGAATATAAATTCCGGTTATTGTTCAAAGAGATTTAAATACGGCGGAGCTGATATAAGATTTATTTTTGAACGCATCGGATATTCATGCAAGATGAACGAAATAGAAGCTGCGGTCGGACTTGGGAATCTTGATATCTATGAGCAGATACTCGGGAAGAGGAGAAAAAATCTTATAAGCATGATGAAAAAATTCAAAAAATTCAGTCCATACCTTGCGACAATAGAGGAAGGTCCGGATGAGAAAATAGGGCCTCATGCCTTTCCTATGATCATTCAGGAAGGAGCGGCGTTTACAAGAAACCAGCTGGTAGATTTTATTGAGAAGAAAGGAATTGACACAAGGGACTTATTTTCATCCATGCCGACACAATGTCCTGGTTTCGCATTTCTGAACTATAAAATGGGCGACTTTCCGGAGGCAGAATACATAGGCAATCATGGCATACATATAGGGGTGCATCAGGACATCGGAGATGAACACATTGATTATTTTATTGATGTTATCGTGAAGTTTCTGGATAAATATGCTTAGGGAAATAAAAATCATTTATCTTGGGGTCTATCTCTTGATGGCTGTGTTCTTTTTAAAGACACTTTACATCCCAATAAGGACTATCTATCCTGAAACAGACCTCTGGTGGTTTATGCCGACATTTAACTGGCATTTTGAAGGCATTAAATCTTTTAGTCAGTTTCTCGATTTTTTATTTTCTCCGCAGCCGCCTATGTACGGGCTGTTTTTCTTTAAGGCGTATTTCATCCCTATATTGTATTTATTCGGCACAAACCCTCAATATTTCATTTTTGTAAGCCTGATAATGCATTTTATGTGTTCAGGCCTGGTTTTTTTAGTAAGCAGGAAAATGGGGCTGAATTTTCAAGCAAGCATCTTTTCTTCTTTGACATTCCTGACCCTTTTTGCCCATTTCAACTACTATACATGGCCATCTTCAGTGCATCATATAGCAATAGTTTTTTTTGTTCTGCTTGTGCTCAGTCTTTATCTGCATACAGACTCTATGATAAAGGAAGGGAAGGGCTACTATTCATATTACATCTTGACACTGCTGGCTAATCTTGCAGCTTCCTTTAACAGGGCAAATATATTCGTACTGCCATTGATGATACTTGCGCATATTTTGATTTGTTCCGGAAATGGTGAGAAAAGGGTTAAAAATTATGATATCTGGCTGCCTTTATTTATAACATATCTGGTTTATCCGTTATACACTTTTACGCAGGCGGGTGATCTGCTAATAGTTCCAATGTTTTCTTTAGGAAAGATTGCGGCGGTAAAATATCCGATTTTATTCATGTCCGGATTATTAAGTCTGTTTCTGTTTAGAGCGGCGCTGGTTCAGTATAATAAACTAAAGGGCAGTTCAAGGAGATTATTAATAGGAATAGCAACAGGAATATTAATAATAGCAATTGCCGGTTTTTTATATCAGAAGAATAAACTTCCGATATTGACTTTATTACCTTATCTGATGGGATTGCCTTTTGTGTCCATACTGCTGTCTTTTTTAGAGCCTCTGCAGACCGCATTTTCAATAAGCTCAATAAGTCCCTATTATAAATTTCCATGGACAGTGAGCAGCGCCTTCGGGGTTTTGTTTGCCTTATCCCTGCTTGTAATTTTCATTAAAGTATTTGTTTTAGAAAAGAAACAGCTGATTGTCCTGCTGATATGGTATGTTATGAGCACATTTTTTTTCATCCAACGGCAGGATTTTATCCCATCGCGGTATTTTGTGCATATCTCCCCTGTTTTTTGCATTATTTTTTCCTCGGTGATGATTTATCTCTATGACAATTTCATGGACAGCATTAAACTGACTGGGAATAAAGCGAGAGCGTTTATACTCGCATTAATTTTTGTTTTTCTATGTGTTCCGAATATCTTTGCAATAAGGTTAGAGATGTGGAGAGGCAGATTAACAAATACTTTTTATATTTATGACGATATTAAAACTGCAAATTTAATTAAGACTGACCTTTCAAAATCAAGCAATAACCCTGTCGCGAAGAACATTTACATTAATAATGTCGTCCCGATGCCTTCTAAAGAATACTGGGATTTTTCTCCGGCTGACCCCCTCAACTATGATAACTTTCGTTTTCTATTGGCGCAGGTTTTTGATAATAAATCCATGCGCCATGTTAATATCAATAAGGTGCCAGCGGAAAGCAAGGGGCAGAAAATCTATTCAATAAATGATGAAGGTGTTACAAATGAGCAAGGCTCAAGCATTGAAAGGTTTTCAGCGCTATCCCAAGAAGGTTTAAAGGAGATGCGGCTTCGCAATAACAAAAAGGCAGTTGAATTATTCAAATCCGCCGCTAAAGAAAAGCCTTTTTTGCTTAAATATGTGCTTTCAGGACATGAGTTAAAGAGCCTGAAATGGCTTACTGACGGGCTTGGCTTGCGCGAATGGGTCAGGCGAATTTATTATACCTACAACTGGGATGAAAAACCCGCAGCTAAAAATGTGCATGTCTCAAAAATGATAAATAATGAGATTGACAGGTATGTCCTATGCCTTTTTTATCTGTCTTATTTAGAACATTTGTCCGGCAATGATGATGAGAGTTATTACTGGTTCCGTCAGATTGGATTTTTGGAAAGCGGCTATATGTCATGGTTGAGTCAAAGCCCTGCTGTTAAGAATGATGAAAAGATGGCGGCTTTTCTGGGCAGCATTGACAATTATCGCTTTAAATATAGAGCATATATCCGCATGTATGGCAATCTTCCGGAAAGTCTTAATTCTTTGGATTTTCTTGTAAGATTGACTCTGACTAAACAAGGCTGGCAGATTATATGAAGGAGGAAAGATGTTGAAAAATACCGTTGATGTAGTTTTGATTTATCCGAAAACAGGAATGGATTTTGGCCCCACCGTAGCCCCGCCTTATGCGCTTTTGACAATTGCCGCCCCGCTTCATAAAGACGGCTGCAGGATAAAAATAATTGACCAGAGAGTAGATAAACAGTGGGAAGAACATTTATTAGAGGCATTGAGGACAAAGCCTGTATGTGTAGGCATCTCCTGCATGACAGGAACTCAGATATACTTTGCTCTTAAGGCAGCAAGAATTGTCAGAACAGCTACAGATGGAAATATTCCGATAGTCTTCGGCGGGCCACATCCGACAATCCTGGCCGAGCAGGCTATTAAAAATGAATATGTTGATATTGTCTGTGTTGGTGAAGGGGACATAACATTCCCAGAACTTGTTAAGACACTTCAGTCACACGGATCATTGGCAAAAGTGGACGGAATTGTTTTTAAAAACGGCAGCGACATTACAATGACCACGGCAAGGCCGTTATTGGATATTGAAACGCTGCTCCCCACTGCGTGGGAATTGATAGATGATGTTGAATCCTATATCCACCGTGATTTATATCTTAAGGAAAGCCACAGAAATTTAGACATAGGACAAACATCCAGGGGATGTCCTTTCAACTGTGGATTCTGCAGCAGCGCGAGCATAAGACAGAGAAAATGGCGTGCAATGTCTGTTGAGAAAAGTCTGCACAACATCGTAGACGCAGTCAGAAGATTCAACCTGACAGGCATCTGGATAAGAGACGATGAATTTTATATAGACAGAGAGAGGGCAAGCAGAATATGTGAGGGAATGATAAAGGAGAACTTAAATATCCACTGGTATACCTCGGGAACGAGAATAGATGTTTTTAACAAGGCGACTGACGACCAGATTGCAATACTTAAAAGAAGCGGAGCATATGTATTAAAATACGGAGCCGAATCCGGTTCAAACAGAATCTTGAAATTGATAAACAAAGGGATTACTGTTGAGGATACCCTCAGGGCAAATCTGCGTGCAAAAAAGCACGGTATAATACCTGCATTTGGCTTAATGATAGGCTTTCCAACAGAAACGCCTGAGGAGACCAATCAGACAATTGACCTGTCGTTCACGATAAAAAAGGATAATCCGTCAGCGCATCTCGAATCAATGGCGATATATACTGCATTGCCTGGGACGCCGATGTATCAATTAGCTATTGAAAACGGCTTAAAGCCGCCTGAAAGGTTTGAAGACTGGGCAAATTGGAATTTTGATGAATATGATCTGCCCGGCAAAAGAATCCCATGGTTTGATTATAAGCGCAGGAAGAAGTTAGGTAATATATCCTATATGGGTGTTCTATCATACGGAGTATTTAATATGATTGATTCAATTAACAATGCTTTTATTAGATATATCGTGAAGTTTCTTTATACGCCGTTAAAATTCTACTATCGGCTGCGATTAAAAAAGAAATGGTATACGAGAGCGCCTGACCTTGCGCTTATAAGGTTTATCAGGGGGAAAATATTTTATAAGAGTTACCTTATCTTAAAGTAAAATTCAATTCAGGAGATTACAAAAATGAAGGTTCTTTTAGTTAACCCGCCTATCAGAGAATGGGCCAAGCCGAATGTCTTGCCTTTAGGTCTCGGATACATAGCCTCTGTATTGAGAGACAAAGGACATGAAGTGGATATGATGGATATAAACGCTTACAGATGGGACATCAGCGAGGTGGAGGATAGGGTCA
>Ga0210051_1006161_pt1 | contig 11331 bp, 10 predicted proteins | sample CryGey092014_all_FD_185464 | JGI IMG/M metagenome (GOLD analysis project Ga0210051, IMG submission 185464) | Groundwater microbial communities from aquifer - Crystal Geyser CG23_combo_of_CG06-09_8/20/14_all (SPAdes) (version 2) | ecosystem: Environmental > Aquatic > Deep subsurface > Groundwater...
GGCAAGAAACTTCTTGAAAAGTTTCCTTTAATAAAACAGAAATACTTTTATGGGAGTGGATTGTGGAATCCTGCTTATTATCTGGAAAGTGTAGGTAAGGATAAAGAGTTTATCAAGAGTTATATCAGAAAACAAAGATACTATTCTGGGCTTCAGAAAAAGTTAAATGATTTTTTATAGACCTATTTATGCCACCCATCTATGATGGGTGGTTCTTGACACATTATTAAAGAATTAGAACAAACAAGGGATATCTTTTATATAAAAATAATCTATTTTGTTTCGTAAATAATCCTATCAAAAAGATGTTTTTTTAACATTTCTCCTAATTTTTTAGGTGATCTATCTTCCTGACTTAAGAAATCTCTTGCTAATTCGTGGCCTTTTGGAATTTGGGCAAATATGGAAAAATAATCTTTTAAACAGACCAAATCTTCCTTATATTTTTCTTGCTCTTTATTTGACATCCATTGGTGTTTATTGTAAGGATTTAAATCTGGTCCTATCCATTTTTTTGGAAAGTTTAATACCGATTTTTCAAAAAAAGTAGATGGAATTAACTCTGTATTTGAATTAAAAAATCCATACTGAATACAATATTCTGCTAATTTTGTTCCTTGATATGGAGTAAATATAGATGTCCATGCCAAATTTGGTAATCCTGTTTTTTCTTTTAATTGAACATTTAATCTTAAAGTTTCTAAATCAGCATCTATATTTATTTTTGTTTCTTCTTTTGTTGCACCAAGGGGCAATCCTAACATTTGTTCAGTTCTTACTTTAAATCCTAATTCATTTACATAAGACAATGATTCAAACATAAGTTTATTATCTATATTCCTATTGAGAACTTCTGTTCTTATAATTGGATTAGCAGCCTCTATAGCAAAAGTTAATCCTGTACACCCAGAAGATTTCAATAAATTTAATCTTTCTTTTCCAGAATCTTTTCTGGGATTTGCATATTCAAAACGTAACTGTGCATGATATTTAAATGATTTATCATATTCTTTTGCAAATTCTCTTAACCAGGTTAAATTTGTTCCAAATACATCATCTTGAAAATAAATCATCTTTGTATTTGAAGAGAATTTTTTTATAGATTCTAGTTCAGATAAAATCTCGTTTACAGATCTTTGTGCATTAACAAATAATCTTTCTCCCCTTCCTAAGACTTTTTTCATCTTTTTATAAGAAATTCTGCTTAATTCTTTTTCTAAATTTGATAATTTACTACTATTATAACAATATGTGCAAGAATAAGGACACCCCGTTTTTGTGATTATATTTTTTATTGGATTTTGTTTATGTTCTTTATAGTCTCGGTAAAAAGATTCTCTATCTGATAGTGGAAAAGATTCTTGTTTTTCTAAAGCAATAATCCCCCTTTTTACTCTCCCTTGTAATATCCTCCGAAATGAATTAAATCCTTCACTAACAACCACATAATCTGCATGTTTTGAAGATTCTTTTGGGAAATAGGTTGCATGGGGTCCCCCAATAATTATCTCAGTCTCAAATTCTCTTATAGTATTAAAATATTTAAATGCATCCGTATGATTCCCAGTAAATAATTGCATTCCAATATATCTTGGGTTAGTCCTCTTTCTTTCAGACTCCATTTCTTCAAAATTACCATTTTTTATTAAAATTATTTTAGGATCAAAACCCTCTTGTTTAGCAATTGTAGATAAATGAAGAAGACCTAATGGTTCAATTATTGAATAGTTTGCTCCTAACAAAATACTTTTTGTCATTTAGTTTAATCCGCTAGAGAATATTTAAACTTTATGCAATTAAAAGACAAGAATTCCTCTTATTTTAAATACAAGTTTTAATAAACATGGTATTCCCATGATTCGCTCTCCAAAAGATGCTTTAGACCATGTTATTGGAGGGAATATAGAATATTTAATAATTGGAAATTATCTTTTAGATGCAAAGGTTAATATTAAAAAATCAAAAGCTGCTCCAGAATTTTCTTAATTTTTTATATCATTTATTTTACTACTTCTAATTCAAAATGAATTTCTCTTGGAGGAAAGAGATATGCTAAAAATGTTTCATAAATTAGTGGGAACCTATTTGCAAAAAAATTAATTCCAATTACACGATGCACCTTTCCAAACATAAGTTTCCTTCTTACATTAAATTTTTCTTTACCATATTCATATGAAAGATTTCTTCCAACACTGTGTTTATTAACTTTATTTAAAGCCATATAATCAAGACTCATCCATCCAAAAGGGTGTTTATGGGTTAAATCAGTCCAAGCGCTATAACTCGCAAAATGAGGGACTCTTATTTCTATTTTACCCTTATTCTTTGTAATTCTCCATAATTCTCTTAAAACTTTGGGAATATCTTCTAAATGTTCTAAAATATGTCTTGCTCTTACATAAATAAATTCATTATTTTCAAAAGGATAAGGAAATTTATTGAGGTCATGAACAAGATCAACACCATTAAGCTTAACGCAATCAAGATTAATATAATCTTCTTTTATATCCTTACCACAACCAAGATTTAGTTTTTTCATTTTATTAAATCAGGGCATATCTCCTTAAAAAACTTTATGGTGTTTTTAGCAACATTATCTAAAGAATATTCCCCCTCATACCCCTCTTTTTTAAAATCCTTTTTTATTACATTTATTATATTTTCAGATAATTCTTTTGGATCCCTTTCTTTTACCAAATAAGAGTATTTACCAAAAAATTCAGGTATGGCTCCTGTTTTAGTGCTGATTACGGGTAAACCACAAGAAAGAGCTCCAGCAATGGCAAATCCAAATTGTTCTTCCCAATAAGGCGTTTTTTGGCTTGGAGAAATAAATAAGTCTGCTGCATTCATAATCTTAGGAACTTCTGAATAATCCACATCTTTGAGGAATTTGACATAATGGGTAATATTATTTTTTATCGCAAAATCCTTTGCTTTTTCTAAATAATCTCCAGACCCAACAAATAAGAAGATAACATTTTTCAATTTTCTTAACACAAAGGGGATAGATTCAAAGATATCTTCTATTCCTTTTTCCTTTATCATCCTTCCTAAGTAAAGAACCACTTTCTTCTTCTCAACATCAAAATTTTTTTTTGTTGAATATTTAAATTTTTTAAATTTTTTTTCATCTATTCCCGAGATTGGCAAAACTTTTATTTTTCCTTTAAAACCATTTTTAAGAATTATTTTTTTTGCATCACTATTACCAGCAAGAATTCCTTTGGTATGCTTTAGAACATATTTTTCAGTAAGTTTAGATAATCCAAAATATTTTTTTTCTCTTCTTTTATAAACTTTTTCCAAATTTTCATAGCTATAAATTATCAAAGGTATTTTAGTTTTTTTTGATAACCTTGAACAACAAATTGCCATTGCAGACCATGGTTCTGCTTGAAGATAAATTAGGTTTGGTTTAATTTTTTCAATCAATTTTTTCAATCCAAGTAAAACATATCTTGTAAAATTACCTAAAAAAAGACCATTTAATGGAATAACCTGTATACCCCCCTGAACATAAGGTTTATTTTCTTCCTTATTCCAGAACTTTGGAACAGCAAGGGAGATATTATAATCTTTAAATTGTCTTGTTTCAAATAAAGATCTTTGCCTTTCTTCATTTAAACTATGTCCAATAACTAATATTGTTTTTTTAGAGGATTTCATTTTTCCTTTATTTTTTTAATAATTTCCTTAGCAATGTTAGAAGCTTCAAGTTCATTTAAATTATTTTTTTCAAAACCTTTATCTATTTTTCTTTTTGGTCCCCATCTTATATACTCAAGATTTTCATTTCCGAATATAGCAATTAAAGGAGTATCTGTATACTTTGCCATATGCAAAGGTCCAGAATCAAGGCCCAAAAAAATATCACTTCTTTTAATAATTTCATAAGTTTCAAATAAAGAGAGTTTACCCATTAAGTTAATAATATTCTCACAATTTTTAATATACTGGTTTGTTTCTCTATATTCTTCTTTAGTTCCTAATAAGAGAAAAACAATGTTTTTCTTATCTAAAATAGTGAACAATTCTTTAAATTTTTCTAATGGCCAGTTTTTTTCTTTTAAAGGGGTCAAGGGATGAACACTAACAATCTTCTTATCCTCTAATTTATATTTTTTCATTATAAAATCTACTTTTTTTTCAGCGTCTTTATCCAAATTTAAAAATTTGGGATGTTTTGGATAAGATAATCCCAATTCTCTAACGACCTTAAAAACTCTTTCTCTTTCATCTAGCTTTCTTATATCTTTAGGATTTGCTAATATTTTCTTCTTTGCTTTAATCAATTTAAATCTGATTTTATTATATTTTCTACCACTAAAATCAATAGCCAAATCATATTTATTATCTCTAAGCCATAAAAAATGTTTTATTGTATTCACTATCCCCTTTGGATTTTTAATTATTTTAAAGATTGAAACATTTCTTTGAGTAAAAGGATCTTCATAAATAATAATCTTATCAAATATGTCTAAATTTTTTGCCAAATCATAATTTATTTTTTTTAACATAATCGTTAATTCTGTATAAGGATAATACTTCTTTATTTCATTAAAAACAGGAATGGTTACTATAAAATCTCCGAGCTGTTCTGTTCTTAATATCAAAATTTTTTCTTTTAACATTTTATATTTTAAATTGAAATATCCCTTTTCGAGGAAAGAAAGGATATTGCTTTTTTATATAAACCCATTTGAATTGTATTTTTCCTCATAAAATTATTCACAAATTTTTTGTGGATATAACCCTCTCTGGTGCAGGAATAATATCTTTCTTTATTTTTTATATTCTTTAAGATACATATTTAAATGCTTTTTAGCAATATTGCTCCAATTAAATTCTTTTGCTAAATTACCTGCTTTTGCCCCCATTTGCTCTCTTAATTTTTTATTTTTGACTAAAGATACTATCTTTTTACTTAACTCATTTATATTGGGATATTCTACAACAAAACCATTTTCATTATTTTTAATTATTGTTGGGAGTGCCCCCCTATTACTGACTATCACTGGTTTTTTTGCAGCCATAGCTTCAATAACTGAAATTCCAAAACCCTCCCAAGAAGAGAATAAAACCAAAAAATCAGATATAGAGTATATTTTAAATAAATCATTATCACTTACACCCCCTAAGAATTTAACTTTAGACTCTATTTTTTCTTTTTTAATTAATCTTTCCAATACCTTCTTGTACCCAGTATCTTTTCCAACAATTAGAAATTTTAAAGGTATATTTTTAATTGCCTTTAAAACATAAGCTAACCCTTTACTTTCATGTATCCTTCCGACATAAAGCATTATCACTTCTTGAGAATTTTCTTTTAAATATTTATTCTTAAATTGTTTATCCCTTATATTGACAAATTTTTCTAAGTTTACCCCTGCTGGAATTATTGCAACTTTCTCTTCTTTTACTTTCTTTCTTAAATACTGCTCTTTTTCTATGTTTGTTAAAGCGATACAAAGATTTGCCTTCTTTAATAATTTCGAGAATAAAAGATCATGTATTTTTTTAAACATCTGATGTTTTTTATCATGAAAAAAACCATGAGCCGAAAAGAAAATAGGCTTTTTCTTATACAGAAAATTTAATGAGAAATTAGAAGTAAATCTTCCATAACCATGAATATGAATTACATCATAATTTTTCCAAATTTGTTTTAGAATCTTTTTAAATTCACTTGAATATCCGTAACCACCAAGATATCTATCATTTTTACAGGTTATAACCTTTATTTTTCCAATATTTGATTCTTTTTTAAATTTTTTACTTTCTTCATAAAGATTTGTTTGCAAAATAGTAACATCATTTTTTTTGGATAATTCTTTAGATAGTTTTAAAATAACCCTCTCAGTTCCTCCAAGATAAGTAACTGGGACACTGCAGATATTTAGTATTTTCATTTTAATGCCTCTATATATATTTTTTTTAATTTTTTATTTCTTTCTCTTATCGAAAACCTACCCCATTTAATCTCTTTTAAACAATTTTTGGACATCTCTTCTCTGAGCTTTCTATTTTGAATTAATTTAGAACAATTTTCCACTAATTTATCAATAACTATCTTTTCATTAATTCTTATTTCATTAAAAGACAATTCTTTTTCAACATCAAAAATAAGGCCCGTTTTATTATTTTCAATTATCTCTTTTCTTGATTTTGTGTTGGGGGTATTAATAGTGATTGTGGGTAGACCAAAAGCCATTGCTTCTAATAAAGAAAATCCAAATGTATCTACTGATCCTGGATACAAAAAAATATCTGAAGACACCATTAATTCAAATAATTTTTCTTGAGGAATTAAATTGTAAATTTTTAATCTTGAATATTCCTTCTTTAATTTATGTGGAACATTAGATACAACAATCCCTTCAACTTTGTGTTTCTTTCTTAATTTCTCTAAAACCTCTAAAGCAATAACCCCCCCTTTAATATCAAAATATCTTGCAACAAAAATTATTTTTAATTTTTTATTTTTTATTTTTTTTAAATTTTTAATCTTAGGAATTGCAGGATAGACAACTTCTAATTTATTTTCTATTTCAGGATAATCTTTTAAAATATCTCTTTTTATAGATTCTGTCCAGGGTAAAATTTTTTTACAATTTTTTCTCATTAAAATATCTTTAATCTTCTTTTTCCCTCTTTTTGTATTCCATCCAGAAATTGCAAAAGACCCGATCATTTCTATATCTGTAATCCAGGGTTTATTTTTATTTTTGGATAAACAATGTGCACAATGAATTAAATCATATTTTTCTTTTATTTTTGTTAAATGAGCATTTGGAAAAGCTAGATTAAAAGACTTTAAAGATCTTCTAATTATTTTTTTTAATCTATTAGAAAACCAAAAAAATTTCTTATTTGTAATCACCTGTCCCTGTTTTTTTGTGCTTAAATATTCTATTCCTTTTGGAGGAGAATCAATTAAGTAATTATAATAAGATGAATCAGGAAATTTCCAAGGATATTGAATATAAACCTTTATATTTTTCATTATATCCCCGGCGAGGATACCCAAACTTTTAAGTTTTGGGAGGAATCGCCGTCCTCAAAATTTAATTCTCTGAAATTCTTAGTACGAGAAGGCCTAGAATCCAGGCCTTCTGAATTAAAACTAAAGTTAGCATGAGCTATCTTAGGGGATATAAAATGGATTTGAAATCCAGAAAACACAGCTTTGGACAAAATGCTTTCCATTTTGTCTGGAAAATTAAATATGCCAAAGACCCCTTTAAGTTCTACGGACTTAGAATGGATTGTGAGTTTTTCCTGAGGCAGGTTGCTTACAGGAAGGGGTTTAAAATCTATGAGATTCACATCGCTGTTGACCACATCCATCTCTTTGTTGAGATGCCAATCACTATTAGTGTCAGCAAAGCTCTTCAACTGTTCAAAGGTTATAGTGCTTTCAAGCTGATGCAGAAATATCCTTGGCTGAGAAACCATTTTAGAACTGGACATTTCTGGAGTCCTGGAAAATTCTTTCGCAGCGTCGGGAACACAACTACCGAAGCTGTTCAGCACTACATTGTTTCTTCGCAACCTTGGGTTTGTTAGTTTTAACATTTTTTAATCCTTGATACCTCGCCCTTTAGGGCGGGGTATTTCATTTTAAACATTATTTTAATAAATTTCTCATATTCTTACTAATTTCTTTTTCTCCGTATGGATTTATAGATTTTTCTTTTTTTATCACCCTTAATATATACTGTATTTCTGCTGCAGGAAAAATCCAAGAGAAAAATCTACAGTAAACTTTATGATTAAAATTTATTAAAGGATTAAACAAAAAATTTAATTTTGATGAATCTCCAACGCCAAAATTTATTCTTACTTCTTCTATTTTAAACATATTCTTGTTTGAATGTGTTTGATGAGAATATGTTCCCTTATTAAAATATTCAAAAGTAAAAGGGGTGAAAAATCTTACATGGGTAGGATCATTAAACTGCCCCCATGAAGAATAAAATGGCGTTTTTATCTTAATTTTTGCATCCTTTTTACAAACTCTCCAAACCTCATGCATAAGAGAGATAAAATTTGCTATATGTTCTAATACATGCTCTGCAATTATCTCATCTACTGAGTTATCTTTAAACGGCAGATTTCTTTCAAGATTTATTACCCTATCTGGATTTACTTCTTTGGAAATATCACAATTGATATATCCTTCCAATTTTTTTCTCCCACAACCTAAATTAATTTTCATTTTAACATCTCAACTATTTTTTTACTTAATCCAACCTCCCCATAAGGATTCTTAAAATTTTTTATTTTTATTTTATTAACTTCTATATCTTTAATAACCTTTTTTGCAGTTTCTACTTCTACTCCTGTTAAAAAATTTATTCCAGTAGACAAACCTTCTTGCCTTTCTGTTCTTTTTCTAAGAATTACACAAGGTTTCTTGAAAACAAGACTTTCTTCTTGGATTGAACCCCCATCTGCAATTAGATACTTACAATTTGCTAAAAGAAAAATAAACTCTTCATAGGTTTTTAAGGGAGTTATCAAAATCTTTTCTTGATTAATCTTATCAAAAAGACCATATTTTTTAAGATAGTATTCTGTATTGTCATGTAATGGCCAGATTCCCTTTGTTCTTATAACGTTAATAATTTCTATAATCTTCCTTAAACTTTCCTTGTTTCTTAAATGTTCATGTCGATGAATATTAATTAATGCATATTCTTCCTTTTCTTTCTTAAATTTTTTCCCTGCTTTTTTATAGATATACTCTGACGAGTCAATAATAGTATTCCCTATTTTGATAATTTTTCCTTTTAATTTTTCTTTTTTTAAATTTTTTTCTGAAAGGTCTGAAACAGCTAAAAGAATATCTGAAAATTTATCACAGATATTTCTAGATATCTCTTCTGGAAAAGGTTCCCATAAACTACCTGATCTTAAGCCAGCTTCTAAATGTACATTTTTCCAATTTTTATTAATATTTAACAAACTACTAGAACCTATAGAAGCAGCAGCTGTGCTCATTGTATCTCCATGATAAATAACATATTTTGGTTTAATCTCTTTCAGCTTTTTTTTTATTTTAAAAATCATTAAAAGAAACCAAAATAAAGAAAATTTATTTATTTTTGACCAAAATTTAGTGCTTATCTTGGGCTCCTTACTCATGGTAAAATCTGGTTCTTTAATGTCAAATTCCTTACAAATCTTTTCTAGAGGATGTTGTCCAGTATGAATAAACCAATAATCTCTTTTTTGTTTTTGAAGTTCAACCATTACAGGCATACACTTAATTAATTCTGCTTTGGTACCTATAATAATAGCTATTTTAGGGGATTTATTTTGCATATAATCAATCATAATTAATATGTTTTAAACTTTATGGATCTAAAAGAGTTATTTTGTAAACTTTAAGTTATCCAATTCCCCATATTCTCCTTGGCTCTTTAAGAATCCTGCTTGAGCAAGTATATTTTCCGGATAATTAACTTCCCAAATTTTTATCGGCCCTCTAAAACCTTGATAATAAACAAAATCCCCTATATTTGCTCCTTGTGACCGCACATTTTCTATTAAAGGATCTTGTTCAAAATGAGCTATTTTTAATGAAGAATATTGATGCAATGGATCATCCATTAAATACATTTGGGCAAATAGGCTCTGTGAAACTCTTGGGGAGAGATAGATTATTGCTCCTAGATTGTTTATACTCATTCCTTGAGGGCTATTTTCTATAGTTGGAATTATTCTTAATGTAGCATTTATTCCATTCTTAAAATCTACTAATCTATCATTAAAATATAAATATCTTATTGGAACTCTTAATTGGTTATTATTATAAACTAAGATTTCTAATGGTTGTACAAATAAACTCGAGTTACTTGTTTTATTATTTAAGATCTCTAATATAATCCCCCCTATTCCTGCCTTTCCTTTTGGAAAAAAGAAATCTTTACCTTCATAATTATAAATAATATCTTCATCAAGAGCAGCACCCCCAGGGAAAATCATTATTGTGGAGTTTTTTGTTTCCTGTGCGTATTTGGGGTCTGAAGTCATGATTGGAATCCAGGACAATCTGTCTTCTCCGGTTTTATCACTTCCAATCGTGCTATATGCACTATACTTTCCTAAATCTGTAGAGTCAATTAAAAGATAAGAGACATTGTGTGTTTTCATTAAACTTAAAGCTGTTTCTGGTTTTGGAGTTGTCAGGAGATATCTGGCCGTAGTATGGTCCCACCATCCGTTTTGGTGTCCACCATCAGTAACTGTCGCTCTTTCTCCAATAGTTTGAATCCAATAGCCATAATCCCACCAATGAACAAATATGCTTCCTTGCGTGGTATTTTCCCTTACCCAAGCCATTGCTTTTTGCCATTGCTGATTATAAGAAGAAGGAATTGAAGCTTTTGCTGAGTAAACTGTTTGGTTAGTATAATTTACAACAGTAGTTAGCAATACAACAATAACCACAAGCCCTAAAATTGCTGTTAACACCCTCTTCAAATCATTTCCTTTTGATTTAAAATAAGAATCAATTATCCTTACACAAGCGAATATAGATATAAATATTATTATCGGAGATATAATAAAAAATAGCCTTACTGCCCCCCTCATAGAGATCATAGCAAAAAATGAAAAAGATAACATTAAGATGTACCCCACATTTAAATTTCTAAAGTTATCCAGAGTTTTATCATCTTTTTTAGAGTAAGCCCTTATAAAAGTTCCCAAAACTATGATTGAAAATAAAATTAAACTTCCCAAATAAAATAATTTTGAAATAAAACTTTCTCCATTAAATATACTATTTTCAGAATATCTGCTGAATACAATGCCTAAAATTAGCAAGGCAAAACCACAATTAAACAACCACTTTTGTTTAAAATGTTTAACCATCTCATAGAATATTATTAAAACCCCTAGCAAAAAAATCCAAATAATATTTCCAAAACTCTGAAGAACTTCTATGAAATAGGGAGCTTTGTTTTCAGCAACAGTTAAAGCAACTCTTGCTTTTCCAAAAGGATATAATAATCCGTCTATTAGAGATTTTATTGATTCTACAACAAAATTAGGATTAAATACTACAAAAATTATTAATAATGAAAATAATAAAAATAGGCTGTTAACAATATTTTCAGGAAGTTTTATTTTATCTAATTTGATCATTTTTCTTAACTTAATTTTAGATAAAATAAAATCCCCTACAATCAAAAAAAACACAATAACAACAAATCCAGTGCCACTAATGCCCATTATTGGTGTTACATCTCCAAATTTTATAAACTCTATCACTAAAGTGGGAATAGCCCACGCAGTTAAAATTAGCAGATTTTTCTTCTT
>Ga0210051_1006168_pt1 | contig 11326 bp, 12 predicted proteins | sample CryGey092014_all_FD_185464 | JGI IMG/M metagenome (GOLD analysis project Ga0210051, IMG submission 185464) | Groundwater microbial communities from aquifer - Crystal Geyser CG23_combo_of_CG06-09_8/20/14_all (SPAdes) (version 2) | ecosystem: Environmental > Aquatic > Deep subsurface > Groundwater...
TGCCAAATCCTGGCAACTACTTTTGGAGTAGTACCGAGGCCTTCCATAGCCAGTCCTACGTTTGGCGCGTGCTCTTGATCTACGGCACCACGTACACCAATACTAAGTCGACTAACTACGCCGTTCGTTGTGTCCGCAGGGATTAGTTTAGAATTTGGATAATTTTTAATTTGGGATTTTCCGAAAATTTTTTGGTATAATATTTTTAAGCAGGATTTTGTCGGCTCAACCCCAAAAAGGCTCTGGCTGGTAAAGAGGGCATAAAGTTTAATCCGCCCCGCTGCACCTTGAAAGGTATTATTATTCAGATTGTCTTTTAGGAAAGCTATCAGGCAATCGGTGGTTTTAAGAAGTTAGCGGGGATTCCTGGCAACAACTTTTGGAGTAGTACCGAGAACTACAATAGCCAGTCCAACGCTTGGAACGTGAACTTGAACAACGGCAACACGAACAACAATACTAAGTCGACTAACAACGCCGTTCGTTGTGTCCGCAGGGAACCAACTTTATGCCCTAAGCTTTTTTTATGTCCAAACCCGATGATTTACCCTTATATCTGGCGGTTTATAAACTGCTTTTGTATCTTTATCTTTTGGTTAATAATTTCCCTAAAAGTTACAAGTATAGTTTGGGCCAAAACATTTTAGATTTGGCTTGGGAAACGCTGGATTTTATTATCTTAGCTAATAGCTTGCCTAACAAAGAAAAACCCAATCCAATTCTTCAGGCCTCAATTGCTTTTGACAAGCTTAAAATAAGATTAAGACTAGCCCACGAAATCAAACTTATCAATCATAGAAGACAAGCCTTTTTGGCAGAGAAGAATGAAGAAATCGGCAAAATGTTAGCCGGCTGGCTCAAGTGGGCTGAAAAAACTTAAATCTTTTTCCGGTTTTAAGTATTTTTTTAATTCTCCAAAGTGCTTCTCATAAAGATTTTTTCTTAATCGATAACAATTGGCCTGTCTGAAATGACCGTAATATGAGTTTACCATTGCCGCTGTCTGTTTAATTTCATCTTTGGTCGGCGGCCTGGATAAAGGAAGAACTTCTTGCTTTTGGTTGCTGGAGACTAAAAGCAAACCTTGATTAAAATAATAAAGCTTAGTTTTCAAATTGCCAACTACTCTTTTGCGTGATAAAACATAATTTGGTTTGACGACATAGCCAACAAAATCAATTCCCTGGTAAACAGAACCATACTTGTCTTTTTTAGGATGAAGCTCCACCCGGAGATTTTCTTTTAAAAAACGGTCAATTTCTTTTCGCCATTGCCTTAGTTGTTCTGGACTTTCAGATAGCAAAACCAGATCGTCAGCATATCTAAGATAATACTTTACTTTTAGTTCTCTTTTCACAAATTGGTCGAGTTCGTTAAGATAGACATTGGCAAAAAATTGAGAAGTAAGATTGCCGATGGGTAAACCCCTGCCATTGGGTGTTTTAAATAAGGTTTTGTCCGCTGGGATTTGGTTAAATAGCTCCCTTTTGCCCTTCCGGTAGTAATTTTGGGTTGGATTATGAAAAATAATTGTTCTAGCCAGCCAGAGAAGCTCCTTTTGAGAGTGGACCGGCAAGGATTTTTTAATTTCTTTTTCGAGGATAGCTAAAAGGATGTTCTTGTCAATGTTAGAGAAAAAACTTTTAATGTCAAATTGGCCGTAAAAAGCATTCTGGGTTTTGTTTTTGGTAACCTGGTAAATAAATTTCCTTAATTTATATCAAATACTACTGTTGTAAAAAAACAAAGGCAAGCATCTATTGTTTTGTGGGTTAAAATTTTTTTACCCCGCTCTTTTTTCTTTGTGATACTATAAAAGTATGTACTATGTTTATGTGCTAAAAAGCCAAAAGCATGGTCATTTGTATTTTGGCTCCAGTGGTGATCTTACTCAACGCTTCAAGGAGCATAATCGTGGTAAAAACATTTCCACAAAGTCCGGTATTCCCTGGAGCTTAATTTATTATGAAGCCTATTTGTCAGAAGATGACAGTAAAGCCAGAGAAAAGCAGTTGAAAAATTATGGGAGTGCTTTTGGCTTTTTAAAGAAACGACTGAAAAACAGTTTAACCCCAAAAGAGCGGGGTTAAGTTATAGGACATAAAAAGTTCTTTAAAAAATTTTTGCGTTTTTTCTTTTCTGTTCTTTTTTTACGGCAACTCCGGCCGGACATAAAATATCCCTTTGCCAATTCCAAAATGGTGAGTCCGCGGGGACTCGAACCCCGAACCAATGCCTTAAGAGGGCACTGCTCTACCAGTTGAGCTACGGACCCAAATTGTGTGCTCCCAGGAGGAATCGAACCCCCATCACTGGTTCCGAAGACCAGTACTTTATCCGTTAAGCTATGGAAGCTATAGAACATTTATATTATACTAAAACATGCTCCAACTTATTTTATATTTAATATTGGTCTTTGCTTTGTTATTTTTTTTTATTTTCATGTCTGTCTATGGGTTATCAATGATTTTTTCTTCAGCAATGGGCGCACCATACGTGCCAACTAAAAACAAACTGGCCAACGAGATTTTAAAAGAAGTCAAGTTTAAAAAAAACGGTTTATTTGTTGAGCTTGGCAGCGGAGATGCAAGAATAGTTAGAACGGCTGTTAAAAATTTTGGTGTGCGGGGTTTGGCTGTTGATGTCAATGGATTACTTATATTATGGTCTAAAATCCTAAAGTTCCTGGATCCCCGCCTACGCGGGGATGACAAACTTGCATTTGAAACAGGAAATATACTCAAAACAGATTTGACTAAATCAGATTATATTTATCTATTTCTCTTTCCTGCATTGATTAAAAAGTTATTACCAAAATTTGATAAAGAATTAAAAAAAGGCACAATAATTATTTCTCACGGGTTTGAAATCCTAGAATATAAAAAAAAGTTAATTAAGAAAGTTCCTAGAAATACCTTCCCAACTTATTACTATAAGGTTTAATTGACCTAATTAACCTAATTGATCTAATTTCTAAAAAATAACCAAGTCTCAATTACCAATTTGGAAATTGTGGGTTTGGAAATTATTTAGATCAATTAGAATAATTAGAAATTAGAAATTTTAAATAATTTCTTCCTTTCTTTTTCTCACAAAACTGATCCACTCTTCAACTACCTCAAAGATCAGCTTAAATGGAGCCTCGATGATGAAGTCAAAGATAAAGATAAAAAAATTTAATTTGGCAATTCCGGAGCTAAAAAATTTTCCTAAAGATAGCATCGGCATAAAGAAAAAGTCTCCAATTGGTGCCAAAATACTTGCTTTTTCCTCAAGCCTCAACTCCTTGGTGACTTGACGAATCCGGTAGGAAAAGAATGAAACTACACTGACAAAAAATATAAAGATGACCTGACTGACTAAATTAAATCCTAAATTGCTTAAAAATTCATAAATAAGAGACAATGTTACTAAAAATGTTAAAGAATAAAAAACTGTAAAACCGAATATTAATAACGGTCTTTTGGGGCTAGATTTTTTTGGCATAAAAGCCACCCTGGTCTCAAATGACTTATCATCATCAATTATATCTATAATCCTTTGGTATATCTTTCTAGTATTTTCTTCACCTGGTACTTTAAAAAATCCTAAAATAGCAATCATCAATATTGGCGGAAAAACGCTGTTAATGATAATTGCGTTTCTATTAACTTCGCCGTACACATAAATTGAAATCGGCACCTCGAGTATTATGGCAAAAATCATTTTTGTAAGTAGTATGTATATAAAACTGCGAACGGCCAGAGTTCGAACTTGCACTCCTAACTGTTGATATTTATCTCGGCATGTCTGATCAATTTCTGTCCACAGTCGCTCTCGATTGGTAAGAATAGTCTGCACCTCATCTGGTTTATTTTTGATGAGAGCAAATAAAATTAAAAATGGCGGTAGTTGCTTGCGGGTAAATTTAGCTAAATTATCTACATATGGATTGGTTACCATATCATCTATCTTTTTAAAAATTGCCGGTAATTTTGCCCCCAAATTCTGTAGTTCTTTTTCTGAATAATCATGGAGGGTCTTATAAAATGTTGTAAACAGACGATAGCGTAAATAAGAGCGGTCACTCTTGCCAAAAACTTTTTCAATGGCAACCAGGGAATAAGCATCTTTCTGATCTTCCTTTAAGCCTTCTATTTTTATTTTTCTTCTTAATATCTGGAAAATAAAAGAAGATAAATTAGATTGAATAGTTGCTGATTCTGGCTGCAATGTTTCCTCAACTTCACAGGTTAAAAGATCCATTAAAAACTGATCAAGAAAAATTCTAATTTCGTTATCACGACCGACCACTAATTGACGGCGAAGAAGAACATATTTATTTATCAAATTTTGAATAACCACATTATCCTCAGCTCCTAGAACTCCATTATCAAAATAACGAGCCCAAAGAAGTTCACGAAGTAAATTTTCCGCTTCGCTATGACCGTCGGGATTTAAAGAAAAACGACGTCTCAAAATTCGCTCAATCGCGGCTCGGAGTATCAGGTGATCTTCTCTATACTCAACAGCGTTACGAACTCGTTCGTAAACAAGAGCAAAAAACGAAACTGTTTGAGAGACTGACAATGCTGAAATATCATCGGGGCGGACTCTTTTTTTTGCAGTTTTAAACGTGTCAAGCAAGGCCTGAGTAAATTTGGACAATACAATTATATTACTTTCGTTCTTCGTAGGCTGATCGTCTGGCATAGAATGGGTATATTATACGATTTTTAAGAAAGAGAGTCAACGTTGACGCCTGATTTAAAATCAACTTCTGAAATTGAGTGTAATATTTTTGCTACCTGAGTTTTTAATTGGTCGTATTTTTCCTGAGTTTTACCTTCAAATTTTATTGTCAAATAAGGGCCATTTTGTGAGGCTCGGACAATCATCATTTCGTCCTCCGTATCCATCCTCACTCCGTCGGACTCAACATATTTTGCTGTTGGATATAGCTTCTTTATTTCCCCACCAATCTTATCAGTGACGACAGAAAACTTAATATTATCGGCGCAACCGACTTTGATTTCAGGGCTCGAAAAGTATTTTGGTAACTCAGAAATAACTTCCCTTAAGGACTTGTTAACTCGAGTAAGATAAGCTAATAATCTCAGTGATGCGATCGCTCCGTCATCATGTCCGTAAAAATTATCAACGAAGAAAAAATGACCTGACAATTCTCCGCCGAAAATGGCTTTTTCTTCTCGCACCTTGGCTTTTATAAATGAATGGCCTGTTTTCCACATTATTCCAACTCCGCCATTTAATTTAATCACTTCATCGACCTGTTTAGAACATAAAACGTTAAAAATTACTTTTGACCCGGGAGCAAAATCTAAAACATCCTTGGAAAAAATCGAAACTAAAGTGTCATTCCAAATTAGATTTCCTTCATTGTCAACAACGCCCATGCGGTCTCCATCGGTGTCGTAAGAAAACCCGAGGTCGGCCTTTTCCTCAACAACCCTTTTTGCTAATCTTTCCTGAACTTCTCTCTCAGTTGGATCAGCAACACCAACTGGAAAGGTTGGATCTGGAGTTGTATTTTGTTCTATTACCTCACAGCCTACCGATCTAAGAATTTTTGGCAAAAACAATCCTGTCGTGGCAGCACAAGAATCAACAACAATCTTAAATTTTTTAATCGTTCCAATTCTCCTCAACAAGTCTTTTTGATAATCCGGAAAAATATCGTATTTAACATGTTCACCTAGTTTATCTAATTTGATGAATTGGCCGGATTTAACTAATTCTCGAAAGGCAACAATTTCCTCCGTCACCATTGTTTCGGAATAACCTGTCCCTAACTTAAAACCGTTATATTCTTTTGGATTATGAGAGGCTGTTATCATCACCATTCCACGGGTCCTAAAAAAGTATTGGGCAAAATAGCAGATTTGGGAAAGAGTTATTCCAATATCAAGAACCTTAATTCCTGATTCAGTCAAGCCTTTGACAAATATATCTCTAAAACGTGGAGAGGATTCCCGTGAATCAAAACCGATGACACAATCATAAATTCGTCTTTGCAGTAAGTAAGTAGCGTACCCTTTGGCAAGAATTAAAACATTTTCATCATCTAAGTCCGTACCAACTACACCACGTAAATCGTAACCACGAAAGACATGATCAGGAACTGTTTTCATAATTCAATTATATAAATTAAATATTAAATATCAAAATGCAAAAATCATGGATCCCCGTTTTCACGGGGATGACAAACACGTGTGAATCCAGACTAAATATTCATTTTAAATAGTAACAAGCCAGTATATCCAGCGACTTTTTGACTGTAAAAGGTGTTCCATTTGTCTTTGAATTGACATCAATCCTATGTAGACCTTGGTAAAAATTTATCAAGTTCTCCAATTTCCAATATTTGGCCTGATTTAATAATTTAGAAATCTGCCAGGACATTAATTTGGGAATTTTTTCACCCGTTTTTGTTATCAATATATTTCTCATATGACGGGCTAACATTATAAAAATAAAAATATCTTCTGTTGATTCTGACAAAGTATTTAATGTATCGATAAATGTCTTGAGATTACCTGGATAACATGAATCCAAAAGCTTAAAAATATTCTTGTCCGGTTTAAATTCTTTGATGATAATCCCCTTAATTGATTTTAAAACCCTTGAAGAAGTTTCTTCTTCCCAATCAAAAACATGGATTTCTTTTGAAGAAATAATTGCTTGAATTTTTTTTCCGTTTCTTTCACTCATCTTTTTAAATATTTTTTTGTTCAAACTTTGAGTAAAATAGGCTCGTTTTGAAGTAAAAAGCGAGCTTTCCGAAGAGCCCGTTTCATCAAGATCTAAAACCTGATGATAATCAAGGTTAACAATTTCAAAATCCTTTTCCTTAAGTAGTCGTTGTTGGTCGGTTAAATACCGGCGTGATTCCACCGAATCCTCCCCACAGATAATTGTTAGCATTAATATATTTTAATCAATTTATCAAAATTATTAAAGATTAAATATAAAAGGTTAAAGAATTATTAAACCACTAAATTTTAATTATTTTATGTTTAAGGTTTATTTAACATTTAACCTTTAAGATTTAATATTTGTTATTATTAATTTATGTACGATCTTATTAGTGTCGGTAATATAGCCATTGATCTTTACTATAAAGGAAATGCTTTAACAAATAAAGATGGACGATTTCAACTGGCGATTGGAGGGAAATATCACGCAGATTATTTTCACGAAGATATTGGAGGAGGAGGTTGTAATGTAGCGGTAGGAGTGGCTAAACATGGATTGAAAACGGCCCTTTTTGCTCGTATCGGAAACAATAATTTTAAGCAAACCATCCTTGAAAGACTTAAGCAAAAAAATGTTTCCATTGAATTTTGCCAGTTTGAGGAAAACTACAATATAGTTTCTTCAATCTTATTAACAGAAACAGGGGAAAGAACCATTATTAGTTATGACACTCCTGGTCACATGGTTAAGAAATTTTTTCTTCACGATCAATTAAAGAATGCGAAAAATATTTACGTTTCTTCGCTCTCAAACGTGTCACTTGAAGATAAAATCGAAATAATTTCTTATCTTAAGGGCGATCAAACCATGACTTTTGTCAATCTGTCAATTACGGATTGTAAGCGTGAACCAGAAGCTCTTTATAAAATATTTGATAGTCTTGATGTTTTAATAATCAATGCTCACGAGTACTCTGAATTAATTAAAAAACCTTACGAAGAAATTAATTTTCAAAATTTGGAACTAACACTCCCCTATCTCAAAAATAGAATTTTGATAATCACCGATGCCGAAAAAGGTAGCTACGGTTATTATAAAAATAAAAAATATTTTCAAAAAGCAGTAGAGCCTAAAAAAATTGTTGACACTACCGGTTGTGGCGACGCTTATACAGCCGGTTTTGTTGCTCAGTATTTAAAATCTAAAGACATAAAATTTTCAATGGAATCCGGAGCAAAATATGCAGCGGAAAAGTTAGAAAGGATTGGAGCTAATTAAAATAATCCGACCAATAAATAATTTAATAATCAAATTATTTAATTATTTAATCATTCGCTTATTTGTTTTTTATTCATTGGTAGTATTTGTAGTATTGGTCGGATTGGTAGTATTATTGATTACGTTTCAGAATCTGATACGCCAACCCGCAGGCGACGGCATCGGCCTCATCATCTTGTTTAATATCGATATTTGTTGTTAGTTTGATCATCTTTTGCACCGCTAATTTATCAGCTTGACCATATCCTGTCACGATTTGTTTGATCTGGAGCGGAGTCAAGAATTCCACTTTAATATCATTTTGTGCAGCCAGTAACATGACGATTCCTTGGGCTTGAGCAACGCGAATAAATGTTTTTTGGTTTTTGAAAAATAATAGTTGTTCCAACACCATCACATCCGGCTTATATTGTTTCATAATTTCAACAAGTTTCAAATATATTTCGCGAAGCCTTATTTCCGTTTTTAATTTCTTTGATGTCTTTATAAGCGCGCTCGTTACGTACTTTTTATCCTTAAAAATTGCATACCCCGTCCGCTCAATACCCGAGTCGATGGAAAAAATGATCATAATATTGCCAAAGTTGCTTTAACAGAAGGATTATTTGTGTTAATCAAATCAACTTCTCTAAATTTTTGTTTTAAAGGTGTTAAAAATTCATCAGCCCATGATGGAGTTAATACTACAACTCCTTCAAAATCAACAATTATTTTTTCGTTCGAATTAATCTCGTTCAAAGTTGGTTGAAAGGCCAACCATGCCTCTTTCCCGGCAGGTCGCGAAACTAAGATTATACCAAATTTTTTTATATCTATTTTCATAATAATTCTTCAAAACTTATAACAGCAAAACACCCCTTAATAAAAGTTTCTGTTTTATTAACTATTAATTCATCGTCTCCTTTCTTTAAGTATAGCTGAGCATCTCCTGTTTGGAAATATAATGAAAACGGATTTTTTATAATAATAGATCTAACGAATTTAAGTCCGTTTCCTCTCGTTTCGGGATATCTACCGGAAATTGTTTCTGTAAAAGCCATTTTTATTGCTTCACTAGAATCTACTAATTCAGGTCGTACTCTTTTTAGAGTGGTTAATATTCCCTGCCCTCGGTCAGCTAATACTACTTTTCTATTTCTCATAGAATATGAGAAAAAAATACCAGGAATATCAGACCAATTACCTAAATTATGGTCAAAAGAATTATTTCCAATCTCTCCAGCAACTGCCGTGATCAAGGAAACAACTTTAATTGATGCAAATTTACTTAATAATGATTGCAATTTTTCGAGTCGGGCTTGAAAAATATCTCGAGTTTGACAATATGATTCTAAGGTAGGTTCCTTTGGATTGTCCGATTCTGCCCAACTCAAAGCTATAGTGTCAATTTCTTGTAGATACTGATCGATATCAGATTGATTATAAAATCTATGACCTTTTGGACCAGTTCTGATTGATTTTAACCTACCGGATGAATCCCATCGCCTTAGGGTATCTATTGATATTCCCAGCAACCTTGCAGTTTGACCTATTGATAAAAGCCTATTCATAGTTATTTATAAATCTATGCATATTCTAACATATCTATGTAAATCTATGCAAGGACAAATTACATATCCCATCCGTTCAATACCGGAATCAATGGAAAGAATAGTCATTGCTTAATTATACGCGGAAATCACGTCAATTTATTAGGAATTTTTATATAAGGTCCGACCCTAAAGGGACGGACCTTGAAAAATAAGAAAGTAAACCCATCAATACTACTGAGAAAAAAGATGGGAGAGTCGCTACTTAGTAACTCTCGACTAAAACCCTTGCAGGTCTTACATCTAAGTCCTATCAACCCCGTATTCTGCGGGGAAGCTAATGGGAACTTCTAATCTTGGAGTTCGCTTAACACTTGAGATGCATTCAGTGTTTATCGTTTGGAAATGTAGCTACCCGGCGATGACCTTGTGGGCCAACCGGTAGACCAGTGATTTCCTCTTCCAGGTCCTCTCGTACTGTGGAAGAGTCTCCTCAAAAGTTCAATCGCTTGCACAGGATAGAGTCCGAACTGTCTCACGACGTTCTGAACCCAGCTCGCGTACCGTTTTAATGGACGAACAGTCCAACCCTTGGGGCCTACTTCAGTCCCAGGATACGGTGAGCCGACATCGCAAAAAATTCTTTCAATTACTTGAAAGTTTAGACTATACCTTCACCCCACTTTAAGTAGTGGGAGCTAGCCTTATTACCTGATAATAAATTATCAAGTCTTTTAACACTACGTGTAGTGTTAAAAAGTCGTTACGGGTCCCGCGGAGCGGGATTCCCACGGTATTGTCCTTTCATTACTGAAAGGAGTCCACCGTTATGAGCTAGGAAAAAAATTTCAAAAAGACCCAAATTAAAAAAATGGATTACAAGCGTGAGATTACTCTCATGGCGCCCCAATGTATTAAGGTGCCGAACCGCGTCGTCGATATGAACTCTCGGACGCGACTAGCCTGTTATCCCCGAGGTAGCTTTTATCCGTTAAGCCCTGACCGCAATCACAGCGAGTCAGGGGATCACTAACACCTGCTTTCGCATCTGTTTGAATAGTCATTCTCACAGTTAAGCCAGCTTATGCGTATGCACTTATAGTCCGATTTCCATCCGGACTAAGCTGACCTTTGCGCCCCTCCGTTACTCTTTAGGAGGGAACCGCCCCAGTTAAACTGACTGCCAAGCACTGTCGTTCGCCATGCAGGCGAACTAAGATGAAAAAAAATCAAAGAGAGGTGTTGCATTGTCGACGTGAGTCTCCCTCCTACGCTAAACAGTTAATTTCATTCCATCAATACCTAGCTTCAGTAAAGCTCTCGGGGTCTTCTTGTCCATGTGCAAGTAGGCCGCATCTTCACAGCCATTTCAATTTCGTCGGGTGGCGGTTTAAGACAGTTATTAAATCGTTAGACCTTTCATGCGGGCCGGAACTTACCCGGCAAGGGGCTACGCTACCTTAGAACTCTCAGGGTTAGAGCTGTCGTTCACTGGAGCTTACACCTCAAGCTAACCAAATAAATTGGATCACCCAAAGCGGTTGACTTACCAGTACTGGACAGGCCTCAGCTCCTATATATCCCCTAAAGGGGTTTGCAGGAACCTGTGTTTTTGCTAAACAGTCGTTTGACAAACTTTTGTTGTAACCCCGCGATTAAGCGGGGCAGAGCATATCGAAAACTTACGCTCAGCTTTTTTGCCGAATTCCTTAAACTACCTTTTCCCGAATGCCTTGGTGTACTCCACCAACTCACCTGTGTCGGTTTGTGGTACGAATTGATTTAACACTCCTTATTAAACTTTTCCAGGAAGCTTAAGTTTT
>Ga0210051_1006171_pt1 | contig 11323 bp, 10 predicted proteins | sample CryGey092014_all_FD_185464 | JGI IMG/M metagenome (GOLD analysis project Ga0210051, IMG submission 185464) | Groundwater microbial communities from aquifer - Crystal Geyser CG23_combo_of_CG06-09_8/20/14_all (SPAdes) (version 2) | ecosystem: Environmental > Aquatic > Deep subsurface > Groundwater...
ACAACCATTTATCTATCATAGCCTTACATACGCCAAAAAAGGAAATTCCTATACTATTAAATTAAGGGATACCTAAAACTCTGTCTTTATAATATGTTATTATATGCTATAATTATAGGTTTTCAACGAATTTCAGTAAAGCTTCATGATCGATTTAAGGAGAAAAACAATGTAAAAAATAATTCACTAACCCTTTGACACATCGCGACATAAAAAATACCCTGATCAGCATCGCTAATCAGGGTTTGTACTATCTCTCCATCTGGAATTCGAGAGATTTATAAGAAAATTGGCAAATCAGAGATAAAGTTATAGTTAGAATTTACGACTGAAAGCATAAGTCGCTGAATTTTTTTTGATTGTTGCCTTGCCGCGCATACTAAATAACTTAAACTTGCTTTTTTCTTCTATTTTATTCGTTATTTCTTTTGTTTTAAAGTACGCAAAAAAGATATCAACCCCCAGCGCCTCTTTCCACTCGGCTCGTAATGTATCAGCATCATCTTCTGTGTCTCTTTTTACGGTATTTACGCAGTCACAAAAACTCGCATCTTCAACATGCTTTATCATAGGTATTGGTTCTAATATCTTATCATCACAGAGTGGTGTTGCCATAAAAATAATAATCATGCTAAGCATGACTTTTCCGACCTTATCCATAACACCTTCTTATCTGATCCTATTATTTTGCATATAAGTATACCCTATAAAAAGCTTATTTTCAAATAAATCTACAGGGTCAAATCTTGCTTTGTAAATATGGCTACCCGAGCTGGACTCGAACTGAAATTGATCTCTATTTTAATCTCTATGTTATTCAGGTACCCTGCTTGAAATCAAACTTCAAATTTATTGGACAAACCCTTTCAGCTTATCCGGGGTAATAATTTGATATGAACTTCCTTTATACTCTTTCCACTTTGCAAGAATCCTTGCGTACTCGCGAGGTTTCCATTTAAACTCATAACCATAAAGCCTGCCTTCCCGCTCTTCGACCAAATCAACCTCGCTGCCATCGTAAGTCCTCCAAAAATACTGATTCGCCTCTATGTGATGATATTCTCGATACTTCATGCGCTCAACGACCATAAAATTTTCCCACAAGGCGCCAAGGTCATCTCGCTTATCAAGTGGATTGAAGTTATTGATTATAGCATTACGTATACCTACATCGTAGAAATAAATCTTTCTCAGCTTTGAAAGTTCGCGTCTTTTATTTTGTGTAAAAACAGGCAGACGGAAAACTATAAAACTTTGCTCTAAAACATGAATATAGCGTTCAACTGTAGCTCGATTTATCTTAAGCAAATTAGCTAATTCTGCATAAGAAACTTCATTACCTATTTGATGCGCCAATGCCTTAACGAGATTCATGAAGATATCAGCATTCTTCATACCCTGGAAGTCAAAAACATCGCGATAAAGATAGCTTGTTTTTAATTCTTTTAGAATATCAATTTTGTCTTCTTGTTTATGCATGGTAACAACATGAGGATAACTACCGAATATAAGCAGAGTTTCAATCTTCTTTTTTTCAAGATAAGCATCCTTGGAAATTTCCTCCAAGGAAATCGGATAAAGCGCATAGACCTTCTTGCGTCCGGTCAAGGCCTCCTGTGTTTTATCCAAGAGGTTCATCGTTGATGACCCGGTGACAATAATCTGAGTGGATTTTTTGAAGCAATCTACCAGAAGTTTGAGAGTTTGCCCTATCGTCGAAAGCTTTTGGCCTTCATCAATAAAAACTATTTTTGCTTTTCCAACTGCTTTTTTTAGCGCTTCAAGCCCGCGATTTTCCAGAAGGTCGCGATGATCCGGATCATCACAATTAAAAATCCGAGCTTCTCCTTTGGTTTTACACTCTTTCAATATTTCTAAGGAAAGGGTGGTTTTCCCGACTTGGCGAGGGCCCTGAATAATCAAAACATGTCCTCGGAAGGCATGTTTTAAGATATTTTCTTTGAGTATGCGTTTTATCATATATGGCGTATTCTGGCTATCCAAATAGCAATTTTACGCCTATACACAAATAAGTCAAGAGATATTTACAGCTTAAACTCCTGCCTAAATAGTTCGAACGGCATTAACTAAAACTCATTTACTAAACTGCAATTCAGAGATGAAGAGATAGACTGGCGAGATTTATCCGGCTATTCTAGACGAACTGCGAGGAAGATAATATTGTAATATTCAAAATAAATAATTGCTGCAGAAAATACTGCCCTAACCCTTTGACACATCGCAAGATAAAAAATACCCTGACTAGCATTGCTAATCAGGGTTTCTATTATCTCTCCATCTGGAATTTGAGAGATTACTGTGGCTGCGCTAAGCTGTGCATGTTATAACTTTATCTCTTAACGTAAGCAAGCCTATTATATAGAACATAACGCCGAATATCAAGCAAAAAATGCCGACTGGCGGTTATTTTTTGCTTGATGTCGCAAAGACTTTTGCGACGCAAGAAAATTGGCAAATAAGAGATAAAGTTATAGCTAGAATCTGTCCAATTTGTCCGGTATTTTACAGAGATAAATTTCGTAACTTTTTAAGATATAAAATATTAAGTTTTTATTAAAACGGCATGCCGAAAGAAAGGTGCAATCTGGAGCGGGATTCGTTTTTGTCGCGACTAATCCTTATGCCATAATCAAGCCTTGCTACACCCCATGGAGTAATATAGCGAAACCCAAGGCCTGTGCCACATTTTATGTCATCTAAATTAAATTCATCGGGTTTCGACCAGAGTCCTCCTGCATCAAAGAAATAATCGCCTTTTAATTGCTTATATAAAGGAAAACGCATTTCAAAATTATTTACCCAGGAAAAATCTCCGCCCAAAGGCAGATCTTGGCTGTCTTTTGGCCCCACATATTTTCCTTTATAACCGCGCACAGTACTACTGCCTCCTACAAAGAAACGTTCAAAGTACGGCACCTCGTTAGTATTGCCAAAATCCTCCACCCAGCCTAATTTGGTTCTGAACGCAAAGGTAAAAAAACTGCCGGGCGTATAATATTTGCAAGATTGCCATGTAATGCGGTTAAAATCATAATCGCTGCCAAGGCCTTCCATGGAATAGTCCCATTCAAGTTTATGCTGGGTGCCTTTAGTAGGGTAATATTTATCATTTACTGAGAGCCTCTCTAGGATAAACGCCAGATCATTCACATGACTATTACCTGCGTTATCTTTTAATATCTGAGGGGCGCCGCTAGCGATCCTATACATGGTTACATCCTGGGCCTCGAATTTTAAAGTCAGTTTGATTTTTTCTGTAAGCATCCTGCCGCCATAGATATCTGTCCCTATGTCCTTAAGATGGTAGCGTTCGTCCTTCTCTAATCTTCCTGACAGGTCAACTCCTGTAAAAAAAGGCGTGTCTAATAAATTTTTTTTAAAAAGTCCCATGCGGATCTTTTTTTCTGTGTCATCATATTTGGCAGAAGCTGTCACTTCTATATTTTTATTAAGAAAATTATCATAACAAAGCTGCGCCTGTTCAGCAGCCTGAAGGAAAAAACCTGTTTTTTTCTGCTCTGTCCGGCCAGTTCCTTTATCATCCGCTTTGATTTCAGAAAGGTTTAGGATATTTACGGCTACGAGTACAGAAATCTGTATAATTATTTTTTTCTTCACGTTAATAGGGACAGACACCTATATATCCTCCTTAAAACACCGCGAGATCAATACCTCCATCTCAGGGCTTTGACCCTTGCCCACCTTTATAAGGACGTGGCCGAAATCCGTTTCCACTTCCTGGCCTGCCATTATCAGAAAATTCTTATCCAGCTCCACCCTCAGGGCCTTTATATCATCCTCTCTCCAGAGATAATGATGCTCTGTGATTATAACACCTTGCAGTTCTTTCTTCTTTACCTGACTGAGAAGGTCAGCCGGGGATATCTGGCTGCACTTAGAATACCTTGAAGTGTGGCAATGCATCTCTAATAACATGAATATATAATACCTTTTTCAGGCCCCAAAGACAATATCAAATTTCGGGCAAAAATAATGAGACCCGGATCTTTACGATACCGGGCCTCATTATTTTTCCGCTGGATTATAACTTTACTACGTTTACAGCCTGTTCGCCCTTAGGGCCATTCTGTATTTCAAATTCTACTTCCTGGCCTTCTTCTAAAGACTTGTAGCCTTCTCCCTGTATAACGCTGTGATGCACGAATACATCCTTACCGTTTTCAGGTGTAATAAATCCATAACCTTTCTGGTTATTGAACCATTTCACTTTTCCTTTTGCCATTACTCACTACCCCCTTTCTTTAAGATTATAGCAAATAATGGCAGAAACAAAAACGCCGCAAGGTTAGTACTCGTTACCTTACGGCTCCAGACATCTAAACCCTTATTTACTACTAAATAACTTGTGAATTATTGTACTCCCCTGGTTTTATTTTGTCAATTACTATTTAACACACCCACCTCCGAGGAGACCTACGGCCACCTCGGAGGTGTAATTATTTAAATATTAGATTCGCTATGAAGCCAAAGAGGAGGACCTGAGGGACGGTGATGATGGGGAGGAAGATCGCAACGCGTTTACCAACATTGATCCAGAGAAGGCCGATTTCAGTGTAATCAGTGACTACGCCTGCCATGAGAAACGTAAAGGCATTGCCTAAAGCTAGTGTTTGGCGGTAGATCTCGAAGGCAAGAGGAGCAGTCCCTTCTGAACATACCTCTATTATAGTGGCAAGGCCTAATGTGGCGAGCATGCCGAGGAATGTCGGGCCCATGTATCTATGGAATATACCCTGAGGCACGTATGCGCCTATAAGGCTCGCAAGGCCCATACCTATAAGTATCCACCATAAGACCATATTAGCGAGCATTTTCATACCTCTATATACGCCTTTTAAGTCTATTAACAACTGGGCGCCGGAGATTTTATAAGCTGAGGCTTTTTTCTTAAAGTCGGAAATGATGGAAAAATCTTCGCTGAGAGATTTGGTGTTTTTATTAGTTTCTATAATACCTTTTGATTCGAGGACCTGGTAAATAAGGCCCGTAGTGATTGCGATAATAAGCGCAGAGAATATGATATATAATGCCTTCGCAAGGCCGAAAAACGCTATGAGCATCAGGGTAATGGGAAGATTTGCCCATGGACTAGCTAGAAGAAACGCCACGACAGCCGGATTTGACGCGCCTTTTTTATGGATCGCTATTGAAAGAGCAAGGATACCGTGGCTACATGCGCTCATCAGAAATCCTAAAAAGGTTGAATAAAAAATGGTTCTTTTAGCGGGTTTTGCAAGGATATGGGAAATATATTCCCTCGGCACAAAATAGTCTATTATACCTCCTAGAACAAAACCCAGAAGTAGTGCCCACCAGATTTTCCCGATGTACATTAATAGAGAATCTTTGAAAGATTTGAGGAGAGGAAAAATGTATGATAAGGCGCAGAGCGAAGCTAAAACAAGAATGGCGAGAAAAGTTTTGTTCTTAAATAGCTTCATTTTAACCACATTCACCTCCGAGGAGGCCTTCGGCCACCTCGGAGGTGTCTTATTTTTTAACAAGCTTTACTGTTTCCATGGCCCATAGAGGGAATGATGAGATGAGGATCACAAGTGACCAGTCAAACGCGCCGAGAGGCTCTGTCTTGAAGATAGTCTGTAAAAACGGCTGGTATACGACAAGCATCTGAAGGCCGAATGAGATAAGCACGGCGAAAATAAGTTTTTTATTAGTCAGGAATCCTATCTTAAAAATTGATTCTTTATTATTACGGCAATTGAAGGAATGGAATAATTGGGCGCAGGAGAGCACTATAAACGCTGCTGTCCTCGCCCTGGCGAGAGATTCTTTCTCCACAAATAATACAAGGCTAAAAGCGAGCAAGCTGCAGAACGCAATAAAAGTTCCCTGCCAGAGCATCAAAAACGCGTTCTCTTTGGTAATTACAGGCTCGTTTGATTTGCGCGGGGGCCGGGCCATTATATTTTTATCTACAGGATCCACGCCCAGGGCAAGCGCGGGCAAGCCGTCAGTCACAAGGTTTACCCAGAGTATTTGTATGGGTAATAGCGGCACAGGGGAGCCTACGAGAGATGAAACAAACATCACTAAAATCTCGCCCACATTGCAGGACAAAAGATAGTGTATGAATTTTTTAATGTTATCGTAGATGCCCCTTCCCTCTTCGACCGCGGAAACAATGGACGCGAAATTATCGTCTGTAATCACCATGTCAGAGACTTCTTTAGTGACATCAGTGCCTGTAATGCCCATGCTGATGCCTATATCAGCTTCCTTTACGGCAGGGGCGTCATTTACACCGTCTCCCGTCATTGCCACGACTTCGCCGTGTCTTCTCCAGGCCTTTACAATCCTGAGTTTATGTTCAGGAGAAACCCTGGCATAAACAGGTATGTTGCCTATCTTTTCATAAAGTTCGTCGTCAGTGAGTTTATTCAGCTCTTCTCCGGTAAGGGCCATGGAATCTTTTTTAAAAAATCCGAGTTCTCTGGCTATCGCGACCGCAGTATTCTTGTGATCCCCTGTTATCATTACTGTTTTTATGCCCGCAGTGGAACATTTTTCAATAGCGTCTTTAACCTCTTCTCTCGCGGGATCTATCATTGCCACGAGGCCAAGAAATACAAGGTCTTTTTCAATCGCTTCAACGCCGTAGCTATCAGGCACTCTATCCATGTTTTTGTATCCGATGGCGAGGACCCGCATCGCGGACGAAGCGAGATTCTCGTTGACAGCGAGAATCTCTTTTTTATCCTCCTCTTCTAATTTCCTGGCGCCGCCCCTATCTTCTATCCGGACGCAGTCTTCTAAAAATATATCAGGCGCTCCTTTAATAAACGCGGTTACCATGGCGCCATCGCGCCTCACCATGGTCATTTTTTTGCGCTCTGAGTCAAAAGGTATTTCCTCAATAAAAGAGAATTTATCTTCCATGTCTTTTTTCCATATATTTATTTTGGCCGCGCAGCTGAGGATCGCACCCTCTGTGGGATCTCCTATAATTTTATATCCTGATTTGTCTTTAACCAGGTCTGCTCCGTTACAAAGCACCGCGTAAGAAAGAAGTTTATTAAGCTCAGGGTAATCAGGCGAGTCTATTGTTTTATAGTCCCTCGTAAATTCTCCTTTTACGCCATAGCCGATTCCGGTGACATAGAATAACATCTTATTTACATAAACCGCCTGGACAGTCATCTCGTTTTTAGTGAGAGTGCCTGTCTTGTCAGAACAAATAACCGTAGCGCAGCCCAAGGTTTCCACGGATGGAAGTTTTCTTATGATAGCATGGCGTTTCACCATCCTCTGGACGCCCAGCGCCAGGGCAATGGTTACGACCGCGGGCAAACCTTCAGGTATAGCGGCAACTGCCAGGCTTACCGAAGTTAAAAATACGTCTATGAGTTTACTGCCACGCAAAAGTTCCAATAAGAACACAAGGCCCACAAGGCCGAAACATACATAGACTATGAATTTTCCGAATGCCTCGAGCCGTTTCTGTAAAGGCGTGGCATTATCATCAGCACCCTGGATCATGCCAGCGATATTACCGAGCTCTGTCTCCATGCCTGTTTCAACTACAATAGCCCTTGCCTTGCCTGAGGCAATAGACGTGCCCATATAGATCATGTTTGCCCTATCAGCGAGAGGCACTTCTCTTTCTTTTAAAGCAAGTATGGTTTTAGCTACAGGATGAGATTCTCCTGTGAGGCTCGCCTCGCTCACTCTAAAATTAGGCGTGACCCATATAAGGCGGCTATCAGCCGGTATATTATCGCCTGCCTCAAGCTCTACTATGTCGCCCGGGACTATGTTATGGGAATTTATTACCTGGCGGCTAGCGGAGCGTATGACCTTTGAATTAGGTGAGGAAAGTTTTTTCAAAGCCGCGAGAGACTTCTCCGCGCGGTATTCCTGGATAAAGCCGAGGATAGAATTCAATATCACGATCGCTATTATGGCGAACGCGTCCACCCATTCCTGCAGAAACCCTGAGACAATTGCCGCGCCTATTAAAACCCATATAATAAAATCCTTGAACTGGTCTATAAAAATATCCAGAGGGTTGATTTCTTTTTTCTCTTTCAGCCGGTTTGGCCCGTATTTTTCAAGCCGCGATTCAGCCTCTTCCAGAGAAAGGCCCAAGGACACGTTCACGCCAAAGGCCTTTTCTATATCAGCAATATCCAGTTCCCAATAGTTTTTCATGTTATTCAACAAAAACCAGTAAAGCCATCATGCCTATCCCAAGCATGATGAAAACAAGCTGTAATAATGACGTGGAAATCTTTACGTGGTCTTCCTTGTTAAGTTCAGGTATCAGATCGCTTCCCCCTATATATAAAAATCCGCCCGCTGTCATGGGCAAGAGATATGTAGAAAATCCCTTTATCATGGATTCAAGCATAAGCGCTATCACAACGCCTACCACAGCTGTAAGCGCTGAAAGAAAGTTCATAAAAAGCGCTTTTTTGACAGGCATGCCGCTATAGACAAGTATTCCGAAATCTCCTATTTCCTGCGGGATCTCGTGTAGTATTACCGCTAAAGTTGTAGCGATGCCTATGGGTACAGATACAGCGAAGCTGGCCGCCACTATCATTCCGTCCAGCATGTTATGCACGCCATCCCCTATCAGATTCAGCATGGCTACAGGATGGATATGCTCCTTAGAAGTAGGTATGTGACAATGCCTCCAGCGTATAAATTTCTCAAGGATAAAAAATATAAAAATGCCTGCCAGGATATAGAGCGAAGTCTTCAGATTCGCGCCCAATGTCCCGAATGACTGCGGTAAAAGATGTATAAAAGCATCGCCGAATAAGCCGCCCACAGCAAAGCTTACCATAAATAAAAGCATTGCCCTGAGCTTTGTCTTATTAAGCGAAAGCGTAACCACGCCTACAAGCGATATCAGGCTTATCACAACCACGCTTCCTATTGCCCATAACCAAATCTTCATAATCTTTATGCCCCAGCAAGTTGACACTCTGACAATGTCACAGTGTCAACTTATTTGGTTTTCAAGGTAGCGCTGGCACGCGAATGCCGCGGTGGCGCCTTCTCCAGCTGCAGTAACTACCTGCCTAAGTAATTTTTTACGGCAATCGCCGGCCGCGAATATGCCTGCCTTTGAAGTCAGGCAATTGTCATCTGATATTATATAGCCTGCCTCATCCAAAGGCACTGCATCTTTTAAAAACCCCGTGTTAGGCGTATATCCTACGCATATAAAAATCCCGTCGCAAGAAAAATCCGTTATGGCATTGGTTTTCACGTTCTTTATCTTCACGCCGGCAACCTTACCGGAGCCGGTAATCTCTGTGACAACAGAATCCCACGCGATTTCTATCTTCTTATTCGCGAATGAGCGTTCCTGCAGGATCTTTGTCCCGCGCAACGCGTTTCTTCTATGTATAACAGTTACCTTTTTCGCGAATCTTGTCAGAAAAAGCGCTTCTTCAAGCGCTGTATCTCCCCCTCCGACCACGGCCACTTCTTTATTTTTAAATAACGCCCCGTCACAAGTAGCGCAATAAGATACGCCCCTGCCCCTGAATTTATCTTCGCCCGGGACATCCAATCTCTTGGGGCTCGCGCCCGTGGCAATGATAATCGACGAGGCAGTATAAGTCTTATCCTCTGTTACTATCTGCCAGCCTGGCTTAGTTTCTTTGATCTCTTTTACTTCAGCCGCGATAAATTCTGTCCCGAACTTTTCAGCCTGCTTCTTGAATTTCTCTATTAATTCAAAACCATTCACGCCTTCAGGAAATCCCGGATAATTTTCAATGTGGTCTGTGGTGACAGCTTGACAGATGACAGAAAAACTCTCAATCAGGAGTGTCTTAACCCTTGCCCTTGAGGCATATATGCCTGCAGTAAGGCCTGCCGGCCCCCCGCCTATAATAATAACATCGTAATCCATAAGTAGATAGATTATACCAAATTCCGGGCAGGTTTAGGAGAAATATCTTTCTATTTCAGTTTCCATATAATAAAAGCGCCTGAAATGCTCAGGATACCGGCATATAAAAATCCTGCCGCGGGTGAAACATACGCCCACAATAAACCCACGATTATACTTGAAACAAAATCTCCGATTCCGTTAACTGTCGCCAGCGCTCCGTAGCCGGTTGCTTTTAGGTCACTAGGCAGAAGCTCTGAGGCAATGGTCCTCTCAAGCACATCTTCAGAGGCAATATATATTCCTCCTAAAATAAATAAACCCGCCAAATACCAAAATTTACGCACGATAAATATAAATCCCGCGCACATAACCGCCGACAACACATATCCCATCGAGAGCATCTTTCTTTTATCTAAAGAATCGCTCAGACGGCCTATGGGAAAAGATACGCCCGCATAAAACACATTATGAATGATATAAAGCATGATCGATGATGAAGCCGCTATGAAAGGCCCATAGATGGGTTTTAAAACCTGACCAGCCATTAATATAAGAAGGGTATGAGAAAAATCACCTGAGCCAAATACTCCTACTCCTATTAAGTAGCGTTTAAATTTATCAGGAAGCATACGCAAAGTAGGCAGAAATCTAAGATGCGGTGCAGGTTTTTCCGCAACTTCTCTGACTAAAAATAAAAACGCCGCTACAGATAACAATCCCGGAATAAGAGTCATCCAGAATATCTGCCGATAATTAAACATGGTAATTAATAAAAATGCCGCTAAAGGCCCCGCAATGGCTCCTAAAGTATCCATTGTCCTGTGAAATCCAAAGGCCTTGCCTGCGTCTTCTTTTTCCACGGAAGCTGACAGCATCGCATCGCGCACAGGCCCTCTAATGCCACGGCCAAACCAGCTGATAATCCTGCCCGCTAAAACCTGCGGCCATATAACCGCCAGGGCAAAAGAAGCTTTTCCAGCGGCAGTCAGAAAATACCCGAGAACAGCTATGCCTTTTCTGATGCCTTTCTTATCGGAATAATATCCTGCCCCAAGCTTTGCAAAAGACGACACCGCGTCCGCAAAACCTTCAATAGTCCCCAATAATGCGGCTGAAGCGCCTATACTCGCAAGAAATGCCGGTAAAATAGCCGTGGCCATTTCGTGACAGAAGTCGCTGAAAAAACTTGCTGCGCTCATACCGACCAAATTCTTATTCAACCATTTTTTTGGCATAAGCTATTTTTTAATGACATCCGTGCTGAGCGCAGGAATTAGATATTGTGATTTCTTTGAGCGAATTCTGCTTAAACTCATTTACAATATCTTCTACTGTCCCTGGATGCGCCATATATGCTTTTATTCCGCTTTCGTTTAACTTCTGGACCGCTCTCATACCCATGCCGCCGCA
>Ga0210051_1006176_pt1 | contig 11314 bp, 10 predicted proteins | sample CryGey092014_all_FD_185464 | JGI IMG/M metagenome (GOLD analysis project Ga0210051, IMG submission 185464) | Groundwater microbial communities from aquifer - Crystal Geyser CG23_combo_of_CG06-09_8/20/14_all (SPAdes) (version 2) | ecosystem: Environmental > Aquatic > Deep subsurface > Groundwater...
GGAAATCGGACATTTAACATATTGCATGGTGTCGTAGATGGCTAAACCGGCGGTGACTGAGCCCCCGGGAGTATTAATGTAAAGTTGAATATCTTTTTGCGGGTCTTTAGAAACCAAAAAGAGCATCTGAGCAATAATTGAATTAGCTACTGGGTCGGTAACGGGGCTGGCTAAAAAAACAATTCTCTCTTTAAGAAGCCTGGAATAAATATCATAAGCCCGTTCCCCATATTGACTTTTCTCAATTACCGTAGGTATAAGATTCATGTAATTATTGTGATTTTCTTGCCCCGTAGTGAAAGCGAAGCTTTCTACTACCGGGGTCTATAACGGTGGGAATAAGATTCATGTAGCAAGTTTTTATAAAATAAAAACGCAGATGGAGATGAAGATTTATCTTCATCGACTATTTTTATCGCCTATTTCAATTGTAATATTTTAGCATCCGCAAGTCAATTACCAAGCTGAGCACATAAAATTTATGTGCTCAGCACAGGGGAAGAAGAGAATTTATTCTCTTTACCCTTAAAGTTTATCTTGATTTTTTACAATATCTGTGCCAGTTTAAAGACAGCATCTTAAAAAAAAGGGGGTGATAATACTTGGGAAACTTAAACAGGTTCGTCACGCTTTCCGTTGAAAGAAAACTTCTGATCTTGTTCATCGGCATCTGCATTGCTCTTCCTTTCAGCATGGCCCGTTCGCCTTTGGAGATATTCTCTCATTCCATACCTCTCTGGGTTTATTTCCATGGAGCTGTCAGCTACTGGTTTATCAGCGGAAAATCTTTCTGGCAAGCATACCTGGCCATCTACGGCATAACAACCGTGGAAATGTTCGGACTTTATTTCGGAACCTTCGGAGTCAGAACACTTCTAGGCAAAACTGCAAGCTGGCTGGCTGAAAAACTGGAAAAAGAATTGGAGATTCCTTTTTCAAAAAACCAGGTAATAGTCCTTAAAAGAAAGACCGGATATCAAAACTTTAACTCTTTCACCCGAGACAAGAAAAAAAGGTTCGGCACATGGCTGTCAAGACAGAGCATTTGGATCATTCTTTTGTTCCTGTTCCTGCCTTTGCCTGTCACGGACATTTTGGCTGCCGTAGCCCTGGGGACAAGAAAGTTAAAATACGGCCACTGGTATCTGGCGGCGGTCAATGTCCCCCACATTTTCCTGGTTGTTTACCTGCTTCGCCTGGGAGTCAATTTTTTCTTCTTCTAAAACGCCTCTTCAGAAAAAAAACTGATGAGGCGTTTTCTATTTAAGATTAAGCCTTACAGATAATGTTAAACTTCAATTTTCACAAAACCTTTGTTATAATAATAGTATATTGAGACTAAGCCCTTAAGTATCTTTCATCATAGATTCTACATTTTATATCAATTGAAAACGAAGAATGAAAAAAAGATTAAAATTTACTAAAAAGCAATTAGAAAATTTATACTGGAATAAGAAGTTATCGCTTGGCCAAATAGGCGAACGATTTTATTGCCAAGGCACAAATATATTATACTGGCTGAAGAAATTTAAGATAAAGAGGCGACCTGCTTATTTAAAAAAACTAAACGTATCAAAGAGAGTTTTAAAAAATTTATATTTAAACAAAAAAATGTCTTCGCTAAAAATAGCAGGGAAACTTGGGAATATCAACGCTAGAACCATAAGAAAGAAACTTAAGAAATTCGGAATACCAACAAGGTCATTATCAGAAGCAGGAACTAGAAAATTCAAAAAACAGTTTTCAAACGATTTAAATGAGAAAGCTTATTTCCTTGGATTGAGAACAGGAGATTTTTATGCTAAATGGGCTAGAAAATCAATAAGGGTCCAAACCACTACCACTCATCTTGCTCAAATAGACCTATTAAAAAATGCTTTTAGGAATTACGGGGAAACATGCGTATATTTATCAAAAAATAAATCAAGGGAAGACGAATGGTTTATATATGTTGATTTGCACCCGTCTTTTAAATTTCTTCTAAAAAAGTCAAACAAAATTCCCAATTGGATATTAAAAGATAAAAAATATTTCTTTCAATTTTTAGCAGCTTATATGGATTGCGAGGGAAACTGGAACATTCAGAAAAGTCATCAAAAGCATATTCGTTTTATGTTTAACATCAGCACAGGTGACTCAAAGATTTTAAGACAAATAAAGAAAGAGCTGGAAACATTTGGTTATCATCCATATCTATATTTGAAAAGAAAAAAAGGAACTAAAGCTTCCTATGGAGTGTATAATCAAGATATGTTTGATTTAACCATAAACCGCAAAGGAGAGATAATATCTTTAGTAAAGAAGTTACTACCCTTAAGTAAACACAGTGAAAAGATAAGAAAAATGAATTTTATTTTAGAAAATAGAAAGAAAAAATGGAGTGAGATAGAAGAGAAATGGACTGAATTAAGAGAAGAAATTAAAAAAGAGTTATTGAAAAATCAAACTAAGAGTAATAGCCCAATAATTTAGTAGTTAAGAAAACGGTAATCCTCACACTAGAAAACTAACTATTAGAAGGGCAACTATGTTAAGGACCTTGATCATGGGATTAATTGCGGGACCAGCACAATCTTTATACGGATCCCCAACCGTATCGCCGGTGACGGCGGCCTGATGAGCAAAAGAACCCTTGCCTCCCAGGTTGCCTTCCTCAATATATTTTTTAGCATTGTCCCAAGCGGCTCCGCCCGAAGTCATTTGCAGGGCCAAGAAAATCCCGACAATAATTGAGCCGATTAAAAGGCCTCCTAAAGCTTCTGGCCCTAAAATAACGCCAACTAAAATTGGGAAGGCAACTGGCAACAAAGCCGGAATTATCATTTCACGTAAGGCGGCCTTGGTCACGATATCAACGCATTTTGAATAATCGGGCTTGGCAGTCCCGGCCATTAATCCCGCTATTTCTTTAAATTGCCTTCTCACCTCTTCAACCACCTTGCCAGCCGATTTCCCCACGGCCGTCATAGCCAAAGAGGCAAAATAGTAAGCGATAACTCCACCCAAGAGCAGCCCAACTAAGACCCTGGGGTCTTCTAAAACAAACTGGACTTTTTTTCCTAAGTTTAATAATTCTTGGGTGTAAGCAGAAAACAAAACCAAAGCTGCCAAGCCAGCTGAAGCTATGGCATAGCCTTTAGTTATGGCCTTAGTAGTATTGCCCACCGAATCTAAGGCATCAGTAATTTCTCGGCTCTCTTCTGACAAACCGGCCATTTCCGAAATGCCAGCAGCATTGTCGCAAATTGGACCATAAGAATCCAGGGCGATTATCAAACCGGTTAAGGAAAGCATAGCCACTGCCGCGATTGCCAAGCCATACATCCCGCCCAAGGCAAAACTGATTAAAATACCAATTGAAATCAAAATGATTGGTAAAATAGTTGATTCCATTCCTACTGCCAAACCCGCAATAATATTGGGGCCGTGGCCAGATTGGGAAGCTTGAGCAATGGACCTAACCGGCCGATATTTTTTTGAAGTAAAATAATCGGTGATTAAAAACATTCCTCCAGCAATTAAAAGACCAATGATGGCGGGCAAATAAAGATTTAAAAAAGGCATTTGAAAACCTTTAGTCGCCTTGAGAATAACCGGCAAAAACCCGATGGCTGAGAGCAGGGCGGCTCCAATTAAACCGTGATAAAGAGCGGAAATGATGGACTGGTTTTTAGGCAACCTAACAAAAAAAGTGGAGATAATTGAAGCTAAAATAGCGATAGAGCCCAGCATTAAGGGCAACGTCAGAGCCGAGGATAAATCAGGAAAAAGAAGACTGCCTAAAACCATGGCCGCCACTAAGGTTACGACATAAGTCTCGAAAAGGTCGGCAGCCATGCCGGCGCAGTCGCCAACGTTATCTCCGACCTGGTCAGCAATAACGGCTGGATTTCTGGGATCATCCTCGGGGATACCTTGTTCAATCTTGCCCACCAAATCAGCTCCAACATCAGCCGCTTTAGTATAAATGCCTCCTCCCAGTCTGGCAAAAACTGAGATTAAACTTCCTCCAAAACCCAAAGCTACCAAGGCTTTTAAGTCCTGCGCTAAAAAATAAAAGCCGGCTACCGAAAGCAATCCCAAACCGGCTACTAAAAATCCCGTCACCGAGCCGCCCCTGAAGGCTAGATTTAAAGTTGAAGCTAATCCTTTTTTAGCAGCTTCGGCCACCTTAACATTGGCCTGCGTAGAAATCATCATTCCGATGAAACCAGATGCTGCTGAAGCAATTGCTCCGATTAAGAAGCCTAGGGCAGCTTTAATGCCCAGGGCCAAAAAAAGAACAAAAAACAAAACCACTGCTACCTGAGCCACGGCTTTGTATTGTCTTTTTAGATAAGAGACTGCTCCTTCGCGAATGCCTTGAGCAATCTCAATCATCTTGCCCGAACCAGAAGGAGCTTTTTTAACTTCTCGAATTAAAAAATAGGCAAAGATTAATGAGAATATTGAGACGATAATGGGAAACAAAAGCATATTATTTTTTAGGTTTTTTAACTTCCTCTTCCGATTTCTCTTCCGGAGCTTGAGCAGCTTCGGCCGGACCCCTAACATCAATTTTCCAGCCGGTTAATTTGGCAGCTAATCTGACATTCTGGCCATTTTTACCTATGGCTAAAGACAATTGGTCTTCGGGGACAATCACCTGAGCCTTGTTTTTGGGAAGGCGTTTAACTTCGTTGACCTTAGCTGGAGAGAGGGCATTGGCAATATATTTTTCCGGGTCCTCGGAATATTCAATAATATCAATTTTTTCTCCTCCCAGCTCGTTGATGACCGCCGTCACTCTGGTGCCTCTTTGACCAACAGCAGCTCCAATAGGATCAATACCTTCTACGGTGGAGGCTACGGCAATTTTTGTTCTAGAACCAGCTTCCCTGGCTATTGATTTTATTTGGATTTGACCAGCCGAAAGCTCAGGAACTTCTAATTCAAAAAGCTTGGAAACAAGCTTGGGATAGCTCCGAGACAAAAAGATTAGGGGCCCCTTAGGAGTTTGTTCAACTTTTAAAACCAAGGTTTTTAGCCTCTGGCTCGGCCGATAAAACTCGCCAGGAACCTGTTCTTCTCTGGGCAGAATCCCTAAGGTTTTTCCGATATCCATAAAAACATTCCCCCCTTCAATTCTCTGGACGATTCCTGAAATGATTTCCCCTTCTTTCCCTTTATACTCATCAAAAATACTTTCTCTTTCTGACTCTCGAATCCGTTGAGTGATAACCTGTTTAGCGGTCTGAGCGGCAATCCTGCCGTAATCGCCTTTGGGCTCTAAGGCTGTTTCTAATTCTTCGCCGGGCTTGATTTTGGGTTTGATTTTGCGCGCCTCTTCCGCCATAATATGTTTTTCTGGATTAAAACGGAGCTTTTTACCTTCCTCGTCTTCTTGAATCTCTTTGCCCTTTTCTTTCAGTTTTTCTAATTCCTCCTCGGTATAAACCATTGATTTATCCAAAACCTGCTTAACTTGCCAAAGCTTAAGCTCGCCCGTCCCCGGGTCAAGCTTGGCTTTGATTATCTGTCCCCGCTTTCCGTATTCTTTTTTATAAGCAGCGGCTATGGCCATTTCAATGGTTTCCAAAATCTTTTCTGGGGAAATTCCTTTTTCTTCAGCAATCTGGGCAATGGCCGAAGCGAAGTTTTTTATATCTATATTGCTTTGCATTCTTACAAAAAATGTCCGTTTTTGCGGACCGATTTTAATATATCAAAAGTTTAACGCTTTGTCAACTTTTGAATTATTTTTTTTATCCTTAAATCTGAACTGGGAATGTCGTCGTCAAAAATTAAACGATTTTTAATTATTTCTTTATTCCTCAATTCATTTATCGGACTTAATCTTTTAATAAAAATTGGCAAGAGAGAAACCAAAGGTAGAATGCCCACGGTGGCTGATTGTCCCAAATAAGCAGCGGTCAGCGCGGCAGCAGCAAGAAAAACAATGGTGCCGATGGCGGCATTCCAGACTAAAGCTAAAACAACCAGAAAAATCACTGAAAACCCTAAAATTGTTGGCGATAAAATTAAAAAGGCGCCAATCAGAGTTCCAATGCCCCTCCCTCCAGCGAATTTTAAGAAACAAGACCAATTGTGCCCAGTTACTGCCGCTACCCCGCAGAGAGCTTGAATTGGTACTGACAAGCCAAATTTTTGAGCCAGCCAAACAGCTAAAGCGCCCTTGCCAATATCTAAAAGCCCGGTGGCCAATCCTTGCCACTTGCCGACATTTTTAAAAACGTTGCTGCCTGAGGTTTTTCTCCAGCCAATTTCTAAAATATTTTTTCTAGCCGAAAATAAAGTGACCAAGTAGCCAAAGGGAATAGAACCCAAAAGATAGCCGATAATGATAAATAGAATACTCATATTTTCTCAAATTGAAATAGAGCCGGCTATTAGGGTGCCGGGCCCCGAATTAGCTCCAACGATAGGAGGGACTAAAGAAATAAAAGTCACTTTTGCTCCTAATTTTTCTTTTAATTCAAAATTTGAATCAGTTCTTCTGGCAAGGAGCAGATGTCGTCTGTTACTAATCCGATTTTTTCTCTTTGGATATTTTCCAGTACCATTTTGGCTCTTGCCCTTTTAACATGGGGATAAATCTTGGCCACTGCCTGACAAGAATAGGCACGACCATCAGCAAACTGAGCCAAAAATATTCAGGCGCCAAAAAATAAGCAACGACTGGCAAAAAGATTGCCCCCATGAATTGGCCCAGAAAAAGATAGCCTGTGGCTAGAATATAAATAATGACTATTCCTCCCCAAGGGAACAACAAACATTGCCAACTTAAAATCCCTAAAATGCCGATTAAAGAAGCTTGGGCTTTGCCGCCTTGGAACTTTAAAAACACCGGGTAGCAATGGCCCAAAACCGCGCCAAAACCAGCCACGGTAATGCCCAAAAACAAATCGTATCCTAAAAAATCTAACCATTGAGGCAGTAACACCGCCAGGGCTCCTTTACCAACATCAGCTGCCACTGTTAACCAAAATAAGCTGCCTTTCCCAGTTGCTCGAGAAACATTCATTGCTCCCACGTTGCCGGTCCCAATTTTCCTGATATCCTGACCAGTAAACTTTTTAACCACTAAGTAACCCGTCGGGAAAGACCCCAACAAATAAGCTGCTATAAAAATTAAAATTAAATAAAAATTGACCATACAAAATCTTACTTCATTAATTATACCATGGTATAGATAATTAAGTGGTTGGGGGGGGGATTAAAGGGGGATGTTACCGTGTTTTCTGGCCACCTTACTCTCTCTTTTATTCAAGAGGGATTCTAAGCATTTAGTCAAGGTGGTCCTGGTGTCTTTAGGATGGATGACGAGGTCAACCTGGCCTAGTTTGGCTGCCTGATAAGGATTCAAGAAAAATTCTTTTAGTTCTTGAATTTTTTCTTTTTCTAATTTCTTAGGATCTTTGCTTTCTAATATCTCTTTTTTGTAAATAATCTTTACCGCCTGTTCTGGTCCCATTGCGGCAATTTGGGCTGATGGCCAGGTAATAACGACATCTTGGCCTAATTTTCTGGAAGCTAAGGCAATATAAGCTCCGCCAAAAGCTTTTCTCAAAATCAGGCTGATTTTGGGAACGCTAGCTTCAGCAAAGGCATATAAAACTTTGGCGCCGTGCCGAATTATGCCCCGGTGCTCTTGGTCAGTGCCGGGTAAATAGCCTGGGGTATCAACCAAATTGATTAAAGGAATATTAAAGGCGTCACAAAATCTGACAAAACGAGCCACCTTATCTGAGGAATCAATATCTAAGGTGCCGGCCATGAATTTGGCCTGATTGGCAACTATGCCTACAACGTTTCCTGAAAGCCTGGCAAGCCCCACTATGGAGTTTGCGGCAAAACCCGGTTGAACCTCAAAAAAAGAACCCCTGTCAAAAATCTCCTCAATAACCTCTTTTATGTCGTAACCCTTCTTTTCATCTTCCGGAACAATCTCTAACAATCTTTGATTTTCTCTTTCAAAGATTTCTGAAAATAATCCTTTTTGTTTCGGCGGATCTTCCAGATTATTTTGGGGCAGAAAGGAAAGAAGTTTTTTAACCCCTAAAAAACAATCTTTTTCTGATTTGAAAATAAAATGGGCGCAACCAGATTTTAAACCGTGAACGCTTGCTCCTCCTAGCTCGTCAAAGGAAATCTTCTCCCCGGTGACTGCTTTGATAACTTCAGGGCCGGTAATGTACATCTGGGAAATTCCTTCAATCATAAAAACGAAGTCGGAAAGCCCTGGCGTATAAGAAGCGCCGCCAGCTGAAGGCCCAGCAATAACAGTAATCTGGGGGACGACTCCTGAAGCCCGAATCTGAGCCTTAAAAATGGCGGCATAGCCATCTAAGCTTGATATCCCTTCCTGGATCCTGGCGCCGCCAGAATCAATGATGCCGATAACCGGACAACCTGTTTTTGCCGCTAAGTCAATAACCTTGACTATTTTTTGGCCATGCATCTCTCCCAAAGAGCCGCCCATCTTGGAAAAATCCTGGCTATAAAGATAAACTTGACGATTGTTAATTTTGGCAAAACCGGTGATAACGGCATCCCCCGGAAATTTCTTTTGGTCTAAACCCAATATATGAAAACGGGTTTCCACAAAAGGGTCTAACTCCACAAAACTATCCGGGTCTGCCAATAACTCAACCCTCTCTCGGGCTGTTAGTTTTCCTTTTTGATGCTGCTTTTCGATCAACTCTGGATTTTCCAACTCTTGCCATTTCCCATTTAATTTTTCAATTTCTTTTTTATAACTCATGATTTTACTGGCTAATGGTTTTTAATTGTTCTTTTATCCCCAAGACAATCTCTTTTAAAAGCTTTTTATTGTCAACTTTTTTACCTAATTCTATTTTAAGGGAAGTCGCGATATCTTCCAAATCTCGAGGGAGTCTATCAATGTTGGTATTCAAGCCAATTCCGATTATGGACACTTTCACCTCTTTGCCGATAATGTTCTCTGTCAGAATGCCTGCCACTTTTTTTTCTTTCAGTCTCACGTCGTTTGGTAATTTAATCAAAGGTTCCAAAGAAAAATTTTCCTTAATAACTTTCGCTACAATAAAGGCGGCTAAAACGGTCAATGTCTGGAGATCTTCAATCGTGCTTTTTGGCAAAATAATCGAGAAATAAAGGCCGCCTTTAGGAGAGAACCAGGGTACTTTTTCTTTGCCATAGCCCGCCGACTGCTCCTCAGTTAAAATAATTGTCCAGGGCTCGGCTCCTTTTCTTGCCAATTCTTTAGCTTTCTGATTGGTGGAATTTAAGGTTTTAAACTTTTGGATTTGCATATCTATTTTAAGACGATTAAAACGTCACCGGCATTCACAAATTGACCTTCTTTTATCTTTACTGCTTCAACTATGCCCACGGTTTCTGAAATTATTTCATTTTCCATCTTCATAGCAATTAAAGTTACCACCTTTTGGCCGGGCTTTAAAGCCTCTCCCTCCTTCACCTCAATGGTGGAAATGGTGCCGGCGATCGGACTTTTGATTTCTTTTTCAGCTAAGGCTTCCAAAAAAACTTCTTCTCTTAATAAGCTTCTTAACTCTTCACTCCCCTGCGGCACAACTGGAACCAACTCTCCCAACTCATTTTTGCTAAAAAAATAATCGTTGCCGTCAACCTTCACCCTTAATAGATTCTCATCTAGCTCGGAAATCTCAACTCGGTAAAGCTTGCTGCCGATTTTAATTTTAGTCTGCATGTTGATTTATTCTTCGAATAGGAGCATTCGCTCTGCTAATTTCCATTTGTTAATCTCCGGTTCCTTCGGCTCTTTTTCTTTTAATTCTAAATAAAATTGAGCAGCCAATTTAGCCAACTCTTCTCTATCCGCCTCTTCGGGGACTCGCTTCTGGGAAGGCAATGGAAAGATGGTAGTCTTTTTTAGAGTTTCGATCAGGTTTTCTCTTTCAATAAGGGAGGTGGAAAGACGGCCTTCTCTAAAGTTTTGGTTTTCCAGTAAAGTCTTATAAAAGGGGATGAGGGTTGGCGCTCCTTCAATAACATATTCGTCGAAAGCCCTTTTTGCTCTTCTGAGGCAGCTTTCGCGATCTTTTCCAAAAACTACCATTTTAGAGATTAAGCTGTCAAAGTAGGGAAAAATTCTTTGGCCTTGCTGACAGAAACTGTGGATTTCAATCCCCTTGCCGCCAGGCGGCAAATAATTGGTAATTGTGCCCTCTTTCGGTTGAAAATTATTTAAAGCGTCTTCAGCATAAATTCGGAATTCCATTGCCCAATTATTCAGAGAGATATTCTTCTGTTTTAAATATAATTTCTCTCCGCTGGCTATTCTGATTTGCTGCTCAACCAAATCCATTCCCGTAATGATTTCGGTTACCGGATGCTCTACTTGCAGTCGGGGATTAACTTCTAAGAAATAAAATCTTTTGTCCTCGCCCACTAAAAATTCTATCGTCCCCAAGCTTTCATATTTTATGTGCTCGCCGAATTTAACCGCCATTTTCCCCATCTTTTCTCTCATTTTTCTATCCAAAAATGGAGAAGGCGCCTCTTCAACTAATTTTTGATGCCGCCTTTGGATGGAGCATTCCCTTTCGCCAAATTGCAAAACCTTTCCCCGGCCATCGCCCAGAATCTGGAATTCAATATGGCGAGGATGCTGAAAAAATTTTTCAATAAAAATTTCTTCCGAGCCAAAAGCGCTTTTTGTTTCTCTTTTCAATCTACGAAAAGTTTCCAAGAGTTGTCTTTTGTCTTCTTTCTCAATAATTTCTATTCCCAATCCGCCGCCGCCATTAGCCGCCTTCAAAAGAAAGGGTGGTTTAATTTTTTTAGCAATTTTCCAGAACTCTTTTTCATCTTTAAGAGCTACCTCGCTTCCGGGCAATAAGGGCAAGCCTACTTTTCTGGCAATTTTCTTTGCCTCAATTTTATTGCCAACCCTTCTCAAGGTTTCGCCGGAAGGCCCAATAAACTTAATGCCGTTTTTCTGGCAGAAGTCGGCAAAATTGCCATTTTCAGCCAAAAAACCGTAGCCAGGATGAATGGCATCAGCTCCGGCCTCTTTGGCAATCTGAATTATTTTTCTTTGGTCCAAATACCCTAAAATCCCTTCTTCTTCTAAGCAATAAGACTCGTCGGCTAATTTTGTTTCCAAAAACTGCTCTTTCTCTGCTAAAACAGGAAAAAGAGCTATGGTCTTAATCCCCATTTCTTTGCAAGTCCGGATTATTCTTAAAGCAACTTCTCCCCGGTTGGCAATGAGGATTTTCTTTAGCATAATTTTTTTATCTCAGCCATTGTTTGTTGGGTAATTTTTTTAACGATTTCTTCGTAT
>Ga0210051_1006179_pt1 | contig 11310 bp, 8 predicted proteins | sample CryGey092014_all_FD_185464 | JGI IMG/M metagenome (GOLD analysis project Ga0210051, IMG submission 185464) | Groundwater microbial communities from aquifer - Crystal Geyser CG23_combo_of_CG06-09_8/20/14_all (SPAdes) (version 2) | ecosystem: Environmental > Aquatic > Deep subsurface > Groundwater ...
GCGTGATGGCACATTGTAGAGAATGCAAGGCAAAGTTGTGGCTTGGGCAATAGCATTAAAATGCTCAAATAAGCCTTGCTGGGTTGGTCGATTATAATAAGGAACCACCAATATACAAGCATCGACTCCAACCTTCTCTGCTTCTTTAGTCAGCTCCTGGCTCTCTCTAGTGTTGTAAGTGCCAGTCCCAGCCACTATTGTTCCACGGTTAGCTATCGCTGACTTGACTTCAGTAAAAAGACGGAGCTTCTCTTCGAAGTTAAGAGTAGGAGCTTCCCCCGTAGTGCCAGAGAGCACCAGACCATCGCTACCAGAATTAAGCAAAGCTTGAGCTAGATTCCTGGCCTGCTGATAATCAACTTTGCCCTGACTATCAAAGGGTGTAACCATAGCTGTTAATAAGCGACCTAGCTTGTCCATTTTTACCCAACCGATCCCTCGCCAGATAAAGAGTGAGGAAGAGAGAGCCTCCGCTTCTTCTTGTATCCTATCCAGCCCCTTCTTATCCCTTCCTCGGCAATCTGTATAGCATTCAGCGCTGCCCCTTTACGTAAATTATCAGCTACTACCCACATAACTAATCCATTGGGGTGAGAAATATCCTTTCTGATTCTACCCACAAATACGTGATTTGAACCACTAGCTGCCCAAGGTAGGGGGTAGAAGCTAACGCTAGGATCATCAAGAACCCTGACTCCAGGTGCTTGAGCCAAAATTTTCCTTGCCTCTTCCGGAGTGATAGGCGAAGTAAATTCCACATTCACCGCTTCACTATGCCCGAAGTAAACAGGGACTCGGACGCAGGTTGCCGAAATAGCCATATCCTCAGCATGCATTATCTTCCGCGTCTCTTCCACCATTTTCTGCTCTTCTTTAGTATAGCCATTATCCAAAAAGACATCGGTTTCTGGTAACAGATTAAAGGCTATTTGATGGGAATAAACATGAGGACAAACACGACGCCCCTCTAAAACCAGCTTTGTTTGGCTTGTTAGTTCCTTTAAAGCATCAGCACCGCTGTCTGATACTGATTGATAAGTGCTTACGATGATTCGTTTTATAGGATTAACCTTGTGTAAGGGATAAAGAGCTACTACCATTTGGATTGTAGAACAATTTGGGTTGGCGATTATCCCCTTGTGCCATTCTATATCCTCAGGATTTACTTCAGGAACCACTAAAGGAACCAAGGGGGCCATTCTAAAAGCAGCGCTATTATCAATAACCACCGCTCCAGCCTCAGCAGCCAGGGGTGACAGGCGGTGGCTAACATCAACGCTAGCGGAAAAAAGTGCGACATCAACATTACGAAATATCTCCGGTGTCGCTTCCTCAACCTCGATTTTCTGGCGATTAGAAAAAAAGAATTTTATGTCTGAAGAGCGTTCGGGAGCAAGTAGTCGAATCGAAGCTGCCGGGAAATTCCGCTGCTCAAGCACCTTGATAAATTCTCGCTCAACAAGCCCAGTGTCACCAACAATAGCTACGTTGAAACCTTCCATGCTCTTTCCTCGCAACAGTTCACCCTCCTCAAAAATGTCATTCTGAGCGCAAGCGAAGAATCTCGCTCAGGGTGACAATAAAGAACCCTACAGCTTCAATAAGACCTCCAATCCATAAATTAACCCTTTGTGCTTTGTAACCTCTCTGATTGCCAAAATAACGCCGGGCATATAAGATTCTCGACTTATAGTTTCATGGCGTAAGCTCAAGGTCTGGCCTACCCCGCTAAAGATAACTTCTTGTCCCGCCATAAATCCTGGCAACCTCAGGCTATGGATAGCTACACCTTCTATTTGCCCCCCTCTGACGCTGCTAACTACTTCTCTCTCGGTTTTAGGGCAGATGAAAGGTTTGCCACGGGCTTGTAGCATTGCTTTTGCTGTAGCCATAGCAGTTCCCGAAGGGGCATCAATTTTCTTATCATGGTGCATTTCTACAATCTCAGCATAATCGAAAAATTTGGCAGCAACCTTTGCCAAATGCATTAAGAGCACTGCTCCTAAGGAAAAATTGGGTGCCACCACAGCACCAACGTTATTGGCTCGACATAGCTGCTCAATCTCCTTCAGATTTTCCTCAGAAAGGCCTGTGGTACCTATAACCATGTTAACTCCTTGCTTAACAGCGATGCGGGCGGCTGCTATGGAAGCTGCAGCATTGGTAAAATCTACTAATACGGCAGGATTGCAACTCTTCAAAAGAGAGTCTAAATCAGAAGAAAATGGTATCAGCTCTGAAGTCTCCGGTAAAGGAAGATACTGCTGAGTTACTTTCTCCTCCACAGCGCCAACTATCTCCAACCCGGGCTCGTTGAGCACAGCTTTAGTCACCTCCCGCCCCATCTTGCCTAAAGCTCCATTGATAACTATTCTTATGGCTTCCATGTGTCACTCCTTAACATGCTGATATAGGTTATTTATTGTAATCGGTATAGCGATCGCCTTTATTAGGCGAACGAGTATGACGATAGCTTGGCCGCCTCTGCCAATGATGCTCAGAGGCTAAGGAATCCTTCACCTTAGCACCGGGTATGCGAGAAAATCCTTCAACCACTGCTCTACGTGATAAGTTTATCCTGCCTAACTCGTCAATTCCAATGACTTTGACCATTACCTCATCACCAACTCTAACCACATCTTCAACTTTAGCTACATGATAATCGGCAAGCTCGCTAATATGGACTAGGCCTTCCTTGCCTGGGAGGACTTCTACCATGGCACCAAAATTCAGCAGCCTCGTTACTCTTCCAGTATAAATGTCCCCTAGTTTCACTTCCTGGGTTAAATCTTCTATCATTTTGATCGCCTTTTGGACTGCCTCCTCACTGGGGGAGCCAACAATAACCCTGCCATCACTCTTTACATCTATAGTTGTTTTGGTCTCCTCCGTAATGGATCTTATGGTTCTACCTCCAGGGCCAATAACATTGCCAATCTTGCTTGCATCAATGGTTATCTCATGTATCCTGGGAGCGTAGGGGCTAATTCCGGGGCGGCTAGTACTGATAGTTTGTGCCATTTTGCCCAATATCTCCAAGCGAGCCTGGCGAGCTTGGGTTAGGGATTCAGCTAGAATTTTGGAGTCCACACCGGTGACTTTAATATCAAGCTGCAAGGCCGTAATTCCCCTAGATGTGCCAGCAACTTTAAAATCCATGTCACCACAGGCATCTTCTATACCCTCAATATCAGTTAGGATAACATGCTCTCCACTCTCCCCGGTGACCAACCCCATGGCTATTCCTGCCACTGGCGCCTTGATAGGCACGCCAGCATCCATTAATGAAAGGGTTGAACCACAGGCACTGGCCATGGATGTGCTCCCACTAGAACTAAGCACTTCGGAAACCAAACGAATAGTATAAGGGAAATCCTCTTCCGAAGGTAATATTGGCAAAATAGCTCGTTCCACTAAAGCCCCATGCCCAATTTCTCGCCTCCCTGGCGTTCCTATTCGTTTTACCTCTCCCGAGGAGAACGGAGGAAAATTATAATGGTGCATGAAGCGTTTGGTTTCTGCCAAGCCTAAACCATCCAATAACTGCTCCTGTCTTGCCGACCCCAAGGTAGTAATAGCTAATACTTGTGTTTCTCCCCGAGCAAATAGACCCGAGCCGTGAGTACGAGGTAAGAGGCCAACCTCACAATTAACAGGACGAATTTCATCAGCCTGGCGGCCATCCACGTGCCGTTTCCCCTGCAAAATCCTCTTCCTTACCTCTGCTTTAAGCCGGGCTTCAAAGGCAAAATCCACCTCTTCCTCGGAGAAAGAGCCACCTAACTTTTGTTTCGCTTCATCCCCAAGCGATGCTAAAACTTGCTCTCGCTGTAATTTTCCTGGTTGCCCTAGAGCTTCGTTCAGTTTGTCACCAAGTAAAGTAGAGATATGAGCTGAGAGTTCAGGAGCAACCTCTCTGGCTTTGACTTCCATTTTGGGCTTGCCATAAGCTTGCCCTAGCTCCTCCTGGAGTTCAATTATCCCTTGGTTAGCTTCATGCCCAAATTCGATTGCCTCAAGCACCAAATTCTCAGAAGCCTCTCTGGCGCCCGCCTCTACCATTACTATAGCTTGCTTAGTGCTAGCAACGACCACATCGAGCAAGCTATTTTCCATTTGAGGTAAAGTGGGATTTAAAACCAAATTACCATCTATACAGCCAACATGCACTGCCGATGCTGGACCACAGAAGGGGATGTCTGACAGAGTTAAAGCTGCCGAAGCACCGATGAGAGCGCAAATATCAGGGTCATTTTCCTTGTCGGCAGAGAGCACCGTAGCTATAATTTGTATCTCGTGGTTAAACTCCTTGAGAAGAAGTGGTCTTAAGCATCGATCGATAAGCCGACTAGTTATAATTGCTTCCTCAGTGGGGCGTCCTTCTCGCCTGAAGAAACTACCTGGTATTTTACCAGCGGCATAGAGTTTTTCTTCATAGTCCACTGTTAAGGGCACGAAGCCCATCCTCTCTGTAGGCTCATTGGCAGCACAGGCAGTAACAAAGACTACCGTATCCCCATAACGGACAACGACAGCACCATTCGCCTGCTGCGCGAGTTTCCCTATTTCGATGGTGAGTGTTCGCCCAGCTATTGTGCGCTCAAAAATTTGAGACATATTATTTCCTCAAGCCTAACCTAGTGGTAAGCGAGTAGTATCGATCAGGATATGTTCTATTAAGGTAAGACAAAAATCGTCTGCGCTGCCCTATCAGTTTAAGAAGAGCACGGCGCGAGTGATGATCGTGGGAATGCACCTTGAGGTGTTCCATTAATTGGCTTACCCTTTCAGTAAGCAACGCCACCTGAACTTCAACCGACCCAGTATCATCCTCACTAAGCCTAAATTGTGTAATGGTATCGCCTTTCTTTTCTTTTTCTAACATACAATCCCTCAATCTAATATAATATGGCACATTATACCACAGCAGGAAAATCCCTGTATAGGATGAGGTAAGATGTTAGTATCCTCCTCACCTGCCCTTTTTTAAGAAGTAAAGACTATCAAGTATACCAATAAATTGACCAAATTTTTATAACAGCTTATAATTTGGTATAAAGGCTGCTTCAATGCATGAGAGTTGTGGCATCTTCGGAGTTTATGCTCACAGAATAGACATAGCCCGTCTCATCTTCTTCGGACTCTTTGCTCTCCAGCACCGCGGTCAAGAAAGCGCTGGCATCGCTGTCAGCAATGGTAGTGAAATAAAAATACACACCAGCATGGGGTTGGTTTCCCAGGCGTTCACAGAAAGTGACCTTGCTCAACTCAAAGGATATATTGGCATCGGGCATAACCGCTACTCTACTGCAGGCTCAAGCAAACCAGCCAATGCCCAACCTATTATAGCGAAATCAGAAGGGTTGACTCTTGCTTTAGCGCATAATGGTAATATTCTCAATGCCAAGCTACTCCGTGACGAGCTTCACGTGGATGGCTATAGCTTCCATACCTCCTCTGATTCCGAAGTCATCGCCAACCTAATTTTGGCCTCTCCTGGCAAAAGCTGGGAGGAAAGGATTAGACACACTATGTACCGCCTCCAAGGAGCTTATTCGCTGGTAATCATGACCCAGAATAAGCTCATTGGGGTTCGTGACCCTATGGGTGTTCGCCCACTCTGTTTGGGAACTGTTGATAACGGCTGGGTAATTGCCTCGGAAAGCTGTGCCCTAGACCACATAGGCGCCCAGTTCACCAGGGAAATCAAACCCGGGGAAATTGTGGCTATCAATGCCGATGGAGTAAAGAGTTTTGAGGGCGAAAATGATAAGAAGGCTTTATGCATTTTCGAATATATTTATTTCGCCCGCCCCGACAGCATCATCCAAGGTAAACTGCTTTACCCAGCAAGGCAAGCCATGGGTGAAATATTAGCCCAAGAATACCCTGTGGACGCTGATTTGATAATGGGTGTTCCTGACTCAGCTACTGCTGCCGGCATTGGCTATTCTCATGCTTCAGGCATCCCCTATTGTGAGGGCTTACTTAAGAACCGCTATGTGGGACGCACCTTTATTGAGCCTGACCAGAGGATAAGAGAGCTTGGCGTTCAGTTAAAATTCAATCCCCTCACCCGGATAATTTCAGGAAAACGATTGGTGGTCGTTGATGACAGCATCGTTCGCGGCACTACCACCCCTCGAGTAGTCAATTTACTCAGAAAAGCCGGTGTTAAAGAGGTTCATCTCCGTATCTGTGCCCCTCCTATTCGCCATCCCTGCTTCTTAGGTGTGGATATGGCTACCGAATGGGAACTCCTCGCCGCCAGGAAAACTATCCCGGAAATCAGGGATTACCTCGGTGCTGATTCACTTGGTTACCTTAGCCTCGACGGCTTGATTCGAGCTGTTGACTTGCCCAGAGAGATTTTTTGCCTGGCTTGCTTTACTGGAGACTATCCCATTCCAGTGCAGATGGGGATGGATAAGCTAGCCCTGGAAACGATGCCTGAAGAGGAACCTGTTGGAAGCCAGAAGTAAGCCAACCTATGCCGCAGCCGGCGTCAATATTGAGGCAGCCGATAAGATTAAAAAAATAATCGCCAGGCAAGCTCAATCTACCTTTCGCCCTCAAGTCCTCAATTTTGGCTCCTTTGGCAGCATGTTCCAGCTTAGAAAATATAATGAGCCTGTTTTAGTCTCCAGTGTTGACGGAGTAGGCACTAAGCTTAAAATCGCTTCACTCCTAGATAAGAATGATACTGTGGGCATGGATATCGTCAACCATTGTGTTAACGACATTCTCTGTTGCGGTGCCGAGCCACTTTTCTTCCTCGACTATATTGCTATGGGTAAACTTGTGCCCCAGCAAATAGAGGCTGTCGTTGCAGGCATAGCTCAAGCTTGTCAGGAAATTGGCTGCTCCTTAATCGGCGGTGAAACTGCTGAGCTGCCCGGCATTTACTCCCAAGGAAGCTATGATTTGGTTGGCTTTATTGTTGGAGTGGTAGAAAAGGCAAGTATTATTGATGGCAGTTCCATAAATGCAGGCGATGTAATTCTTGGCTTGCCATCCTCTGGCTTACATACCAACGGCTACTCGTTAGTGCGAAGAGTTTTTAGAATAGAGGATAACCCCTCCTGCCTAAATAACTTTTATCCCGAGCTAAGGAAAACCTTGGGCGAGGAATTGCTCCAAGTCCACCGCTGCTATTATCCTGAGCTTAAACCAGTCCTACCATTAATTAAAGGTTTAGCTCATATCACTGGCGGCGGGCTTATGGGGAATGTGCCCCGCATTTTACCTCAAGGCCTTGCTGCCCTTTTTCATAAAGGTTCTTGGGACATCCCTACTATCTTCAAACTTATTCAGGAAAAGGGCAATATAGATGAGACAGAAATGTATCGAGTATTTAATATGGGAATAGGCATGGCTATTGTCTGTTCACCACAACAAGTAACTAAATTGACTGCCGCTTTACCCCGAGCCAAGGTTATTGGTGAAGTAGTCAAGGTAGAGGGTAAGGAAAGAGTAATAATAGGCTAAGGAAGTATCATGCGTGCTATCATAAGCGTTTCAGACAAGTCAGGTGTAGCTGATTTCGCTCAAGGTTTGCAGGAGTTAGATATCGAGATTTTCAGCACTGGCGGCACTAAGAAGTCACTGGAAGGGACTGGGATAAAAGTCCGCAGCATCTCGGAGCTTACCGGATTCCCCGAAATCCTTGATGGCAGGGTGAAAACCCTGCACCCCGCAGTTCATGGCGGCATTCTGGCAAAGCGTGATTTACCTCAACACTTAGCTGAGCTGGCTCAAAGCCACATCGAAACTATCGACATAGTTGTAGTAAACCTTTACCCCTTCATCGAGACAGTGACCCGAGGCGAAGTTTCTTTGGACGAAGCGTTAGAGAACATCGATATCGGTGGCCCAACTATGCTCCGCTCAGCAGCTAAGAATTTCCCCTCAGTCCTGGTAATTGTCGACCCTGAGGATTACGACCCCATTCTGCAAAAGCTGCGCCGGGGCAATGTAGATTTAGCAGAAAGAAAACAATTAGCCCATAAAGCTTTCCAGCATGTGGCTATCTATGATACTGCCATCGCTCAATATCTTAGCGAAGAAACTTTCCCGAAAGAAATGACTATAGCATTGAAGAAAGCTTACGCCCTCCGTTATGGTGAGAACCCTCATCAAAAAGCCGCCTTTTATCTAGAGCAAAATGTGAGGCAACCACGAGCTGGCTTAGCTACACTAAAACAAATTAGCGGCCCTGAAATCTCCTTCAATAACCTTCTTGATTTTGATGCTGCCTTAAATATTCTAAGCAACTTTACTGCTCCCACTGTGGCCATAATGAAACACACCAATTCCTGTGGGCTTGCCAGCCATGCTAATTTAGCTGAGGCTTACCGAAGAGCCTTGGCTGGAGACCCTGTAGCTGCCTTTGGTGGCATAGTTGCTAGTAACCAAGTTATAGATTTAGCCACTGCCCAAGAAATAGACCAAACTCATTATGATGCTATCATTGCTCCAGAATATGAAAAGGAAGCCCTAGAGCTATTAAGACGTAAAAAGAGCTTGCGACTTGTCGAGATACCAATAGCTGATAGCTATCAGCTGACAGCTATCAGTGACTTTCGATATGTCCAAGGCGGCTTTCTGATTCAAACACCAGACTTCTTCACCGAGTCAGAGCTTCAACCTCGCACAGTTACCAATCGCCAACCTACAGAGCAAGAACTATCAGACTTGCTTTTCGCCTGGAAAGCAGTCAAGGGGATAAAGTCCAATGCCATAGTTATTGCTAAGGACAAAACATTATTAGGTATGGGAGCAGGACAACCATCTCGTGTGGTAAGTGTTGAGCTGGCTTTAAAGAGAGCTGGCGAGCAAGCCAAGGGTAGTGTTCTCGCCTCAGACGCTTTCTTCCCTTTCACCGATGGTCCTGAATTAGCAATTAACCATGGGGTCACTGCCATTATCCAGCCCGGCGGCTCAGTGAGAGACAAAGAGGTAATCGATGTGGCTAACAAGCATAGTGTAGCCATGGTATTCACCGGTATTCGCCATTTCAGGCACTGAGCTCAAAGAGAAGATGACTGAAGCTGGAAAGAAGGCAGAGTGCATCGCCGATCTAGAAAATATGATAGAAATTGAACAATCTCACTAGATCGCGCTGATTGCGGTTCCTGCTGTGGCAGTATTTGCGGCTTGACGTACCAGATAGACAATGAAATAAACATGTCGCAGAGAATCTTGGAGGCTTTGAAAGTGGATGATAGCGGGAAGGCAGCTTCTCTGCCAGAGGATTATATCGCTTTCTTGAAGCAAGACTATCGACGCGAGCACCTTGATCATTGATGACAGAGCAACCCAAGGTCCTGAGCCAGAGGATGGGGAGCGAAGGTTAGAGAGCTTTTTTATTAACTGCGGTTTGAACAGGAAGCCCAAGAAGACTTATAATCATTCATCAAGGCTATGGCTAGGGTAGTACTTGTATCAGACATGTTACGTGGGTTTTTCGAGGAAGGTTATCCACTTTACTGTGGCATCGGCGCCCGAAGTATCATACCCAACGTCAAGAAACTGCTCGAGCGAGAGTTAGAGCAGGACTCGAAAATCTTCTATCTGTGTGACCACCACTCACCCGATGACCCAGAATTCAGAATGTTCCCGCCGCATTGTATTGAAGGTACCGCTGAAGCTGAAATCATACCCGAACTTTCCCCATATCCTGGTGAAATAATACCAAAAAGAACTTTTAGCAGTTTCTATGATACTCTTTTGGAAAAGAAATTAGAGGCACTCAAGCCCGAAACCATAGTCGTCTGTGGTGTATGTACCGATATTTGTGTTCTGCAGGCAGTAATTGATGCCAGAAACAGAGGCTACGAAGTTGAAATCCCCGTCGATTGTGTTGCTTCCTTCGACAATAGGGCTCATCTCTTCGCCCTGGACTATATGGAGAAGGTACTCGGTGCCAAGCTTATCAAACCTACAGTCAAGGTGCCTGAGCCTCGTTTCGAAATCCCTGACTCATGGCTAAGCGGGGAAACTAGCGATATTTACTTCCCTCGCACAGTGGAGATACTTAAAAGGGAGGGTATCAATCCTGTAGCCACTATGGAGGTATTCCCCAGACAGGCCGGCATCCTCTGTGGTATAGAAGAGGTTAAAGCCCTACTAGAAAAGGTGCTTCCGGAAGATAATCGTGAAGTTTGGGCACTGGCAGAAGGCGAATCTTTTGACAAAAAAGAAGTAGCCCTGCGGATAAAAGCCCCCTACCAAAGCTATGGAACTTATGAAACAGTCTATCTGGGCATTCTTGCCCATTGCAGTGGCTGGGCCACTGCTGCTCGAGAATGCGTTAATGCTGCTCAGGGCATTCCTGTTATTAGTTTCGGTGCTCGCCATGTTCACCCTTCCGTAGTCGGCGTTATGGAGTACTCCGCTATTGTAGGGGGCTGCACAGGCTGTGCTAGTACCGTTGGCGCTAAGCTTGCTGGCTTGAAACCCATCGGCACCATACCTCACGCTCTCATCATTATTTTGGACAGCACTGCCAAAGCTACTCTCGCCTTTGATAAGCATATGCCTCCTGAAGTGCCACGCATTGCCTTGGTGGATACTTTTGAGGATGAGGTAAGAGAAAGTGTCGCTGTGGCCAAAGCAATGCAGGGAAGGTTACAAGGGGTGAGATTAGATACTCCCTCGGAAAGAGGTAGGGTCACTGCCGATTTAGTCAAAGAAGTGAGAGCCTGGCTAGACCTCGAGGGATTTAAAGAGGTGAAGATTGTCGTCAGTGGTGGGTTTAACCCAGAGCGCATCCGGCATTTTATCAGCCAAAGGGCACCCGTTGATATCTTCGCTGTTGGCAGCTATATCAGCGATGCCCAACCTATCGATTTCACCGCAGACCTTCATGAGGTAGAAGGCAAGCCCATCGCCAAAAGAGGCAGAATGCCCGGCATCACCCCCAACCCCAGGCTGAAAAGGGTGATGTAAAAAACCGCTGAGAAAAGATCAACAACATGGCTGAAGCTGCAATAACGTTGGACAATGTCACCAAAATCCTAGCGGGTCGGCAGATTCTCAAGAATATTAGCTTTGCCGTGGAGCAGGGAGATATATTTGGCTACCTTGGTCCCAACGGAGCAGGCAAGACTACCACCATCAGGGTCATCCTGGGACTTTTTCCACCCAACTCAGGCAAGGCATTTATTCTAGGCAAGAATGTCGGGTGTGATGATGCCAGAGAAAAGGTTGGCTTTGTTCTCGAGGCTGATGGGCTGTATGACAATATGACCGCTTACGAAAATCTGGGTTACTATTGCCAGATTTATGGCATGCCCTCAGCTTTGAAAA
>Ga0210051_1006181_pt1 | contig 11309 bp, 8 predicted proteins | sample CryGey092014_all_FD_185464 | JGI IMG/M metagenome (GOLD analysis project Ga0210051, IMG submission 185464) | Groundwater microbial communities from aquifer - Crystal Geyser CG23_combo_of_CG06-09_8/20/14_all (SPAdes) (version 2) | ecosystem: Environmental > Aquatic > Deep subsurface > Groundwater ...
GATGTTTTTCAATTTTGAAAAATATGACTTCGGCAGTGTTGGCCGGTATCGCTTGAACCAAAGATTGGAAATTGATTTGGAAAACACTGAGGAAAATCGAGTTCTCTTGAGAGATGATTTGATTGCGATTGTTAAAGAAATTATCAAATTGAATAATGACCCGACAGCTCAAGCTGATGACATCGACCATCTTGGCAATCGTCGCGTGCGAGCCGTGGGTGAACTTGTGCAAAACAAATTGCGTGTTGGTTTGGCCAGAATGAGCCGTAATATCAAAGATCGCATGAGTACATGTGACCTTGAAACGGTTGTGCCGGGACAATTAGTTAATTCTCGACCGATCGCCGCGGCCATCAAGGAATTTTTTGCCAGTTCTCAATTGTCACAGTTTATGGATCAGGTAAATCCTTTGGCTGAGTTGGAACATAAACGCCGACTTTCAGCGATGGGACCAGGCGGATTGACGCGAGAACGCGCGGGCTTTGAAGTTCGAGATGTTCATCATTCCCATTATGGCCGAATTTGTCCGGTAGAAACTCCGGAAGGTCCGAATATCGGTTTGGTCGGACATTTGGCAACTTACGCCAAGATTAATGAATATGGTTTTCTAGAAACTCCTTATTTGAGAGTGTATAAAGAGATGGAAAATTCAGCGGAAAAATTGGTGAATCGGATTTTACGTGAAGATTTGGCTGGCGCTAAAGCTGGCACGCTGATTGACGAAAAATTGGCCGCTGAAATTGCTCGTGACAAGAAAATCAAGACAGTCAAAATCAAACCATGGGCGAGTCATGAAATTGAATATATAAATGCAACTAAAGAAGATCGAAAAACCATTGCCCATGCCAACATCAACATGGATGTACACGGCAATATTTTGGATGAAATTGTTGGCGCTAGAGTGAAAGGACACGCGACAGAAATTGAAGCGGAAAAATTGGATTACATTGATGTGTCAGCCAAACAGATGATTTCGGTGGCGACTTCACTTATTCCATTCTTGGAACACGATGATGCCAACCGAGCCTTGATGGGTTCAAATATGCAACGACAAGCCGTGTCTTGTGTGAAACCGCAAGCTCCACTGGTTGGAACTGGAATTGAAGACAAAGCTGCGGCTGACTCCGGACAAGTGGTGATCGCGAAACAAGCCGGAGAAGTGGTGGAAGTTGATGCAGATCGCATCGTAGTGAAAGAAGAAGCTCCCGTGGCGGCGAAAAAACCGTTTGTCAAACGAGAATATATGCTGCAGACTTTTGTTAAATCAAATGCCTTCACTTCGATGAATCAAGTGCCGCGCGTGAAGAAAGGGCAAATGGTGAAGAAGGGTGAGATGCTAGCTGATGGCGCTTCGACTGATCATGGTGAATTAGCCTTGGGTCAAAATATTTTAATTGCCTTTATTCCATGGGAAGGCTCAAACTATGAAGATGCCATTATTATTTCTCAAAAATTAGTGGAAGACGACCGTTATAGCTCGATTCATATTGAGGATTTCTCAATTGATGTGCGAGACACAAAGCTGGGACCCGAAGTGATCACCCGAGACATTCCAAATATCGGTGAAGAGAGATTGAAGAATTTGGATGAAACCGGCATCATCAGAGTTGGAGCGGAAGTTTCTTCCGGCGATATTTTGACTGGAAAGATTTCTCCAAAGGGTGAAGGTGATTTGACGAGTGAAGAAAGATTATTGCGAGCAATCTTCGGAGAAAAATCAAGAGATGTTAAAGACAGTTCGCTATATTTGCCGCATGGAGAATATGGCAAGGTCGTGGATATTAAAATATTTTCTCGTGAACAAGGCGACAAGCTTCCAACCGGAGTTATTCAGCAAATTCAAGTTTCAGTGGCACAGTTGAAGAAAATTTCCGTTGGAGATAAACTAGCTGGTCGTCATGGAAACAAAGGTGTAATTTCACGAGTAGCACCAGTGGAGGACATGCCATATTTGCCGGATGGAACGCCAGTGGACATGATTTTGAATCCTTTGGGTATTGCATCCCGAATGAACATCGGACAGATTTTGGAAACTCATCTTGGTTGGGCAGCAATGAATCTTGGCTACACCGTAGCTACTCCGGCTCTGGAAGGAATCACTGAAGATCAAATTAAGGGAGAACTCAACAAGGCTGGTTTGCCGGAAACTGGAAAGATTAAACTGACAAATGGCCGAACCGGTGAGCAATTTGAAAATGAATCAACGGTAGGCGTGCAATATATAATGAAACTGCATCATTTAGTGGACGACAAAATCCATATGCGTTCCATCGGACCATACTCCTTAATTACTCAGCAACCTCTCGGCGGTAAAGCGCAATTCGGAGGACAGAGATTTGGAGAAATGGAAGTGTGGGCATTGGAAGGTTATGGAGCCGCCTATACTTTGCAGGAAATGTTAACCATCAAATCTGACGATGTAATGGGAAGAAGTAAAGCGTATGAATCCATTATTAAGGGTGAAGCGATAAAAAGTCCGAATCTTCCAACTTCTTTTAATGTACTTGTAAATGAATTAAAAGGTTTAGCGCTAAATGTAGAACTCATCGGCGTTAAAAAGGAAGAAGATGAAGAAGATGATAATTATCACTCATCTCGAGGATAGACATAAGTAAATTTTAAATTACAAAGTCTAAATTTTAAATAAATTTTAAATTTATAAATTACAAAATTTTGATTTAATCATTTCGATTTCATTTAAAATTTTAAATTTAAAATTGAAAATTCATAAACTATGGATCCTATTACAAAAGTAAGTGATTTCAATAGTGTGCAGCTGAAGCTGGCCGGTCCAAATCAAATTTTGGAATGGTCTCACGGTGAAATTACAAAACCGGAAACAATTAATTATCGAACGCAGCGCTACGAAAAAGACGGTCTTTTCTGCGAGAAAATCTTCGGACCATCGCGCGATTGGGAATGTTATTGTGGAAAATATAAAAGAATCCGTTATAAAGGAATCGTTTGCGATAAGTGTGGAGTGGAAGTTACTCGTTCCAGTGTGCGTCGTGAAAGAATGGGACACATTCAACTGTCTGTGCCAGTTTCGCACATTTGGTTTTTGCGAGGCGTGCCATCAAAAATCGGTTTGGCTTTCGGAATGAGCCCGCAAGAATTGGAAAAAGTTATTTATTTTTCCAACTATATCATCTTGAGCGTGGATGATGTCGCGCGAGACAAATCATTATCTCAATTGGAACAGGAATTTAAAACCAAGCAAAAAGAAATTTCCAAATTGGAAGGTGACGCCAAGGAAAACAAAACGGAAGAATTGAAAGGCATCTATCGCGTAGCCAAAGAAGAAATCAAGGGCTTGAAGAGATTCCAAATCATCACTGAAGTTGAATATTTTAATTTGTCGACTAAATATGGACAAGTTTTTTCTGCTAGCATCGGTGCTGAGGCTATCCGTAAGATTCTAGAAAATTTGGATATGAAAGCCGAAGTGGCATTGTTAAAAGAAGATTTAGCAAATGATGAAATTGTGGATAAGAAAAAAATTCTTAAACGAATCAAATTATTTCAAGGATTCATAAACGCTGATTTGCGTTTAGAATGGATGTTGCCAACAGTTATTCCAGTTATTCCACCAGATCTTCGACCGATGGTGGCTTTGGACGGAGGCCGTTTCGCGACTTCTGATTTGAACGATTTATATCGTCGAATTATCAATCGAAATAATCGTTTGAAGAAATTGATTGAAATCGGTGCGCCGGAAGTTATTACCCGCAATGAAAAGAGAATGTTGCAAGAGGCGGTGGATGCTTTGTTTGATAACAGCGCTCGACATGGACAAGTGAGTGTGACCGCGTCAACCGGACAAAGAAGAGCATTGCGATCTCTCGCTGACACTTTGAAAGGCAAGCAAGGTCGTTTCCGACAGAATTTGCTGGGAAAGCGCGTGGATTATTCAGGACGATCCGTTATCGTGGTTGGACCAAAATTGAAATTGCATCAGTGTGGATTGCCGAAGAAAATGGCTTTGGAATTGTTCAAACCATTCATTATTAACAAATTAATTGAAAGAGAATTGGCTTACAATGTCCGAAGCGCGGGTAAGATTGTGGAAGGTGAAGGTGAAGAAGCGTATGAAATTTTGGATGAGATCATTTCTCATCACTATGTTATGCTAAATCGCGCTCCGACCTTGCACAGACTTTCCATTCAGGCTTTTCAGCCGGTGTTGATTGAAGGCAAAGCCATTCAATTGCATCCGATGGTTTGTTCCGCTTTCAATGCTGACTTCGATGGAGACCAGATGGCCGTGCATGTTCCATTAACTGATAAGGCTCGCTGGGAAAGTGAAAACCTGATGCTTTCAAAAAGGAATTTATTGAAACCAGCCAGTGGTGAACCGATTATCTCTCCAACTTTGGATATGGTATTGGGTTGCTATTACATTACGCATATTGTGAAGGGTACCAAAGGTGAAGGCAAAGCTTTTTCAAGTTTTGATGAAGCGATTATGGCGTATGAATTGGGAAAGGTGGATGTTCGAGCGCAGATTAAGGTGCTTCATGAAGCTAAAATCTTGGAAACTTCTGTGGGCAGAATCAAGTTGAATGAAATTATTCCAACGGGCATCGATTATATCAACTATGAAATGACCAAGAAAGAACTAAAGCTTTTGGTAGCTAAAGTTTTGGAAGTTTGCGGAGCGGAAGAAACAGCTTTGTTCGCTGACAAGATTAAAGACTTGGGATTTTCTTCAGTGACTAAATCCGGAATTTCTTGGGGCATGGCGGATTTGACAGTGCCGTTGGCTAAGAAAGAATATATTAAGAGCGCGGAAGAAAAAGTGGAAATCATAAAGCAACAGTTTAATATGGGACTTTTGACGGAAGGTGAGCGAAAAATCCAAGTTATTGAAATTTGGAATGATACTAAGAATAAAATCACGGATGCGGTGCGAGCCGGCATTGATAAGGAAGGCCCGGTTCATTCGATGGTGTATTCAAAAGCTCGAGGTTCCGAATCAGTGGTGGTTCAGATGGCTGGTATGAAAGGTCTGATGGCCGGCCCAACCGGAGAAACAATTGAGTTGCCGATCAAGAGTTGTTTCAAAGAAGGTTTGAATGTGCTGGAATATTTCATTTCCACTCATGGAGCGAGAAAAGGTATGGCTGATACCGCTCTTCGAACGGCGACTGCTGGTTATCTGACCCGAAGATTGGTTGATGTATCACAGGATATTATTGTACGGGAAGAAGATTGTAAGGATAAAGTCGGTTCATATTTATATAAAGAAGATTCTGATAAGATTGGGCAAAGCTTTACCAGCCGTATTATTGGTCGAGTGGCCTTGGATGCGATTGCTGATCCAAAATCCGGAGAAATTATTGTTGGAAAAGGTATAATGATTTCTAAGGAACAAGGCGAAGCGATTGAAAAAGCTAATATTGCACAGATAAAAATTAGATCGCTGGTGTCTTGCAAGACTCCGCGAGGAGTTTGTCAGAAATGTTATGGATTGGATCTTGGATGCGGTCACTTGGTGCAAATGGGACAAGCGGTTGGAATCGTAGCGGCGCAAGCCATCGGTGAGCCAGGAACTCAGCTAACCATGCGTACCTTCCATGTCGGAGGTGTCGCTGGAACTGACATTACCCAAGGCTTGCCGCGTGTAGAAGAAATTTTTGAAGCCCGACCTCCGAAGGGAGAAGCGGTTATCTCGGAAGTGGATGGCAAAGTCTTGGAAATTGTGACTGGAGACAAAACCATCGATATCAAAATCGAAGGCGACGATAAGAAAAAAACCATAGCTGAATATCAATTGCCAATGGGCAGCACTGTACGCGTAGAGCGAGGTGATTTGATTGGCAAAGGTTCTAAGCTTTCTGATGGAAACATCGATTTGAAGAAACTCTACAAAGCTATGGGCTGGGAAGCTGTGCATCGATATATTGTCAAAGAAATTCAGGAAATCTATGCTTCGCAAGGTGAAGGCATCAATGATAAACACATTGAAGTTATCATCAAGCAGATGTTTAGCCGTTTGCAAATCACGGACTCTGGTTCAACCAGTTTGATGGGCGGAGATATTATTGAAAAGGATCAATTCAGAGAATTGAACGAGAAAGCCAAAGCTGAAGGTAGCGCATTGGCTACCGGCGAAGAACTGTTGATGGGCATCACGAAAGTGGCGCTCTCAACCGAAAGCTTCTTGTCAGCTGCGTCTTTCCAAGAAACTGCGCGCGTTCTCATTAACGCAGCTGTGGAAGGCAAAGTCGATCATCTGCGAGGACTGAAAGAAAATGTCATCATCGGAAAACTGATTCCTGCGGGAACTGGTTATCGAGAGAAATAATTTCCAGTAGAGACGCATTGCAATGCGTGTCTACAATCAACAAAAAACCGTTCTGACAAGGACGGTTTTTTTGTGGTTTTAATGGCCAAATCACGATCTGGCCATTTCTTTTGGGGATTGAATTGACAATAAATATGAGAGTGATATAATATCATTAGAAAAAGATAAGGCACTGTAATAAAATAAAAGTTATGAAAAAAATATTTGGAAAAAGAGGGGTTGCAGTTGCAAGTCTTTTTTTAATTTTAGCGGCCGTCATAACGGGCGGAATTTTCAAGGCGAGAACGACTCATTCTGAAACACTTCTTCCGACCAAGCAAGACATGATGGAAAAAATTGGCCGACTGAAAAATGTTTCGACTAGTGCCAATGATTATGTGCCGGGAGAAGTTTTAGTTAAATTCAAGTCAGATGTAAGTTTGAAAACCAAAGCTGGCCGGCAAAAAATTTCCAAGTTTTTTGTGGAAAAAAATATTAGAAAAAAAAGTGATATTGTTCGGGATAATGTATCAGTTTTTCAGATAGCTGATGGAAAAAATGTTGAGGACAAAATTGCAGAATTAAAAAGTGATCCGAATGTTTTGTTGGTTCAGCCAAACTACAGACATTTTAAGGCGGTTGCGCATACACCGACAGATGCAGACTTTAGCAAGCAATGAAGCTTAAAAAATATCGGGCAGATTGTAAATAATAAACCAGCCGGCACAGCAGATGCAGACATTGACGCAGATGATGCTTGGGGCATCAGTCAAGGAACTGAGAATGATGTTATTGTGGCCGTCATTGATGATGGTGTTGCTTATAGTCATCCGGATCTGACAGATAATATGTGGGATGGCAGTGCATGCGTTGATGAAAATAATGTTACGGTGGTTGGCGGATGTATGCATGGATACAATTATGATGCAGTTGGCACGGATACAAATGACCCGATGCCAAATGATACGGATGGAAATGGCGACAATTCACACGGAACGCACATTGCCGGGATTATTGCGGCCGAAGAGGATGGAATCGCGGGAGTTGTTGGCGTGGCTCCGAACGCCAAGATAATGGCGATTAAGATGACTAGCTTTACTACGGAAGAAGAATTGGAAGCTATTGCTTTCGCTAAAAACAATGGTGCGAAAATTATAAATGCCAGTTTTGGCGCATACGAGGAAGATTCGTTAGAAGAGGCTGCTATAAATTCTTTTGACGGCCTATTTATCGCATCTGCCGTGAATCACGGGACTGATAATGATAGTGACGGACATATCTATCCTTGTGACTATGCATTGGATAATATAATTTGTGTTGCGGCTACCGATCAGAATGACGAGTTGGCATCTTTCTCAAACTATGGGGCGCAGAGCGTGGATGTGGGTGCGCCGGGCGTGGATATTTATAGCGCCGTTGCTTATGATATCGCGCAGAGCCAGGATTTTAGCAGCGACTTTCCTGTCACATGGACAAAAACGGGAGACTTTGGAGTTGTTGGCGGCGCTTTGATTGGAGACACAAACCAAAGCCCATATTTGGACAATGCTGACAGCATTGCGACATCGGAAACATATGACCTGAGTGCTTATGGCGCGGTCAATCTCAGTTTTGAAACGACTTGCGATACGGAATATTCTAATTCGGACTGGACAGATTATATGTTGTTAGATGTAAGCAGTGATGGCGGAACTGGTTGGACGGCTGAGGCAATGTGGGATGAGGAATCAATTGATGAAATTAACGGAGATGTCAGTGAGGAAGGGAGCGCAACTTATCAGGTTAATGTCGCATTAGATTCGAGCTATATGACTGACGGTTTTTTTTATTTAGATTTAATTGGGTAACTAATGGCGTGGATAATAATCACACCGGTTGTACGATTGATAATATAAAAATAAAGACGAAGGGCGACGGATCAACTGGGGATTATGAATATTGGAGCGGAACTTCAATGGCAGCCCCGCATGTCTCTGGTCTGGCGGCGCTGGCGTGGGCATATAAATTAAATTTATCAGCAGCAGCGGTTAAAGACGCAGTCATTAATCAGGGCGATGACGATAGCTCATTGACTGGAAGAACCCTGACGGGCAAAAGAATTAATGCTAATGGCACTTTAAATTATTTGAAATCAGCAAAGCAGATTATAGTTGTAGATTTAACTGCTATTTCTGAAAGCGTGATTGTTGATGATGTTGAACATACGGTTGTCATTAGTGTTCCATACGGCACAAGCCTGACGAGTGTGGTTCCAACCATTGATCATAATGGCGCCTCAATCAGTCCGGCTTCCGGAGTGGCGCAAAATTTTACGAGTTCGGTGGAATATACTGTGACCGCAACTGACGCCTCAACACAGGCCTGGACTGTTTCGGTGACTGTTTTAGCAAACACAGCGAAGGAAATCACTGCCTTTAGCTTGAATGATCTCGCTGAGGACGGGATTATTGACGAGGCTGGTCACACCATCGCCATTAATGTTTCCTATGGCACGAATGTAGTTGATTTAGTTCCAACCATCACCATTACCGGGAACTCAGTCAGTCCGGCTTCCGGCATAGCGCAAGATTTTACAAATCCCGTGACTTATACTGTGACAGCCGAAAATGATTCAACACAAGCGTATGCGGTTACGGTCACGGTCGGGGAAAATCCTTTTGCAGTCGCAAAGGTTAAATTTAGAGATGGCAGCGGTTCATCCAAAACGACTAGTAAAACCAAGATCTCGTTGGATTTTTCGGGAATTGGTAATTCCACGGAATTTATTATTTCTAAATCCGCTGATTTTTCCGGAGCTTCTTGGCGGGCAATCAAGGATTCAACCAAGGTTACAATTAAAAAGAAATCCGGCAAACAGAAATTTTATATAAAATTCAGGAATGCTGACGGAATTGAGTCGCAAGTTTTCACAAAAACTTTGCAATATAAAGTGTCAAAAAGAGTTTTGAAAGTTTCCAAGAAAAGAGTTTCCAAGGGGGACATTTTGGTTGAGTCTGGCAAGAACTTTTCGAAAAACAGCGAAGTTGTTTTATATTTCTCTAAGCCTGGTGGAGGATATTATGCACCTAAGACAGTGACTACAAGCAAAAAAGGAGCTTTCTCGATTTCCTACAGAGTCAATAATCCTCCCGGCGCCTATAACTGGTATGCTATTGATAAAAAGACTGGTAAAACAACCAAGAAATTGAAATATACAATCAAATAATCTTAGCTAAAAACTGCTTGAAAAAAACCGTTCTGAGAAGGACGGTTTTTTGGTGAAAAAAGTATAGAAAAAGAGCTTACAATAGACATTGTTTGATTATTACGGATCATTACTTGACACATTTTGTTTATTGTACTAAACTTAAGTTAATCATATGAAATTAAGTAAAATAATTAAAAACTATAGAAACAATCTGTCATTAACGATGGATAGTTTATCTAGCAGCTCCAGTCTTTCTAAAGGTTTTATATCTAAGATTGAAAAAGGTGACTTTGATAATAAAAATGTATCATTGGATTCAATTATAAAACTAGCGAAAGGGTTAGATGTTAAAGTAAAAGAAATTCTTGATCAATTAAATGTAATTGAACAAGATGATCAAGCTAGTTTGAGGGTATATTTGAGAGAAAAATATAAAATTGAAAAAGAAAAAGATACAAAGTTGATAGAAGATTTAATTAATAATTTAAGAGAGGATTGAGTATGAAGCCGTATGAAAGTATAAACATAAATGCAGAGAAGATTGCTTCAACAATATATAGTAATATTGGGGAGGAAATGCCATCAATTTTATCCTTATTAAAATGGATGGAAGAGTCTTTTGGGATAAGGATAGAGGTTTTTTATTCTGAAAATAAATTAGCTGAAATGCATTGTTCTGGTCTCGTACATTTTGAACCGACTATCAATGGGTACAGGATATGGATAAACTCAAAAGACTATGGTTTTAGACAAAATTTTACAGAATGTCACGAAATAGCTCATATAATAAGAAATATGAGTTTAAAGTACGGATTTTCTACTGGAGAAATTTATTCTAAATGGGGAGAAGAGCGATTTTGTGATAGATTTGCAGCTGCCTTCTTGATGCCAGCTGATAAATTTATTCATATATGGAAAACAATTAAAGAGCCGATTTATTTAAAAAAGGCTTGATTAGCCAGTGTTTTTAAGGTTTCTGGACAGGCTGTGTATCATAGGGCTAAGGAGCTGAAGTTAATAATTTAATTTTTGAGTGGCAGATTAAAATTTATGATAGGCAACTATAACAAATTAAATAAAAATAAATAAGTAAACTTAATATTATGCAAAAAGAAAAAAATTATGTATTTATAGATGGGCAAAACCTGCATATGGGCGTAACTAATATTGAAAATCCGTGGAAGATTGATTTTAAAAAGTTTAGGATATTTTTAAAAGATAAATACCATGCAAGTATAGTTTATTATTTTTTAGGGTGCGTTTTTGAAGAAAAAAGAGATCTTTATACCAAGCTTCAAGAAGCTGGGTTTTGTTCTTGTTTTCAGAGAACACAATGCTGCGATGATTGGAAAGAAAAAGGGGAATGTGGATGCAGACATAGTTTTTTCGGTTATGAAAAAGCTATATAAAAATGAAGAGTTTGATAAGATTATTTTAGTTTCAGGGGATGGAGATTATAAGAGGATGGTTGATTTTTTGATTGAAGAAAATAGATTTAAAAAAGTACTGTTTCCTAATAAAAAATTTGCATCATCTCTATATAAAAAATTAGGCTCTGAGTACTTTGATTGTTTGGATAAAGACCATATTAAAACGAAAATTATTAAAATTGGGTAATAAAAAAGGCTCCTTAGGCACTAACACCGTTCGGATCCTTTTTCGTCTTGATGTAACTATATTAGCATATAGCCTATAAAGAGTCAAGGGAGCCTATTAGCTCATAAAAACTGTTACCAAGACCCTACTGGATAGCTCAAAATTAGGTTACCGTAGTCATATATGAATATGATTACTAAAAAAGATATCTTTGCCCGCTATTTAAGCGAGTATCTTGAA
>Ga0210051_1006183_pt1 | contig 11304 bp, 10 predicted proteins | sample CryGey092014_all_FD_185464 | JGI IMG/M metagenome (GOLD analysis project Ga0210051, IMG submission 185464) | Groundwater microbial communities from aquifer - Crystal Geyser CG23_combo_of_CG06-09_8/20/14_all (SPAdes) (version 2) | ecosystem: Environmental > Aquatic > Deep subsurface > Groundwater...
CCTGCCGGCGGGTGCGGTTACACAAAAGAACCTGCCCATTAAGAATTATAACCTTAAAATGTAAAAAAGTCAAGAAAAAAGACTTCAATTTTTTCCCTTGACTTTTCTTCCGTTTAGTGCTATAATCTTTAACAAAGAAAACGCAATGAAAGCGATAGAACCAGGATGACCACTGGGCAATCACAACGAAATAGAAAAAGGTAGTGTAACATCGTCAACTAAAATGGGAAAGAATTACATATTATTGCTTTTTATTGCCATCTCATCCTCCCTTCAGGGAAGGGCTCTATCCTTGCAAGAAGCAAAAAAACGCAATCCAGAGGTTGAGCAACTGGTAAAAAAAGAAGGGAGATGAGCATGAGTGGGTTGAGTGGCTTCTTCAGGATATGCCAACTATAGACCTTATTAGTATTAATGCAGATTCTTTTCTCCTTGACCTGAAAGCCCTGCATACTAATCTAGACTCTCTTCCCTGGAGAAAGGAAATTCCACAAGAAATATTCCAACGCTATATCCTACCTTATCGCGTTTCACAAGAACCATCAGAGTACTTTCGCCTCCATTATGGAAGGAAGCTCTACGAACGGGTTAAAGACTGTCCTGATATAAAAACTGCTGCACTTTCTATAAACGAATGGGCATACGAACAGATGAAATATGAGCCAACATCTGGATGGGACCAGTCAGCAGAGGCGACGATAAAACGAGGTATTGGGCGATGTGAGGAGATGGCTATACTTTTTATAAAGGCGTGTAGGGCAGTGGGTATCCCTGCCAGAGAAGTATCTACACCATACTGGCCATTTACAAATTCAAATCATGCATGGGTCGAGGTGTGGACGAAAGATGGATGGCATTTTCTTGGAGGTGCTGAGATGACTCCCTTAGATCACACATGGTTCAAGGATGGTGTATGTAGAACAGCAATCATTAAGAGTATCGTCTGGGGAGAGTTTGTGCCAGAGAATGAAATCATCTATTCTAAGGGAGAGGGTTACACAATTCTCAACCTGACACCAAATTACAGTGATACCACTGGCTTATTTATACTCGTGAAGGATTCTAATGGAGTACCAGTTGAAAGTGCGGATGTCTGGATATCAGTCTTTAACTATTCATCACTTCGTCGAGTTGCACATAAGTACACCGATAGCTCTGGAAAGGCACATATAATTGCGGGTAAATGTGATCTCTTTGTCTCGTGCGGAAAGGACTCCCTGTGGAATTTTGAAATTGTGAGATTTGCAGATACGAACTCTACAATCCAGTTGTCACTCACTCTTGAGCGGGCTACAATCCCCGATACCTCATTCTGGCTCAAGGTAAAGGAGAAAGGAACCTTTTTGCGAAATACAACCTACAAGCCGCCAGAGTCATCGTATATGCATCATGATCTCCATCAGGCACAACTGATCGCTGTACAGCCAGAGCTTCTTGAAGAATTACCCGAGAACTCGCTTGAAACGCGTTTCTTGAAGAACATCAATCGTTCCAGGGGTAATCGAGAGACCATCCTAAAATTCTGGAGATTGTATGAGAAGGACCGTGATTTTTTACTATCGTTGTGAGATGCTATACATACAAAAGACTTTATTGCAGCAGATACCATCCTTATGCAAAAAAATTATGGATGCCTCCATAAAAAAAACGCACATTTTGATTATTACGGATTTGCCGATTCACTTTTCTTTAAATATGTTGCAAACCCGAGGATTCTCTGGGAGGAGTTTGGTGTGGACTATCCTGTACTTGAAGAAACATTCGCTGAATTTATTGGCAAACCTCCCAAAGAGGTAGCGAATGGAGTAATGAGATTTATCCAGAGGAAGGGTTCTTTCTTCCTCTTGCTGGCAAAACAAAGATATTATTGTGGCATTTTTTGACCCGGAGGAGGAAAGTTCAATATCAACGGCTAAAAGACTTGCGCTGGTCTCTGATATTCCTTTTCTTGTCTTCGTAAGGACAACCAAAAAGAATACTGCATTACAATTCTGTCGTGAGAATGGACTTTCAGGCAGAATTTTTTATGGTGGTGAGAAAAAACTTAAGGAGATATTGAATTTTCATGAACTTCCATCGATTTTATTTCTGAGAGATGGGAAGGCAATCCTCTGGACAGAAGGGTTGACCCTTGAGATTGCAGATATGATAAAGCACCTAGTTTATAGCACGAATTGAATTCGTGCCTACATACTTTTTGGACGCCCCGCCGATGGCGGGGTCCCTCGCTGATAGCGGGGTGACAGATTAATGCTGATATGTCAAAGTTATTGAGTTATTAAAGAAATAGCCTTTGGAACACCTCGACATGTCGGAGCTAAAGTATAACAGAGCAGTAAATACTCTAATGACATAATTACTTACCTGATAACCTGATCGCCTACCTCTCTTCTCTCTTCTCTCTTCTCTCTTCTCTCTTCCCTCATCCTTCATCCCTCATCCCTCTTCCCTCACCCCTCCCCCCACCTCTCCGGGGAAACATAGTCTCCATATTTTGTTCTTGCTTCAATCAACCGCCTTTCCTCTTCTTCCAGTACCTTAAACACTACGGATGGTGTATTCGTAACTGTAGTCTCATAGATTTTTCTTATTCTGTCAATCTTTGCCAGATTCTCGGGCACCCTTATTGTAAACTGCTTTGTATAATCCTCTCTGGAATAGTCTTTATTCAGTACCTGTTTGAACAGTTTCTTAAGGTCATCATATCTCGGTATATATCCCGTTGGTGTTTTTATTGCACCAACCTCGTTGTGAACACGCAATTCCATCCACTTTAGCCAGACCCTTTTGTCAGTTTTCTCATTTATAAAATTTCCTTCTTTGTCTTTTAAAAAATAATTAACTCCAAACATCCTGGGAGGTCTCTCCATAGAATTGCCAAATTTCAGGTTCATAGATATATATCTACCAACAGGAACAGACAAGAAATCAAGATTTGACATCGGGTTGAATTTTCTAACTCCCTCCTTGCCAAGCGTAGCCGCTGTTGTCTCTGATTCAAGTGACGCACCTTTAGTAATTATCCCATGCGTCCAATTAAATGCCTCCTGCACAGGAACCCAGGTATCCGAATCCCTACCGCCATAAATTATTCCGCTGAGCTCCACACCATTGGGGTCATGCAATCTGGGATCTACATTTTCTAAATTTTTCAGAGAAATTGTAAATCTGGCATTTTTGTGTGAGGGGGTTATCTCGTTACCCTCAGCATCCTTTTTGCCGGGTATCCATTCACCCGAATGGTTGATGCCTCTTTCGGGCATTTCGTCGTCTTTCCCGATCCAATACACGCTTTTATCCTCTGTAACCAGAACATTACTAAATATGATTTCATTCGGTGAATGTAATGCGTTCCATATTATCGGGTCATCTTTGGGGTTTATATCCTGTATTATTCCAAAGATACCCGACTCTACATTAACCGCATACGCTTTGTTGCCTCTCTTTTTGATATAAGCTATATCATCTCCAATAATGCTTTCTTCAGGTATCATAGCGGTAGAGGTCTTGCCGCACAATGACGGAAATGCTCCGGTAAAAAAGGTTATTCTGTTATTTGGACCGTGTATACCAACGACAAGCATATGCTCGGTAAGCCAATTTTCTTTCTCTGCCCTGTAAATTGCAAGGCGCATAGCGAGTTTCTTAAGCCCGATTGTATTACCACCGTACTGAGTATTCACACAATATACGATTGCATCTTCGCAGTCAATGTATATTCTGCGTTTATCAATGTTTTTACTCACCTTTCTTTCGTTAAGTTCGCCTACACTGTGGACAAATTTAAAAAATCTGGCGGAGCGACCCTGGCGTCTAAACTCCTCATAACCCTGCCTGTATAGTAAATCCTCGCTATGTGCTACATAGGCTGAATCGGTGAGTTGCACACAGGGTATTGAAAATTCTGATTGAACCGGACCCAGACAAAAGAATCTTACATAGAGTTCATGTCCCTTCATAATATCTTTGAGAATATCGCGAATTTCTCCTTCGCCTTTTTCTTTATCTATAGCATTTAAGTTTGGTCCTAAATCAATACCTCTTGATACAAGAAATTTAGTATGTTCTTTATCCCTTGCTTGGTCATAGTATCCATCAAAGTGGACAGTATGTCCTTCTATAGCAAGTCCTTCTTCTTCCCCATTTCTTATTGCCGATTTTCTAATGTATTGTATATCCTCTGATGAATCCGTTGCCACAAATACTCTATCGGGATTGCATAGTCCTATATATTCTGCAACAAATTCATGCATATCCGGATTATCTATTGCCATAAGTTTACGATAGTCATCATTGCCTGTTCTGACTTTGAGTAACTCATAGGTATTTTTAACCATTGTTATCCTCCTTCTCTATTTCTTTAAAAGCTTGATGTAGATATATTAAAGATTGTAGGCACAAATTCAACTTGTGCTATTATTTGTCTACCGATAGATTTGCACGATTTGAAATCCTGACTGCCGTCAGGCAGGCGTGCCTACATACTAATTACCTAATGACCAAATGACTCAATGACCAAACGACAAATGTTAATTGCTAATTTTGCATTGTTAATTGATAATTGAATATTTTAATGACCTAATAACCTAATAACTTTCACCCGTTTCTCCATGCATTCCACATCGTATTATACTACCAATTTACCGAAAAGTCAAGCTTTTTTTCTTGATACTCTTATGAAGGTATAAACCACAGAGGTCTCTAGGTATTTTTTTAGAGACCTCTTCTAAAAAACTTGACAAGAGGGGAAAAATGTAGTATAATTAAACCTATAAGATGGGATCCGATAAATTCGGTGATTTCGGTGTTCTTCGGTGTTGTTAACGCTTATATTAGGATAATTATGACTCAGATTGATTACGCAAAAAAAGGAGAAATTACTCCTCTTATGAAAGTAGTGGCTGAAGAGGAAAGATTATCACCGGAATATATAAGAAACGGTGTGGCATCTGGCATAATAGTCATACCCTCCAACAGCAAAAATCACTCTACGAAATATATTGGTATAGGTAAAGGATTACGAACCAAAGTGAACGCAAACATAGGCACATCTCCCGATGTCGTAGATATAGAAGGAGAGATAAGAAAGGCACATATAGCTGAGAAATATGGTGCAGATACCATTATGGACCTCTCAACTGGAGGAAGTCTTTCCCTTATAAGAAGAAAGATTAAAGAGGCGTTCTCTGGTCCCCTTGGAACCGTTCCCATCTATGAGATAGCCTGTAGAAAAGCAGAGATGAAAATAGATTTCAGGGAAGCGAAGGAAGATGAGATACTTGATATTATAGAAGAGCATGCAAAAGATGGTGTTGACTTCGTGACCGTGCACTGTGGAGTTACAAAATGCGTTATTGATACCCTCAAAAGCCAAGGCAGAATTATGGATATTGTATCAAGAGGAGGCGCTATTCTTGCCGCATGGATGGAATACAATAAGAAGGAAAACCCGTTATATTCGCATTTTGGTAAGGTTCTTGACATTGCAAGGGAGTATGATCTGACGCTCTCTCTTGGGGACGGACTCCGTCCCGGTTCAATAATTGATTCAACAGATAGACCTCAGATAGAGGAGTTGATAGTGCTTGGAGAACTGAGAGATAGAGCACTTGAGGCAGGTGTTCAGGTAATGATAGAAGGTCCCGGACACATCCCCATTCACGAAGTGAAGATGAATGTAGAGATAGAAAAGAGTATATGTAAGGGCGCCCCGTTTTATGTTCTTGGTCCAATTGTAACGGATATAGCACCTGGTTATGACCATATTACATCTGCAATAGGGGGAGCGCTTGCAGCAGCCTATGGAGCAGATTTTCTCTGTTATGTTACTCCTGCAGAGCATATTGGCCTTCCAACAGAGGACGATGTAAAGGAGGGGGTTATTGCGACGAGGATTGCTGCACACGCGGGCGATATTGCGAAAGGGTTAAGCGGAGCACTTGATATTGATAAAGAAATATCCACAGCAAGAAGGAGACTTGACTGGAAGAAGCAGAGAAAGCTCGCAATAAATCCTGAAAAGATAGCAGCAGAGAAAGGTGTTGGAACCTGCACTATGTGCGGTAATTACTGTGCAATAAAGATCATAGAACAGTATGTAACCAGTGAAACTGGCAAAAAACAAAAGCCAGAGATAAATCAAAAATCAAAAATACACAGGTCAATGTAGAAATTCTAAATAATAATTTCTAAATCCTAAACAATATCTAAATTCCAATTTTCCAAATTCTTCCAGACAAGTCAGTCTGCACAAATTGAATTTGTGCCTACAATTACTCAGTGAAAATCAGCGTCAGAAAAAATGTAGGCACGATTTGAAATCGTGCTTTAATTTTGCATTTTGCTTTTTGATTCCTGCCGGCAGGCAGGTTTGATATCATTATAGGGGGGGATATGGCAGAGAAAAAAATGTCTGTGGAGGAGCTCCTCGCAAAAGCAAAGAAACCCGGCGAGGATGCTATGAAGCTTCATCCTTTCTATCAAGGAAAGGTAGAAGTGGTTCCAAAGTGTTGTGTGCGTAGCTTCGATGACTTCGCAATCTGGTACACTCCTGGAGTTGCAAAACCCTGCAGGGATATAGAAGCAAATCCCGAAAAGGTATTTGAACATACTAACAAGTCCAACTTCGTTGCAGTCATCTCCGATGGTACAAGGGTGCTTGGACTCGGCGATATAGGTCCTGAGGCAGGGCTACCCGTTATGGAGGGAAAAGCACTTCTCTTTAAGTATCTTGGAGGAGTTGACGCATTTCCTATATGTCTTGATACAAAAGACCCTGACAAAATAATAGAGACTGCACTCCTTATTCAGCCCTCATTCGGCGGAATAAACCTTGAGGATATAGCCCAGCCAAAATGCTTCTATGTCCTCAACGAACTCCGGAAAAAGGCAAGAATACCTGTTTGGCACGATGACCAGCAGGGGACCGCTGCCATAATATGTGCGGGTCTTATAAACGCAGTAAAACTGGTGGGGAAAGAACTGAACAAAGTTAAAATAGTGCTGGTTGGAGCAGGTGCAGCGAATATAAGAACAGCATGGGTAATCATAAAAGCAGGTGTGGAGCCTGGGAATATTATACTTTGCGATACGAAAGGCACTCTTCACAAGGGAAGAACAGACCTTATAGAAAAGTATAAGGAGAAATGGGAACTCTGTCAGATAACAAATGCTGAAGGTCTAAAAGGTGGGGTTGCGGATGCAATGAAAGGAGCAGATGTTTGCATAGGCGCATCAAAACCGGGCCCGGGAACCATAAAACCAGAGTGGGTAAAAAGTATGGCGAAGGATGCTATAGTATTCCCCTGTGCAAATCCCATCCCGGAGATATGGCCCTGGGAAGCAAAAGAAGCAGGAGCAAGGGTAATAGCAACAGGCAGGTCCGACTTCCCTAACCAAATTAATAACTCTCTCGGTTTTCCAGGAATATTCAGGGGCACCCTTGATGTTATGGCAACCACCATCACTGATGAGATGTGTATCGCAGCCGCAGAGGAGCTGGCAAAGTGTGCGGAGGATAAGGGACTTCACGAGGAGTATATTATACCCAGTATGGGCGAGTGGGAAGTATTTCCGAGAGAGGCGGTTGCCGTTGGACTCAAAGCAATAGAACAAGGCGTTGCCCGTGTTAAACTCTCAAAGGAAGAGTTGATGAAGTGTGCGGAAAAAAAGATAAAGAGAGCAAGGGACGAAACACATGCACTTATGAAGGAAGGGTTTATAAAACTGCCGTAATCTCTGAATTATATATCTAATAATTAGAACGCAGATGGACGCAGATAAACCGGATTAAAAATTGATGATTGTAAGACATTTGACACAAAGAAGTTGGAAAAAATAAAATGAAAAAGAAAAAAATCATGCTAATCTGCGGAAATTCCTGCCCCGCACTTATGTATAGGTGCAGGGTGAACGTCCTAAAAGCACGTGTCACGAAGAGGAGGTTTTATGTTCCATATTCTCGCCTTTCTACTATTAACAATACCACAAGGCTTTGTCCGTCTTTCTGTTACATCAGAGAAAGAATATTTCAATCTTTATCTTCCTTTATCACTCATTGAATATACAGATATGTTTATGAAAGGAGGAGAGGGAATTGGCGAAGGACTCAAAGATGTAGAACTCCATATTGGAGACACTTTAATAGATGTAGATACGGAAGAAGAGAAGATGCTTATGGTCATTGTAGGAAAAGATAAGATACTGGAACGAGGAGAGAAAAATCCAGAATGGTTTCGTGCGGAGATAGAGGATAAAAAAGATGGAAGTGCTACAATAAAAATACCATTGTGGGCATTTAAGGTATTATCAAAATTCGGGGTAGACATAATGAATGAGTTAGACACTGTTTTTCTTAATGCTCTTGCAGAATCCATTAAGGAGATGGGAGGCGGTAGATATAAATTTTTGGAGATTAGAGATAGTGAAAGTTCGATAGATATATATGTGGAATAAACAATCTCTTTTGATCTCTTAAGTTCCCTGTCGAGAAAAGAATCGACAGGGATTGCCCGCCTGCCGGCAGGCAGGGAAGAGAATATAAGAGATAAGAAAAATTTGTGAAAAATAAAATAATCTGTAAAATCCGTGTAATCTGTGGTTTGATATTACTATATGGGGGATGTATGGCATTAGGATGGCAAGAAATAGTTCTCATACTCCTGGTTGTCCTTTTGCTCTTTGGGGCAAAGCGACTCCCAGAGGTTGGAAAGGCTCTCGGGAAGGGAATTCGAGAATTCAAGGATGCGATGAAAGGGATAGATGAGGAAAAATAAAAAGGGGGTAAGTTAACTTACCTCCTTTTTAAGGCTATCGTAATTATTCATTCTCGCTTATTCTGGTTTCTTTGCTTCCTCTATCTTTATTTCCAATTCATCAAGTTTTGCATCTGCCTCTCTTAGAACCGCAACTTTGCCGGCAAGTTCTTCTATCCTCTCACTGAGGGCAGAGATGTCCTTCTTAAGCGGCTCCGTTGCCCTTGGACTCTTGTCCAGAACTGCCAGCGAATCGCCAATCGTTGTAAGTTGTGCCTCAAGTAGAACTACCTTCTCGATTTCTCCATTGAGTTCCTCTATATTAGATAGAAACTCCTCTGCTGGCTTTGCAGTTACTTCCTGTTCAAGTGCTGCAACCTGTTCTGTAAGAAGCACTCCTGCCTCTATCTTCTCCGCAAGGGAATTTACATCAGACTGAAGCCCCTGCAGACCTACCTTCACAGGATTGGCACAAGCAAGGACAAGTGCCACTCCCAGGAACACTCCTACTGTCGCTTTCCTTATCATATCTTATCCTCCCTTATAGTGAAAAATTTTTGCCTAACTTTTTTGGCTTCTTTGTGTATTATACCATAATTTATATACTTTGTCAAGGAAAAAAATTAAAAATTTTGGTTCTTTACCATTAAGTGTGGTGATTGTTTAGACCTTTCCTAATCCCATAGATACTTACCTCTTCCCTCATAATTTTACATTTTACACCATTTTTAGGGTTATGTCAAGAAAAATTTCCGCTTCTTGAAGGTAGATTCAAAGTAGCAAAAGGCAAATAGATTGTTTTCCAAAACAAGTAACTGAGAGAAATTTATCCGATACCTTTAAGGCTTATCTTCATAAACACAGAAGGAGATTGCGAATGCGGGGTTTTTATACCCCCCCCATTTATCTACCTGCTAATTTACCAATTTAGCCACATTTGGTCAATATTCTAATCCTCTGATTCTCAAAATTCCTATCTACCTGTCGGTAGACAGGTAGCCATAAGCCATCCGCTTATCCACCTTTATCTTGTTATTCACCCCTTCCGTATAACCATTGGTGACTCTATGTTCAAAATACAACGATATGGGATGAATCCATTCCCTTACCATCCTGGATACATCCTTGAAGGGTGATACATTAACCGTATCACACATATCACACCAACATTCTATACATCCTCGACCATCCTTGTAGTTCTCACAAACTCTATATAGATCCCTGAACATCTCTTTGAGATCGTAAGCCCTGGACAATAATGGTGCCCTGTTCAATACATAGTCCAATCTCTCCTTCTCATCCTCGGAAAGCCTCTCTCTTCCCTTTAATAAAAGCCACCTAATGCGATATACGAACCTCTTCCCTCCACCTCGTTTCTTGTATGCCCTCTGCAATGTCTTGCGTATTCGATCCAGAGCCTCGTTAACCTTCCGTATCACATGAAACCTGTCAATAACAATATCTGCATCCGGACAGGCCTCTTCTATAGCACTCGCATAAGGTTTATGCATATCTACTACAAAGACAGAGGGCTTTATTTCCTGATTCTCCAGATACCCCTTGAGTGGCTCCTTCCCCCTACCCTTAAGAACCTCTACTACCCTATGCCTTTCAAGATCCGTGACCACTGTATCATACATATGCCCCTTAGCCCTGCTGAACTCGTCTATCCCCATCTTCCTCACAGACGGTCTTTCGTGATTCTCAATTTCTCTCTTTGCAACACGATACCAGAGACGCCGATATGTAGTATAGGCTATCCCCTCCCTGAAACTCATTTCCTTAAAAGCGACATTCGTTCCCCTTTTATAAAGATACTGTTCGTACCGGGTTGTCCTTCGTGCTCTCGGTTTTATACTATCCAACAGCTCCGTAAAGACTTTCCCACAAGCAGAACAGATAAAACGACGCTTGCGAACTATAAGAATCGCTTTCCTACCCTGGATTGGTAAGTCCTCTACTCTCCTTAAGGGTGTACTTCTCTGGTGAATCCTGCTCGTTGTACGTCCACAAAAAGGACATACTGTATAATCCCACTTCCGTATCACCTCAATCTCAATCTTCTCTCCAATATCTCTTACATTTAATACAGAAAGTTCTTGCAATTTGAGAGAAATTGTGATATAATTGCTACGCGCCACTTAGACCTCCTTTTTTGTTTTATAATAATATTTATAAGATTATAAAGGTCTAAGTGGTGTTTGTCAAGCTTAAAATATCAAAGAACACCCACTACCACACTAAATGGTCATGAGCCAAAATACGGATTGATAGCGAATGCCTTGACGCCGAGAGGGTTAGAGATTCTTTGAAGAAGCATTGGGAATGAGCAGATTTGGGGTATTCCGTCATCTGGGAATTCTCCTCTTTGAGGACGATGGGATATTAAGGATTTTTCTGTATTTCACGACGGTTGTCCTGGCGATATTTAACCCATACTTTTTAAGGCGCTGGGCAATCAATTCGTCCGACAGAGGGTGCTTCTTGTCCTCTTTTTTAACCATATCTTGTATCAATAATAGAATCCTGTGATATTCCACATTTCTTCCGT
>Ga0210051_1006187_pt1 | contig 11302 bp, 8 predicted proteins | sample CryGey092014_all_FD_185464 | JGI IMG/M metagenome (GOLD analysis project Ga0210051, IMG submission 185464) | Groundwater microbial communities from aquifer - Crystal Geyser CG23_combo_of_CG06-09_8/20/14_all (SPAdes) (version 2) | ecosystem: Environmental > Aquatic > Deep subsurface > Groundwater ...
GTTTTGTTTTCGGTTCTGATAATTGCTTCCATATTTTTTTATTTTATTGATGAATATTTTTTTGTTGATGATGGCTTGGTATGTTTATATGATGATGAAATAAATTTCAAAGATAGTTGTTGTATTCGTAATATCTTATTTATTTCAACCAACAAAAATATAAAAAATTTTAATTTTTAATAATCTCTTTTGAAAATTATAATTTATTTTTAATTTTTTCAGCAGATAATAAAATTACTTCGCAAGTAGCCGGCAATGAAAATTCGGGTTCTGCATTATGATTTCCGACAGCAGATATTGCATCTTTAATTGCAAGCCACACCGAAAAAGCGAGCATAAAAGGAGGTTCACCAACAGCTTTACTTTTTAGTATAGTTCTATTGTTTGGAACATTTTTCATAATATCTACTCTAAAATCTTTTGGAATATCATTTATAGTAGGAATTTTGTATGTATCGGGCGAATGTGTTATCAGGTTTCCTGTTTTATCCCATTTGAGTTCTTCAGTAGTAACCCAGCCGACACCTTGCACAAAACCTCCGATAATTTGTCCTTTGTCAATGCCTTCATTGATAGAATCGCCCACATCGTGTACAATATCTGTTCTCAATAATTTGTATTGTCCTGTAAGGGTATCAATTTCAATCTCTGAAACCGACATACCATAAGCAAAATAATAAAACGGATTACCCTGTCCTTTTTCCTTATCGAAATAAATTCCAGGTGTTTTATAAAATCCTGTAGAGCTAAGGCTAATCTGCTTTACATAAGCAATTTTTACAATTTTATTAAACGAAATTTTCTTTTCAGGATTTTTTTTGTCGAAGATGAAATTATTTTCAAAAACAAAGTTTTCTTTTAGTGTTTTACTTTTAGGATAAAGTTTCTCAAACTCACTCACAACCACTTCTGCAAGCCTTGATTTTATTATGTCTATAGCATTTTTTACCGCCATTCCATTTAAATCACTTCCCGACGAAGCGGCGGTTGGAGATGTATTTGGAACTTTTGAGGTATTGGTTGCATTTATTTTAATTTTATCAGGAGTAACACCGAGTTCGGAAGAAGCTATTTGCAGTATTTTTGTATGTAATCCCTGCCCCATTTCTGTTCCGCCATGATTAACCAAAACAGTTCCGTCGGTATATATATTTACCATTGCACCAGCCTGATTAAGAAAAGAAGTTGTGAATGAAATACCAAACTTTACAGGTGTAAGTGCAAGACCTCTTTTATAAAATTCATTTTCTTTATTAAATTTTTCAATATCTTTTCTTCGCTTAAAATATTCTGATGACTTAATTAGTTTGTCATACATAATAAACAGGTTATTATTCTCAACCTTTTGCCCGTATGGTGTTAAATTATTTTTTTCAAATTTGTAAAAGTTTTGTAACCTGATTTCTGCTGAATCTTTTTTAAGAAACCGTGCAATTCTATCAATTGCATTCTCAATCACAGCCATTCCCTGGGGGCCGCCGAAACCTCTGAAAGCCGTGTTTGACGGGAGATTTGTTTTCCATGCTTTACCTGTAATTTGTACATTAGGAAGAAAATAAGAATTATCGGCATGCATCATCGCTCTTTCCAAAATAGCCATCGAAAGGTCGGTTGAAGAACCGGCATCTGTATTAATCTCCACTTTGTATGCCAGTATCTGTCCTTTCTCATCAAATCCAATCTCATATTTTGAAAGAGAACGGTGACGTTTACCGGTCATTATCTGGTCATCGTCGCGAAAAAGATGGATTTTTACAGGATGCTTTGTGGCATTTGCAAGCAACACAGACCATGCAGCAACATGATTACCTTGTGTTTCTTTACCGCCAAATGCTCCACCCATTCTTTTCACTTCTACTTCCACTTCATTTTTTGAAATACCCAGAACTTCGGCAACAATAGTCTGCGTTTCAGCAGGATTTTGACTGGAAGCATAAACCATTATTTCTTTTCCTTCACAAGGAACAGCAAGAGCAGTTTGAGTTTCGAGATACCAATGTTCCTGTCCATTTGTTTTTAATACACCTTTAATTATATGCGGTGAATTTTTTAAAACCTCATCGGGATTTCCTCTTTCAATTTTTCTGGGAGGTGCTATCAGGTTATTCTTTTCAATTGCTGTCTCAATATCAAGTATAGCTTCGAGTGGTTCATAATCTATCACTATCAGTTTTTCAGCTTCGTATAATGCATCCTCATTTTCGGCAGCAATAAGCACAACTGCTTGTCCGATAAAAAACACTTCTTTTTCTGCAAGACATGGTTCATCGTGTATAACAGGTCCCATCTGGTTTGTACCGGGAATATCTTTAAAAGTAAGAATTGCATGAACTCCTTTTACCTTTAATGCTTTTTTAATGTTAATCTTTTTGATTTTTGCATGAGCATGTTTGCTGAACACTACTTTACCCAACAATAACCGAACATTCATCAGCATATCATTAATGTAAACCGATTCCCCGGTAACATGCTTTACTGCGCTATCGTGATGTATATAAGTGGGCATTTTTAATCACATTAAATTCTTAATTTACCTTTGTTTCAAGATAAAATTTCATAAGCAGGTTTTTTGCGGCAGTTTTTCTGAACTCTGCTTCCGAACGGGCATCAGATAACGGCGAGAACTCTTCGGCTAAAATTTTCATTGCTGATTCCACATTTTCGCGTGTCCATTTTTTCCCTGTAAACAATTTTTCAGTATTTATTGCCCGCTTTGTTACTGCCGACATTCCACCAAAAGCAAGTATAATTTCCGAAACTGTTTCATCATCCAATTTTAATCTGAATGCCCCGCTTACAGTGGAAATATCCATATCCTTTCTTTTTGAAACTTTATAGGAATTAATAAAATAATCATCATCTGATTTTGGAATTATTACTTCAGTAATCAGTTCATTATTTTTAATATCCGTTTGCCGGTAACCCTTAATAAAATCTTCTATTCCAATTGTTCTTTCAGAAGTTTCGGAACATAATTTAATTTTTGCTTTATATGCAAATAACACCGGAAGGCTGTCACCGATAGGCGATGCAGAACCAACATTTCCTCCGATAGTAGCAATATTTCTTACTTGCAGCGAACCAAAAACGCTTAATATTTTTTTAAGTGCAGGTAATTTCCGATTGCAGTATTTTCTTACCTGCTCCATTGTTAACCCCGCTCCAAAATAATAATTATTGTTTTCTTCCTTAAAATTTTTCAGTTCCTCTACGCCTGAAATATCAATGATTTGGGGAAGTAATTCTTTTTTCTTTGTTTGCCTTAAAGCTATATCAGTTGAGCCATTAATAATAACAGCATTATGATTTTCCTTTCTTAATCTTAATGCTTCCTGGAGTGTAAATGGTTTAAAATATTTCTGTTTTTTATTATTAAAAATTAAAGTTTCCTTATTACTTGTAATTTTTTTAAGTAAGGTTATTATTTTTTTTTCATTTATTGAAAAATGGTCAAATCCGTTATTTGTACAGGATTTTTGTGCTGCTTCAATAATTGGCTGATAACCTGTACAGCGACATAAATTTCCGGTTAATGTATCTTCAATTATTTCTCTTGACGGATTATTGTGGTTTTTATAAAGACCAAACAATGACATTATAATTCCCGGAGTGCAGTATCCGCATTGGCTTCCGTTGGTTTCCACCATATACTGCTGAACCGGGTGAAGTATTGTTTTACCTTTTTCTTTTATTGCTAAATTCTCAACAGTAATCAATTGTTTCCCATGAATCATTGGCAGGAAAACCAAACACGAATCAAGCGTTTTATATATAAGTTTTTCATCATTGTCAATTTCTGTAACAACAACAGTACATGCACCGCAATCGCCTTCGGCACAACCTTCTTTTACCCCTTTATGTTCAGGAAATGCTCTCAAATAACTTAAAACTGTTGTAGTCGGTTTTAGTTCGGTATGTTTAGTAAAATCAACTTCTACAATTTTGCCATCAAGGACAAATCGGACTGTATTCTTCATAAACAAAAATAATATTGATTATTAATGGAATTTTTAAATAATCAATAGATAATTGACAATAATCATATTTGACATCTTTCAAAATTACTGAAAAGTTTATACTGGGCGCAGCCGAAGTATAGTTTACAATTTCATTGTTATTTAACCATTATTCTATACAAATACAGATTAAATTACTCACATTATTAATCGATTGTTAAAGGTGTTTACCCCGTTAGATAGTTTAAAAAAAGATAGAACAATATATAAAGAGCAATTATTTAACGGGGTGAATGAGATTGCTTGGCTAAGTTGTAAACTGCTCAATGAAAAATGTATCATATTTTATTTCATTTCGAAATGCTCCTGGTCGGTAATTTTCTCGCAATACTTACATTTCAGTGTAACATTTTTCTTTTCAATTACTGTGAACTTTGTTTTAACATCTTCGTTATTAGTAATACATTTAGGGTTCATACATTTCACAATACCTTCAATTGAATCGGGTACTTGTACAACGTTCTTTTCTATCACTTTGTAATTACGAATAATGTTAATTTTTGCTTCCGGAGCAAACAGGGCAATTTTATTCAAATCTTTTTGACTGAGAAATTTATCGGAAATTTTTATAATTCCCTTTTGACCAAGTTTTTTGCTTTCAAAATTATAACCAATGGTTATTTGAGTTTCCATTTTTTGCAACTCAAGAATTGAGATAACTTTAAATAAACTACGTGCAGGAATATGGTCAATAACAGTACCCTCTTTAATTGCACTTACTTTTAACTCTTTCAAATTCTTTTTTTCCATGATTGTAAATTTTTATTTTAATCCTAAAATTGATGAAATAATAGCCATACGAGTATAAACTCCATTTAGAGCCTGCCTGAAATAATAAGCTTTTTTGTTAGTGTCCACGTCTTCGTTTATTTCATTTACACGAGGTAACGGATGAAGAATTTTTAATCCGGGTTTGGTATCTTCTAACATGCTATTTTTAAGAACAAAAGCATTTTTCACTTTTTCATATTCAATAGGGTCTGAAAATCTTTCACGTTGAACACGTGTAACATAGATAATGTCTGAAATTTTCAAAACTTCACTTAAATCGTGATGTTCTTTAAAAGGAATTTTTTTCTCTTTCAAAAACATTTTATATTCATTTGGCATTTTAAGTTCTTCGGGTGATACAAAATGGAATGAAGGTGAGAAATACGACATAGCTTGAATTAACGAATGTACTGTACGTCCGTATTTTAAATCGCCAACCATAGTAATAATAAGATTATCTAACTTGCCTTGTGTTTGTTTCATGGTGTACAAATCTAAAAGACATTGTGTTGGGTGTTGATTGGCTCCGTCGCCTGCATTAACTATAGGCACATCCGATACTTCGCTTGCCCAGCGTGCACTTCCTTCAATAGGATGACGCATAACAATTAAGTCGGAATACTGCGAAACGGTTTTAATTGTGTCTTTTAACGTTTCACCTTTAGAAACGCTTGACGAACTGGAATCTGCAAAGCCAATTATTCTTCCTCCCAATCGTTGAACTGCGCTTTCAAAACTCAAACGAGTTCGTGTTGAAGGTTCAAAAAATAGTGTAGCTACTACCTTGCCTGTTAGTAAATTGCCATAATTTCGGGGATTTCTTTCAAATTCCTCGGCCAAATCCATAATTCTCAAATAATCAGTTTTTGAATAATCGTGGATTGATACAAGACTTTTATTTTTCATGTGTTTATTTGATTTATATACTGGTTTTTTACAATTCGTTCATTAATAATTCATAAGTTGTTAACATGGCTTTCACATCATTTACTGAAACTTTTTCCTGATTGGAATGATTATTCTTTTCGGGTATTCCAACAAAACACCAATCAATTGGATAAGCACTTTTTTGTAAGTAACCGCCATCACTTGAGCCTGATGATTCTACTTCCGACTGAAAAATAATGTTTTTATTATTTAGAATTTTGCAAATTTTATCAACAAATATTTTTTGTGGAATGTATTTATCGCGAAGCGAAACAACTACTCCTTTACCAGGAAAAATTCCTTCTGTTGCCCAAGTAATATCAGCAATAAGCGCCTGACGAATAAAATATTTTTCATAAATAATTTTTGCGATTTTTTCTACATTTCCACCGCCATGTTCTTCGTTGCATGAAAAGACTATAATTCCGTTTTCGAGATTTTTGGCAATATTAAGTACAATCCAAACTCCAAGCCTATTATCGAGATATGGCGAAATAATTTCTGTATCGGTTATTTTAAAATCGGGTTTGTAAGTTAAAGTTATTCCCGCAGGTAAAGTTTCTTTATAATTGCAAAATATTTTTTTATTATTTTTATTATATTTTAGTTTAGTTTCAAATATTTTATTTTTGTGATACCCTATCAGCAAATTCCCATTTTTAAAGTTGGGAGAACCAATCGGAATTATTTCATTTTTATAACGAACAGTAAATCCTGTTGAATCAATATGGGCAAAAATTGCTGTTCGTGGTTTACCAACAACAAGTACAACGGCATGTTGCAAACCAAAATCTTCTAAAATTTCAGGTTTTACTTTCCATTCATTAATATTTGATTTTAACCACGAAAGAATAAATTCTTTCATATAAAATTCCTCGCCTGATGGGGCATGTATGTTACAAAGTTTTTTAAGTAATTCCATTTTTCAAATTTACAGGTTCTAATTTTATTCCACCAGTACGGGTTAATGATTTTATAAATTCCATCTCAGAACATTTTTGTATTTTGACTTCAATACTACACGCTAATTCAAAATTTTGTTTAATAATTTCAGCATTGTATTTTTTTAGTAAATTCATAACAATGTTCATTTGCGGATATTTAAAACAAATTTTAAAATGCGACTTTTCAAATTCAGTAATAATTTCTGCATTATTTAATGCTTCCAAAGATGCTGTACGATATGCATTTATTAAACCATGTAATCCAAGTTTTATACCGCCAAAATATCGTACTACAACAACTAAAACGTTGGTTAATTGTTTTGAATTTATTTGCCTTAGAATTTGTACTCCGGCTGTGTTTGCAGGTTCACCGTCATCACCAGAGTGAAATTTATTTCTTTGTAAACCTAATATATATGCGTAACAATAATGTGAGGCATCATTATATTTTTTTCTGAGTTCTTTCAAAATTTTTTTAAAAGAGTCTTCGTTTGAAATTGGAAAAGCTAAGCCAATAAACCTGCTTTTGCGGTCTTTAAAAAGCCCTTGTGAAGGAGCCGAAATTGTTAAATAACTGTCATATCCCATACTTACCTGTTATAGGGTAACCAAAATTGAAAACAAAGTACCTGTACGGTTCATTCATTTTATTTTTTTTTAAAGATTATTCCAATCAATACCAATAAAGTAACTATACCTATTATTATTATTAATTTCAAAAAACACAGAAAAATCAAGAATATTCAAGTGTAAAAAGAAAAATGAAATTGATGATAATATACTTAGTGGAATAGATATCATTTATTTTGGTTCCATATTAAAAAAAAGCAGGTAGTAACCTGCTTTTGTTTTTATGATTTAAGTTTCTTTTCAATTTCATTAATGTATAATTTGAAACGTTTGTCGGTATCTATTAAATTATTTACCATTTTACAAGCATGCAATACCGTTGCGTGGTCTTTACCTCCCATAACTTTACCAATTTCAACCAGTGAACTCTTTGTAAAACTTTTAGCAAAATACATAGCAATTTGACGTGCCTGAACGATTTCGCGTTTACGGGTTTTTGATTTTATCACTTCAACATTCATATTAAAATAATTGCAAACCACTTTTTGTATATAGTCAATTGATATTTCGCGATAGGTACTTCTTATAAGTTTGTCAATAATTTGTTTGGCAAGTTCAATTGTAATTTCTTTTTTATTGAGTGTAGATTGGGCTAAAATTGATATAAGTGCACCTTCAAGTTCACGCATATTGTTTGTAATGTGCATAGCAAGGTATTCAATTATTTCGTCGGGCATTTCTATACCATCATTATAGGTTTTCTTTTTAAGTATAGCCATACGGGTTTCAAAGTCGGGAGGTTGTAAATCGGCAGCAAGTCCCCATTTAAAACGTGAAAGTAAACGTTGTTCAATGCCCTGCAGTTCAATTGGTGGTTTATCGGCAGTAATAATAAGTTGTTTGTTAGACTGGTGTAAGTGATTAAATATATGGAAGAAAATGTCCTGAGTTTTTTCTTTTCCTCTTAATTCATGAATATCGTCTATAATAAGAACATCCATTATTTGGTAGAAATGTACAAAATCATTACGGTTATTATTTCTAATGGATTCCATGAATTGAGTGATAAACTTATGTGCCTGTACGTATAGAACCGTTTTTTCGGGGAAACGTTCTTTTACTTCAATTCCGATAGCCTGTGAAAGGTGAGTTTTTCCTAACCCGTTTGCACTATAAATAAACAAAGGATTAAAGGCGGTACCGCCAGGGTTACAGGCAACTGCATATCCGGCAGAACGTGCAAGCCTGTTACATTCGCCTTCAACAAAGTTGCTGAATGAAAGATCGGGATTTAGCTGAGGGTCTATTGTTAATTTTTTTATTCCTGGTAAAATAAACGGGTTTTTAATTGTTCTATTATCGGAATCTAATGGAACCGAAACTGATTGATTTATTAAATTGGATTTATTTTTTGCAGGCAATTTTACAGTATAAGGTTTAGTATTGGCTTGTGAGTTATTGTCCATAACTACATTATATTCAAGTTTGACATCATCGCCGACTTCTTTTCGCAATGTTTTGCTGAGAATATCAATATATTGTTCTTCAAGATATTCGTAAAAGAATGCACTAGGCACCTGAATTGTTAATACGTTATTTTCCATTTTGAGCGGAATAATAGGCTCAAACCACGTTTTAAAACTTATTGAAGGCACATTATCCTTTATTACTTTCAAACAATTTTTCCAAACTTCTATATAATTTTTACTCATCATCTATCAATAATATTTTATTTTTTTCAGTTTCATTTTTTCAACCAGCAATATTGAACAAAAAAATAGTTCTAAAAAAATGCAAAAGCATTATTTTTTATTTTTATTTTATAAATATCGGTTCAAAAATAATTTACGTTTGTCAAAAAAACATATATAGATTTCGTAGTATGTTTAATAGACTGCGATACAGAACATAAATATTTACACATTTAATTCAGTTTGTATTAACCAATTTATATTCAAAATATTTTTAAAAAAAAATTATTCCGCTTCAATATAATTATATGAATTACGATATAACCAATTCCAATGGGCAAATATACATATTTTTTCTTCAAAGATTAAAATTTTATTTATTTAACGCTGAGAGTTTTGATTTTTTTATCATAATAAATCAGCGTCTATTTATCTTTCCTTGCCTCCTGTACTGGAACCTGCTGGTTTCCACTGTATGCTACCACAAAGGCATCGGAAAATTTTGCAGTAATTTTCTGCTGATATTTTAGCGCTTCGTCGAAGGTAGCAAATTCGCCTACTGTATATTTGTACCGACCATCAATAACATTTTCTTCAACACCGGTTATTCCTTTAAACTCTTTAGAGTTTTCAGGGATTTGCTTTCTGGCAGAACGAATTTGAATCTTATAAATTATATTATATGAAGTTGTATCACCGCTGCCGTTTTTATCAATATTGTTTCTCTTATTAACCTTATTGCCATTTTCGTCAACAATTACGGTTTTTCCAAAATCAAAAATACTAAAATGAACGTAACGTTTTGGATTTTCGCGTAAGTCATGCATTAGCATATCAACGTTTCGGGAAGCATTTTCGAGATTATAGTATAAAGTATCATTGTTAATTAACATACCTAACGAACCTTCACCGCGGTTAATTTTTCCGAGAATTTTGTTTGCCTGCAAAAGAGCGGTATTGGCATTCTGAATAGTATTTTTAATATTTGATTTCTGAAGCGAATCGCTTATCATTGAAAAGTTATCAAGAATTTGTGTGATTTGCTCATTATTATTTCTCAAGTTATTTGTGATGGATTCTATATTTGCAAAAATTCGTGCAAGTACCCATTTTTCGTTCTGCATAAGAGTATCAAGCGAAATAGAAGTGTGTTCAAGATTTTGAATGGTTACTTTTATGCTGGCAAAGGTTTTAGAAAGATTTTCGCGGGTATTTTCGTTAAAAATATTTTGTACAACCGACATTACCGAATCAATAGAAAGCATTAACTCTTCGGCTCTTATTTTTAACGGGAGCATTTGAGCGCTTACCTGTGATTTTAAGTCTTTTTCAATTTTAGAAATAAGGGTATCACCCGATTTGTAATATTTTTTTAGTTTTGTAAGATTCAACCGTATTGCCTTGTTTCCCATAAGGTCGACGCTGTATATTTCAGCAGTACTAGAATCGGGAATATGATATGTATTATCAACTAATATTTTAGCTATAATTCGTCCTGAAGTATCGGGGTGAAAATAAATATCGGTAACCAAACCAATTTTTAAACCATTTACTAATACAGGACTCGATTCATCCATGTCATCAATTCTATCGTAAACAATGTAATAGGTATTTCGCTTTTCGAACAGATTTCTTCCTTTTAAAAAATTAAAACCCCAAATGAGTAATCCAACGGTTATTATAACCACAATTCCTATTTTAACTTCATTTGAAATTTTAAATGCCATTAGTTTATTTTTAAAGGCTAAATTTAATTCTTTGTTTGTTTGATAGCTTCATTTACAGGAATTTTTTTTCCATTCTTTATTGCAATTATAAATGCATCTGGATATTGCTGTTTTATTTCTTTTTGAACTTTACTAATTTCATCAAAAGTAGTTGTTTTTCCATAAATATATTTATAACATCCATCAATGTTTATTTCTTCAACTCCTTTAATTCCGTTAAAATTTTCGGAACCAACATTTAATTTTTTAATAGACGACATAATTTGTACTCTAAAATAAACGGTGTCATTATTTATTTGAGTAATCATGTTTTCGATAGATTTCTGAAAACCTGTTTCATTATTTTCGGTGTTTGAGCCATTTACGCTCACATTATCATCTTTATCAGAAATTTCAGTATTACCTTGTGTATTTCCTTCCATTTCATTTTTGTAATCCTTAAAAGCACGATAAATAGCAAAGGCTATTAAATTTTGATTTGTATCGTTTAACAAAAATTTAGCTTCGTCGGCATTACTTAAAAATCCTATTTCAGTTAAAATACTTGGCATGGAAGTTTTCCAAAGCACCAAAAAACCGGCTTGTTTAACTCCGCGATCTAATCTTGCAACTCTTTTTGAGAATTGTTCCTGAATTTTTGTTGCTATTTTAAGACT
>Ga0210051_1006195_pt1 | contig 11293 bp, 13 predicted proteins | sample CryGey092014_all_FD_185464 | JGI IMG/M metagenome (GOLD analysis project Ga0210051, IMG submission 185464) | Groundwater microbial communities from aquifer - Crystal Geyser CG23_combo_of_CG06-09_8/20/14_all (SPAdes) (version 2) | ecosystem: Environmental > Aquatic > Deep subsurface > Groundwater...
TTCCGCCGGTACTTCCGACGCGCACGGCAAATGTACACACTAAGAAAAAATTGCCGTTTGGAAGATTAAAAAAATAATTTCAGGATATTATATGGCATATCCCGCCTCAATTGAGGGGGAAGATCCGTTTTAACTCTCTTTTGATAAAAATTGATCCCTCTATAAACTATTATAGAGCGAGGCTTATTTTTTCTGGCCCACCAGGGGCCGAACCTCAATTATCTCTTTGATAACACTTGCTTTATTTTTTTTGTTTTCCAGTTCAGCCAGACTTGTTTTAAACGCCCGTGCTTCAATCGGCATATAAATTCCCACCATTTTTTTCTTTCCATTCCCATCCATTAACCCGAATCTGGCCCCTGCAAATCCCTGGCCGATAAACGATGGGATCAACCCTTTTTCCGCCAGCAGTGTTTTTACCGTAAACTCCAGGCTTCGCTTTTTCTCGGTGGTGTCGGCGTTCACCAAGACTTCGGCATGGTTGTGTTTTTTCGCAAGCTGGATAACGGTTTCCGATACCAGGCTCAGCATGATATAGACCAGGCCGTTGTTCATGGAAAACGCCCTAAAATAAGAGTTTTTCTCAACGCGATTGATTTCCGGCTCGATCAATGCGAGAAATTCATCCGGGTCCAGCCATGACAGATCAATAATCTCCGGTGATTCTCCTTTTGCCTTTGATTCCTTGTTCTTTGACGGCAGCTCGGCTTCGGACTCTTTTTGGTCGTGGATTATCCGCACCAGATCGGTGGTTGAGTTTCCTTGGAGGGAGAGCTGTTCCGCCTCCATTTCCCGGGCTGCCTGGTCCGCTTTGCGCAGGTCATGGGTAAACCCTTCCCGAATCTGATAATGATGGGATTTAACAGCCATCAGGATGTCTTCGTGCTGGGGAGAGGTTTCCATAAAGATGGCGTTTTTTAACACCAGATAAGAAATATACGGATGGTCCCCTTTCCGGTAAGTGCCCGCATTCATGAGAGACGGGATTTTGCCGATATCATGGCCCAGGGCAGCCACCAGAATTTTGCCCATGATCATCTCCGGGTCTCTGGTCTTGGCTTTGGCAACACCGGCAATCATTTGTTCGGCCACATTGAGCGAATGGTCCAGAAGCGTGATCTTAGACAGCAGATCATAGACGGTCTGAATTGCCTGGTATTCATGATCCTGGTCCGCCTGAACCACAGACGGACAATCGCCATGAGCATCGAGCAGGGCCAGAAGCGTGGTGACAGGTTTTAAATAACCGCTGGTGCCAAGGATTTTTTCATATGGTAAAACATGCTTTTTATAAAATTCATGGATACGTTCATGCCGCCATGAAATCTTGTGGGTTGCAGGTTTAGGTTTCAAAAGCGTTGATGGAGGTTCTGCTTTATTTTCTAAAAATTGGAAATCCTCCGGAATTGTAGAGTCAGTGATTTTCGCAAGGACCTGTCTTTTCTTTTGCCACCGCCTTTCCGCCGCCCAGACATAAATAATAATTCCAGCCGCCAAAGTCGTGGCGCAGAAAAGGCTTATTTCCAGATATCCAGTCATCAGAGAACCTCCACCCGGGGATACATGACTTTCAAATACGGCTCCTTCACAAACCCGGCTTTCCCCTTAAAAGCCCCTTCAAACGTGAACAGATAAAAATCCCTGAGCTGCAAATTTAAAACATTTTCCGGCCGGACAAGGGGCTCTTCCACTTCCCGGACGGTAATACCGCCGCCAAGAGAAAGGATGGGCGAAAACCGTTTGACCATGCCGGAATACTCGGAAATATAATTGGCGGTATTGGGATCATTGACCCGCATAAAAATTTTGCTGTTGGTGTTATCCAGAATTTTTCTGGCGCTGGCCGGACCCAGTTCCGCTTCAATGTCGGCGATGGACTGGGTAAAGGCATGAATCCAGACCCCTGCCCCGCCAGCCTTGTTAAATAGATCTTCAACGCCCATGTAGAGCAGGTTTGACGCCTCATCCATGTAAACGCAAAGCGGCGGGGTAATGGTCCTGCCGGACAGATAGATCCTGCCCACAAAGCTCTGGATCATGGAAAGCAGGACCCGGGCCACGATATGGGCGGTCTTCCGGGTGAGCAGGCTGCCGGTCTGGACAATCAAAATCACCCGTTTGCCCTGCTCCAGCCGTTTGATAAAATTGTTGACCTTTGCCTTACCGATAATGGCCCCCACACTTCCCGCGGACAGGGAGGTCAATACCGTTCGCAAGGAAGAGGACACTTTTGAAAAATAATCCTGGGGAGAAGCCAAAATCTGCCGTAAGGAAGCAAGAATTTCTTCGGCTTCCGGATCATCTTCATAATCCTTGAGCTGGGCTTCCAGGTTTTTCAGGTCCGTATAGGAGGCCCGTTCCTTGACGGAATTAAAATTCAGGTTCGGCCTCTCGTTTTTGATCCGGGCGAAAAATAAAAGCGAAAGGATGATCACAAACGTGGTTTCATAAGCGATGTTGATGAAAAATTCTTCCTTGGCCTTGATGCCGGAAACCACATGGGACACCAGTTCCTCGGGCATGTAATAATAGGCCAGTGGGTCCATTTTCGCGGAGCAATCCGGGAAAATTGGGGTCACCAGGCATAACTCATCCTGCCGGTTCTCCTCATAAGCGATCTGGACGATTTTGGAAAATATGTCGATATCTCCCTTTGGGTCGAAAAAGACCAGGGAATAGCCTTTCCGGATGTCCTGTTCCATCATCAGCTCAATCAACCGGGTCTTGCCGATCCGGGTGGATCCAAATCCAAAAAGATGCCCTTTCCGGTCCGCATCCGGCAGACTGATTTTATTTACCTTGGCAGGCGTCTGAAGATTATAGCCATGGCCCAGATAGGTTTTTCGATTATTTTTAAACATTGTTACCTCTCCATCAGGGCATGGCCCCGTATTGCTTTCATTCGTCGAATAAGCGCAACCCCCCAGATAATGAGAAACGGCATGATCACGGCCAGCCCGAAAATCGCCAGAAGCTCGTAGGCCCTTTTGATCAACAGAGGTTTTACGGCAAGGAGGATGTAATAAATCCGTATGGCGAGATCGTATTTTTTAAGACTCACAACTTGGGAAAAACGCCACGCGGAATCCGGCGTGATGCAGTTTGAAACCCAAATCATGAGAAAGCAAAGGACCAGGCCCTTTAAAATCAGGGAGAACACCCGGCCCAGCAAAAATGAATCAATGGCTTTTTTCGTGATTTTTCCAATATAGTTCCGACTCAAATATGAGCACAGTCCCCCGGAAATAATCACCGGCAAAAGATTAAGGACCCAGAGGAAAATACTGCTGTTGATCATGGGAAAATACCCGGCAATGACCTGCCGGGTGACGTCATCAGAACTTAGAATCAGAATTACAGACATAATCAGGGCAAAGATGAGAGCTTCCAGAAACCCGGCCCCGAACCCCACATTGAAGAAATTGAGCTGGCCCCGTAAAGTTAGAAAATCATCCGGGATTTCCTGGCCGCTGGCCTCGATGACATAAAACTGCTGGATCTGGGAAATCGCATCCAGAATATGCGGAAATATCCGTCCGGTGGAACCCGTGGACTGGCCCACGGGAATAATCATGCCGGTGGACGTATCCCCGGAGTTGCCGATGGATTGTTTATTCATTCGCTACCTCCGTATTCACTTCAACACTCACCGCCGTTCCATACAGGATGATCGAAATAATGGATTTTCCCGTGGAGATATTGGTGGTCTCAATGTGAAAACCAATGATGGCGTTTGCCCCGTGTGATTTTGCCTGGGACATCATTTCCGTAACGCCGTTATGAATGAATTTGGCAAACACCCGCTGGTAGCCGGAGGAATTTCCGCCGAAAATATCCGTAAAACCGGCAAACCAGTCTCTGATCATGTTTCCTGCGCCTACGATGGGGACAACCACCGGGCCGATATATTTCTTAATGCGATATCCCTCCAAAACCGGTGTGGTTGTAATCAGCATGTTGTCCATAAAAATTTTCCACCCTCAGTGAAATTGAAAAAACCCATAATTTGCTTTAAACCAGGGCCAGTAGAAAGACAGCCAGGTTTGAATCCATGGCAGGAGCAGGGCCGCGGCAACCGAGACCCCGCCGACAATAAAATTTCTCTCGATAATGGCGTACATGCTTCCCGCGACAAACACCGCCATGCTCAAAAGGGTGTTCCATGACACCCCCCATAAGTAATTATAGAGTTGAGAACGAAAAATTATTCCGGTCAGCACCAGGCCTGCCCAAAACAGCGTGAAAACCGCGTGTTTTATTTTCACTGTCGGTTTGTCATGGCCGTTTGAACCTTGCGGATATACTTTCGGGCCAGTTTCTGCTTCTGGTGACTGGAATCGGCCAGGCCTTTGCCAGTGTGATAGCAGGCCACGCTGTCCCAGGTATTTCCATACCGGTCCACGCATTGGCGAAGTATCCAGGCCCCCACCATCACGTTGTAACAAGGGTCGGTAAGATGTCGCCATCTCCCGCAAAGTCGTTTTTTCCAGCTTGAATTAATCTGCATCAGGCCAAGGTCATAACTGCCGTTCCTGTTTTGACTTACGGCTGAAGGATCAAGCCCGGATTCCACCCGGGCAATGGCGGAAAGCAGCTCCGGGCTGATTTGATAGGTTTCTCCAGCCTGGTTAAAGCAAAACCCGAATGCGATGGAATGCGTAAAAATCACCATCACCAGGACCGGCAAAAATTTATTTCGCATCCGATACCGTCACGGTCATACCGGACAAGGCATTTGCAAGGGCGGGCATGTCTGCTCCGTCAATGCGATGACCGTTTTCCAGAAAAAACACCGGGACTCCGTCAAGGCCAAGGGCGGCGGCAATTTTTTCTGAAGCCGCGATCAGATCAATTCCTTCCCGGCACTGGTATTGGTCAGTCTTGTTTTCATCCATCCAGGTTCCGCTGATATATTCTTCAAGGCTCAGTTTGCGGCATACGGCTTCAATTGCTTTTTGGCGGCCCACCGGCGGGTGGACACTGGAAAACAAGATTTTAAATTCCACCCCATGGGTTTCAGCAAATCCCTTCAGTTCGGCTTCCGCCTGATGACAGAAAGGGCATACTGGATCGCTGATCATGTAAATCCTATGCTTTATTTCTATTTGGGGTGCGTAAGACATGGCGATGCATTTTTCGATGTCGGGTTTGAGGCGGATAAAATTTTCCGCTTTTAAATCGTCCAGGCGCGTCTGGGTGAGCTGTTTTTTGTCCTGAAACATTTCTCCGGCGATCACGTAATTTTTTCCGGCATAGACCGGAACATACTGGCCGTTGATGTCCAGGATCACTTCACAGATCCCGTTCACCGGCTGTTTGGAAACAATGGTCGCCGGCGGAATCGGCACATGGGTCTGCATGGAAGCAAGGGTGATGTCTTTGCAGATATCAGGGGATTCATCTGACCTTGCGGTAAAGGGAAAGCATAAAATTCCGGTTGTGATAAGTGTTGCGGCAATTGTCTTCTTCAAGTTTTTTTCTCCTTCTGGTGTTTGAAAATTTTTAAAAATCTCCTTTGATGTGCCCGATGGGGGCTGATTGCTTTGGCGCTGCGTTTTTAGATTTTGATGATTTTTTCAAAGAAGCCTGCTTTTTTTTCCGCTCCTTCAACTGTTCGGCAATCTTGCTGCCGACTTCTGATTCAAGAAAAGCAGCTACCGCAGATTCAACCATCATGGACTTGTAGCCTCTGGGCAATTCTTCAATCAGGTTTATGACATTGGCTGAGCAGAATCGGATGGCAATTCTCTTACCCGCATGATCAGTCATGGTCGGCCTCCAGGTATTTTAGAAATCCAACAGCATTGCTGAACTCCGGGTTTTCCGGCACATGGACAAATTCTTTCGGATAAGCAGCGGCAAACTCATCCTGGACGTAATAGGCACCCCCGCCGGCAAGAATCAGAAGATCGGCTTGTTTCAAAAAATCTTCCCAACGGGACCGGATTGTATTAAACAGCCAGTCAGCGTATTCCTCGCTTGCTTTCCGAATGGGCCAGGAAACGTCTTTGACCGCGCCATAGAGCGCGATCTCTTTCTTCTGGATTACGTCTTTCAGGGCCTGCTCCGGCAGCTCGAAATTCAATTCCCGCTGAAGAAAACTGCCCACCTGTTCCGCGATTCTTGAAATCCCTCCCCGATCCAGCATGTTCGACCATTCCCGGCTGGGACGCCCTCCAACCACGCCCAGGACATCCACGGTGTTGAACCCGATATCCACCACTAGGATATTCAGGTTCAGGCGCTCGGTGATCGGAAGGCCTGCCTGATCCAGAATGAAATCAAAAAAAATTCCCTGACCCTGGGCGCGGACGTCGATGGAGGAAAACGGCAATTCCACGTCAGATACCTTCCCCTTTTTCATGATGCCCATGAGGTCCGACCGCTTGGAATGGAAATGGGCCAAGGGCATTCCCAGACACAGGCGCTTCCTTGCGGCGGCCAGAACTTCAGGGTCAAGGGCACGGGATTGTACCTGAAGGGTTTTTTCGAGGGCGGCCCAGGCCAGTAGCGGCGAAAAAGTCATCAAAAAATCAATATCCCGGGTGGAAAACACATCCCGGCATTGAAGGGCGGAATTCCCGACAATATAATTTTTCCCGTTAAACCCGTATTTCTGCTCATCCGATCCCAAATCCCCGATAATTCCGTCCCGGGCATAGGCGATGGCTGTGGGGAATTTGGTTAAAATCGGTTTTCCAGCAGGTCCGTTTTGCGAATCCAGTTTCAAAGCCAGCTTCACGTCTCCGAATCCGAGATCTAAACCAAGTAAAATCGAGTTTTTATTCCTATCCATCTCTCCTCCTTGGGTGCCGCCAAGGCACCTTTGCGGTTAATTTTGGCGCCACCCCGGCATCGCCGTGGCATCTCCCCGGCGCTTCCCTAATGCCGCGCTGACGCAAACCTGCTTGCGAAAGTTGCCATCCAGGCGTCGCCCCGGCACCGCCGTGGGGCCGCCCCGATGCCGGGGTGACAGCAAACGCCAAGGCAACGGCATTTTCCAAATATCATGGAGTTCTTTCCTCTTTTCTTTATGGGTTAACCCGATGGGCGCATAAAATTTCTATAATTATTAATAGAGCCGGGCCGCTTTTTGCCGGAAACCCTTCTAAGAAAAAAACAAGGCCTCTATAAATATATTATAGAGCCAGCCCTCATTTTTTCCGGGAACCAGGTGGAAAATTCCAAAAAAAGGAGGGGGGAGTGGGATGAAAATATCGATCAGGCTAATGGTATGCCCCCTATAAGGTATTTTGTTTTTTGTTTCTTTTTGGAGGGTGGTACCTCCGGAAGGGGGGCGTGGATGGTATGGCTAAAAAATTTTTTAGGAGGGAAAAATTGGCGAACCGGAAAAAGCACAAGCTGGATATTTATGCCGAGACAAGACTCTGGAATCTGAAACTTCAAAACCGGCAGGCGGCCACCCATGAGTTGATGGAGGAAATCATTTCCCGCTTCGACCTCGAAGGCGGGATGAGCCTTTACCCGACGCTGCAAAAAATAATTCTGGCGGCCAGGCGGCGGGTGATGCGCCGCCGGACAATGATGAAAAAAAATATCAAATTCTGGTCCCGAAAACTTTTTCTGCCGGAAAACATTGTGGCGGAGTGGGCATGGGCCGGTTTCCTGACGGAAGAAAATATCGCGGCGGTTGCTGAAATTCTTTCAAGATACCGGGAATTATCTCATGACGGGAGGATTTAAAAAAAGTCCTCCCACGAAAAATTAATTTCGTATCTCGGGAAAGGTTTGCGTGCTTTCGCGTAACCAAACGGTATTAAAGACGAAAATAATCAATTTGGGGTTCAAAATGACTTGCACATTTTAAAATTTGCGATGTTTCGCGTACCTCTCTGCGATATTTCGCGTACAGATTTGCGATGTTTTGCGTATTTTGCGATAGTTCGCGTACAAAATTGCGATGTTTCGCGTATGGGTTTGCGATAGTTCGCGTACAAAATTGCGATGTTTCGCGTACAGATTTGCGATAGTTCGCGTAAAAAAATCGATGTCAATATCCTGAAATTTTTAGAAATTCGCGCCAGATTAAGTTTTTTAAATATTTTTAAATATTATTAAGAGTATTTAAAAAAAAGACGACGAAGTAATAACTTACTAGATTATTAATATAAAAGCCCTCCCCCGATCCTCAAAAACGCCGACGGCGACGGCGGCCTTCTCAGGAAAAATTATAAAATTTTCTATAATTATTTTTAGAAACCACAATTTTTCTAACTTTTCTTGGAGGCCGATCATGCAGCAGGAACGACACGCGCTAAACTGGTTTATGGACATGGTGGAAAAAGGGGCGATGAATCCCCTGAACCCGGATCTGAGCCTGGTGCCGATGGATATTCTGTCGGAATTTTACTGGGATGCCTTGCCGGATGGAGACATCCTCCCATCACAGACCGCCGTCAATGTTTCAAATTTTCTTTTCATTGCCTGCCTCTTTGTCCTGGAACGTCAGAAGGGGCACGGAATGCCCAAGGAAGTAACCGCCAGGGCCAGTGAGGCTATCATGGCCATGGACCGACTTTTAATCCTTGCTGGTTTGGAAACCCTCAGACGGGAAGGTTTGCTGAATTATCACACCAATGGCGGATGGCATAATGGGGAAGGTGAAATTCTGATTTCCAACTTGAGGCCCGATACCGTTGGCCTGGGCATCTCCCCGCTTTTCAAAACTTTTTTCAACTTCAACTGAAAGGGAAACCCATGGCTAACCAGCAGAAAACGCATTCAAAAGAATCCCAAAACGACAAGACATTGCCCGTCCGGATCAAATCGGAAGTCAACTTCCTGATCCTGCCCTATTTCAGTCTGGACAAGGATGCCGATGTGAACCGGCGTCTTGAGTTCAGCGAAAACCAAAAGCAGGGCGATGAAGTGTTTGAAATCTTCTGGACCGTCATCCCGCATCCGGAATTCGGTTTGCCGCGGGATTTTGAGCGGCGGCTACAGAGAGCTGTAGAGCATAGCCTGACGAGCATGCCCCGGCCGATCACAAACCCGGTGCCGCTGCCGACTTTCAGGGAACTGGCCCGGATCATGGGGGTAAAATGTTCCGGTCAGTTTGTCAATAATGTCAAAAAGGGACTTACCACCATGATGATGACCGCCATTATCAGCAAGCGGTCTTATTACAATAAAAGCAAAAAAGCCTGGCTGGATGAGCGGTTTCACCTCTATGACAAAATCGCCTTCAAGAACGATCCGCTTTCCGACGGCCAGACCGCGGAACGGACTTACGCTTATTTCACCAGCGGGTATCTGGACAACCTGAACGCCCTGTATGTGCGGCCCATTGATTTTGAGTATCTGAAATCCCTCCGGCCTATTTCGTCCCGGCTCTATGAAATTTTAGGGGTCAAGTTTTACGGGCACCGGGATTTTATCATGTACCGGTATTCCACCCTCTGCAAAATTCTGCCCCTCAAACGGCAAAAAACCCTGGCCCGCGCAAGGCAGCAGCTTCAGGGCGCTAAAGATGAGCTGAAGGAAACCGAGTTTCTAAGCCGTTATATTTGGCTTCCCATACGCGATGTCAGCGATGACTGGTATATCCGCTACGAACCCGGAGACAGGTTTTTCCGGGAGATAGAGGCTGTGGAGCGCGAATGGGCCGCACCGCCCAAAAATATTACCCCCAAGCAGAAAGATATTATCCCTTTGTTGCCCGATAAAACCAATGAATCCGATCCCCGCCACATTGGTGACGGATTAGAGACCTGGCAAGGTGAAAGCGTATCCGGAGATGAAGAAAATTCTGAAGTGGATTCCCTGTGGTCCCTGTTTTCCGAGATCATCATGCAATATCCGGAATTTGATTTAAGGGGTCAGGATCGGGAATGGTTTCAGCAGCGGGTCCAGGGAAATGCCGGCTGGAATTCCTTAAATCTCCCGGAAGAACTCAGGAATTGGGGAGACTGGCTGGACATCGAGCACCGAAAAAAAAGCCGTGGGGAAGCCAATAAATTTCCCCAGTCGAATTTCAGGGGAAGCCTGATGAACTGGCTGAATCGGAGCTTGAACGTCGCCATAAGGGACAATGATAAGGGCCTAATCTTAGCCGGTCAACAACCTCTTGGACGCAAAGGATGGGATTTGCCAAGTGATTACCGCATCGACATCATGTAATTCATCAAAAACCCCGACTGATAGCCACAAAATGCATCGATCAGCCGTCTATGACAAAATTATGGCCGACATCAAAAAACGGCAGCAGGCGATGGCTGCTTCAAAGCCGAATGATTTCATCTGCCCCATCTGCGGGAAATTATTTCCTCCGGAATGGGATAGACTCGAAGAAAAATGGGGGTTTCCGGAAATAGGCGATACCGGAATATGCCGGCAATGTTTGAAACTCCGAAACATCCGGGAAAATATCGAGACGTGTCTTAAAAATGCCGGCGTTCCCGCAAAATATCTCGGCTGCGCCTTTGAGAATTTCCAAGTGGCAAGAGAAAATATTAAATGCGTTCAGGCTTGCAGGCATTATCCGGGCAATCACCGCTCTGATTTTCCCGGTCTCTATCTCTATGGGAGCTGCGGCACTGGGAAAACCCACCTCGCCGTCGCCATTGCCCGGGAACTTCTACTCCTGGACAAGCAGGTGCTTTTTACCGGCGTTCCCGGGCTTTGCTACGATATCAGAAAAACGTTCAAGAACGATTCCCAAAAAACAGAACTCGATGCCATCGAGGCCTATACCACCTGCGATTACCTGGTGCTGGATGACCTGGGATCAGAAAAACCGACGGAGTGGGTCCGGAAAACCCTTGGCTACATCATTTACGAGCGGGACAACATGCTCAAGCCGACCGTCATTACGTCCAATCTTTCCCTGGATGAAATCGCAAAACAGGTAGATCAGCGCATGGCCTCAAGAATCGCCGGCATGGGTCCGGTTATTCGATTCCAGGGTCCGGACTGGCGGTTGAGGTAGGGGTTGGGAGAAGTTCAGTAAATTTAAAACGTTTGATTACTCCCCCCTCTTTTATGCTCACTCACCATTTTAAGTTGCCCACCCTCTAACTCGCTTCCTCTTTATTTCAAACAAAAAAATTCGACAGGGGCTTACCGCTAATGGATTTAATTTTTCAAAACAACCAAATTCCCTATTTTGCCTGAATGGTATTGAAGAGATATTTTATCATTCATCCAATACCCAATTTTTTTAGGCCTTGAAAAAATCCGGGACAATACCGGGACAAATACTTTTTTTAACAAAAAAGGGGTTACAGACAATTTCTGTAACCCCTTGATTTTTATGGTGCCTAGGGCCGGAGTC
>Ga0210051_1006197_pt1 | contig 11291 bp, 7 predicted proteins | sample CryGey092014_all_FD_185464 | JGI IMG/M metagenome (GOLD analysis project Ga0210051, IMG submission 185464) | Groundwater microbial communities from aquifer - Crystal Geyser CG23_combo_of_CG06-09_8/20/14_all (SPAdes) (version 2) | ecosystem: Environmental > Aquatic > Deep subsurface > Groundwater ...
AATTAATAGTTTTTCACCTGGTCATATTTAATACTGGATAATTCCATGGGTCTAATCAGTAATATCAATTATCGCAAGATTGCTTTTGAAACGTATGAGCCGATCTGCGCCCACTGTGGTTTTGGAATACCTTCCGTTTTAGAAGTTGCCCATATTGACGGAGATAGACTGAACAACAATATTAATAACCTTGTTATTCTATGTCCAAATTGTCACAAAATGTTTGATCTCGATTTGATTTCAGTCGATACACTTATGACAATGCGAGACAGGCCGAAAATAGTAAGGTGGTCAAAAAGAATGAAGGACGCCGGTAAAAAAGCTGCACTTAAAAGGAAAAGAAAAACCGCCGCGAAAAAAGCAGTTGCGACAAAGCGGAAGAACATCACTTTTTTGTCGATTAATAAGGATGATAATTGAAAATATAGTAAAGCATAAGGGTTCATGATTGACTGAGTGTGATAGTTATGGTAAAATTTTAGCCAAGTCAGATGGAACGACTCTCAATCAACACATTGAAGATTGTCTGGTGATTTGGCGGGAATTGGGAGCCACCTTACCTGCCCTTCCGGAAATTACTCGACTTCCCGATTTCTGGAAAATCCTTTTTGTCGCAGTCTTTTTCCATGATCTTGGTAAAATACACTCTGAATTTCAGAAGGTTTTAAAGTCACAGGAAAATTCATGGGAGAATCAACGTCACGAACTCTATTCAATACCTTATGTTGACAAAATGAATTTACCTGTTGAGTACAGTCTTTTAGTAAAACGTGCGATTCTCGGTCATCATAAAGATTTTAAGACTCTTTTTGATAGGTATAAATCACAGGAAACGATTGATTTTGAGTTTCATAATGTCTGGACTGGAAAATTGAAGTATCATCCGGAAGATTTTACCGAAAATTTGAGACATTGTATGGCGGCTGATTCCTTAACGCATTTTTTTAATGATTTTCGAAATAAATCCAAGCAGAACGGTTTCTACGATATTGATTTATCAAACAAAATCGTGTACCATGAACTGACTCATCCATTTTTAGAAATCGCTCGAAATTTCCCGGATATTGATAATCAAAATAGTGAATACTGGCAAAACCTGCTCATGTGGGGATCGCTGAAAATTTGCGATCATTATGCATCCGGTGGAGTCAGGAAAATCAACCAACTAAACGATACTCATTTCCAGTTTTTAGACAATCTTCGTGTGAATCTAACTCAAAAAGGCTCAGACTTATTTTCGCATCAAAAGACCTGTTTTAATTCTGAAGGGAATTGCATTCTGATTGCCCCGACCGGAACCGGAAAGACGGAATCATCTATCGGTTGGCTTAGAAAGCAAATCAAAATCATAAACGGACGAGCATTCTATGTCTTGCCATATACCGCTTCGATCAATGCGATGCACAGACGATTAACAAAAGACATGGAAAAAGATAGCGTAGAATACAGCACGGAAATCGTTGGAATTCAACACGGCAGACTGTCACAGTATCTTGCCGCATATTTAGAGGATACCTCAAATAGAAATGCATCAAGGCAGTATGAACGGATAAAGACCTTGGTTGAGCAGTATCGACGTATGATACAACCGCTGGAAATCATCACGCCTTTTCAAATCATGAAGTACTTCTATGGAGTCAAAGGATTTGAAATGGGCTTAGTCGAATTGTCGGGCGCTAAAATTATCTTCGACGAAATCCATGCCTATGATACGGTCACATTCGCACAAATTATTGTCATGTTGAAGGTAATGACGGAATTTCTGAAATGTTCTGTTCTGGTAATGACGGCGACGCTTCCGACTTTTATGATACGCGAAATCGCTGAAGTATTACGAGTAAAAACCATCATCAAAGCCGATGCGGATTTACTCAGTCGGTTGAATCGTCATCGAATATCAATCGTAAAAGGCGCCATTCAAGATCAACTGGAAAAAATCAGCAATCATCTGGAATCAAATCAACGGGTCATGGTCGTCTGTAACACGGTTGCTCAATCTCAATTAATGTATTCGCTCGTCTTTGAAAAGGGGAAATTAACGAAGGATCAGATAACGCTACTGCACGGCAGGTTTAACCGATCTGACCGAATGAAAAAAGAAAAGGGAGCACTCGATTCCAACACGAAAGTTCTTATCGGTACACAAGCAATTGAAGTCAGTCTGGATATTGATTACGATGTCTTATTCACCGAACCGGCTCCATTGGATGCCCTGCTTCAACGATTTGGTCGTGTTAATCGGAAAGCCACAAAACCACCATGTCCTGTATTTATCTGTACCGAAGGCGGAAAAGATGATTTTCGGATATATCCTACTCTAATTGTCAAACGCACTATAGAAAAGCTCAAAGAAATAGATTATTTGAAAGAATCGGATATTCAATATCTGTTAGACCAGGTTTATCCGGGCAGAGAACCCGAACAGGAGAATGAATTCCAATTCATCAAAACAGCTTTTGAACAATCGTTAAAATCCTTGCAACCATTTTCATTTCATAAGGAGAAAGAAGAAGAGTTCTACGAGAAATTCGATGGTATAGAAGTGCTTCCGGCCCAGTTTCTACCGGAATACAAAAGGTTAGTTGAGAATTACGACTTCATAAAAGCGGAGAATTTCTGCATGACCATTCATAAGGGCATATATATGAAGTTTAAAAATGAAAATCCATCTCGGATTGTACATATGCGGATTCCCATTTGGAAAAATGATGAAGCGTTTGACCATTTTGTCACGATCATTCAGAATAGATATAGCGAAGATATTGGTCTGATGGATGAATTTAAGGAGTTGGAGATTGACCAATTTTTCTGATATGCAGAATGAGTTCTTAGAGAAAATTTCTGGTACTCATGTCGAGTATTACCATTTTTGTAAAAGACAGCTTTGGTTCTTTCACCACCAGATCGTCTGCGAACAGGAGTCCGACTTAGTGAAACTTGGCAAGGTCATCCACGAAAACAGTTACGAACGCGAGCAGAAGGAAATCCGCATTGGCAACAACATCGTCTTAGACTTTGCCGATGTTAAGGCGAAGGTTATTCACGAAGTCAAGAAATCCGACCGGATGGAGAAAGCCCACCTCTGGCAACTGAAATTCTATCTCTGGGTACTGAAGAGTAAGGGCATTGAAGGCTTTAGCGGACAGCTCGACTACCCGAAACTGAAGAAAACGGTCGCGGTTGAATTGACCGATGCCGACTGCGATGAATTGGCAGAAATAACCGCGCGTATCGAACAGCTCGTCAATGCTCCGGTTCCGCCGGCCCGTAAAACCAAAGCCTGCCTCAAATGCGCCTATTACGAGTTGTGCTATGTGTAAGGATATTTTAAGACGCTGATTAATTATGAACAGGAAAATAAATAAGACGCTGAAAAATACCGATTAATTATGAACAGAGAAATTAAAATAATTTTCATTAGTAATCATATGAGATCAGTGTCTGAAATAAGAACTCTTTTCATAATGAATCATAACGAATCTGCGTCTACAATAAATATTCTCTTCATATTTTATTATAAAAATTCTGTGTCTGAAAATCTAAATCAATGTCAATCTGTGTCCAATAATTTCCAGTACTTACCAGAAATAATGCTTGGTATGTACAGCGATATTGGTATATTATTGCTGTGTATGGGGAGCAATAATTATGTTTGAGAGATTTTTAAGCGAACAAAATCCGCAATGGTTTGGGAAAATTCCGAGCATAGGAATTCGTCGGGAGTTGCTATCCCGTATCGAATCTGAGTTCGAGGTCGATCATATCATAGCGATTTCAGGTGTTAGGCGTTGTGGGAAGAGCTTCCTGATGAAGCAAATTATGTCCCGACTGAATGAAGTTGGTGTGCCGAACGATAATCTGTTATTCGTGAATGTGGAGCAGGCGTTGTTTTCCGGAATGAACACTCAGGAAATCTTAGACAAATTTCTCAGTGAATATCGACGTTTACGTAATCCACAGGGACGGATATTCCTATTCTTTGATGAAATTCAGGCACTCGATAAATGGGAAATCTGGATCAAATATCAATATGATCTTAACAAAGGGAAAATTAAATTTTTCATCACCGGATCGAATAGTCAACTCATGTCGTCGGAATTTGCAACTCACCTGACCGGACGCGTAATCGAACGGCGATTGACGCCTTTCTCCTTTACAGAATATCTGGATTTTCAAGGATACAATCCGGGACGTAAAGAAGAATGGACACTTAACGAGGAAACAATACTGCATCATTTCGATACATACCTGCAACATGGCGGAATGCCTGAGGCATTGACATCATCTAATATCGACACGGTCCGAACTATTTTACTTGGTACCTACGACACGATCATATTTAAAGATATTATTCCGCGATTCAATATTCGTCAGAGTGCGACTCTCCGAAAGTTGGGATTATATCTGATTGGTCACTGCGGTAATATTAGTAATTTGAATAAAATTGGTACGATGCTGGAAATGGATCGGAATAAGATTCGGGAATTTATTGGATTTCTGGAATCTTCGCTTTTTGTGTACTCGCTCCAGAAGTTCGAATTCTCCGAACGAAAACAGCTTCTTTCGCAAAAGAAAACCTACATTTGTGATAACGGATTTATTTGTGATTTGGCTTTTCAATTTAGTCCGAACAAAGGTGATTTGCTGGAAAATGTCGTGCTGGGTGAATTGAATCGACGCCATTCCTATACATTTTACTATAAAAATCAGAACGAGTGTGACTTCATTATTTATGAATATGGACGGGAATCCGCTGCCTATCAGGTATGTTATGAACTCAATGAGTCGAGCCGGAATCGTGAAATAAAAGGACTGCTGTCTGGTTGTCGACAAATTGGCGTTGAATGTGGGACAATTTTAACCTATAACCAACAGGAGGAATTTTCGGATAAAGATACACGAGTCGATGTAATTCCTGTTTGGAAATGGTTGCTGAAGGAAAGATGGGAATAGCCGTATTTTAAACAGGAAAATAAATAAGACGTAGAAAAAAGCCGATTAGTTATGAAAAGAAAGCCAAAAATAAATATCATAAGCAATCATATAAGATCAGCGTCCAATTATTATCCCCAATCCGCTTTAGAAAATGAACGAGGAGGTTAAGTGATTAAAAAAGAAGTGACTTTTCAAACCATTACACCGCTCTATACCGGCGGCGTGGATATGAAAATGACCGAAATCAAACCCGCCAGCATCATGGGATCGCTACGCTTCTGGTTCGATGTAATCTGCCATTTCTCGGGGAAGTTCAATGGTCCAAAATACTCCCAGACAGAATTCAATTATAAAAAGTATCAGGATTTTATTGAAAGTAAACCGGAAGTAACGGATGTTGAAATCTGTGAGCATTTGCAGTTATCCCCGACCGCTCGCTATTTTGGATGTACCGGCTGGAAAAGTAAGATCGGGATCGAGACGATTAATTCTTCAAAAGACGAGATTAGATGGATTCCTCCAAGTAAAAGGAAAATAGTTGACGGGAAGAACTGGTATCTTCCGGAAAAATATTTTGAAGGCAAATTCACTATTTCTTTTTCCACAGAGGGCACAGAGATCGCTGAGAATATTCTATTCCCTTTATTGAATTTTATCCAGGAATATGGGTTTCTGGGAGCGAAGAATAATATCGGTTTCGGGAGAGTGAAAATGGTTAATTCTGATTTTTCTCTATATAAATTGTTACATATTGGAGAATCGATTTATAATCCTCACGAGATCGTCGAAGTAACTAACGATAAAAATCTGCTAAAGCGTGATGATGTTAGAAAAATAATCTACTTCTCTGTCACTAAAAAGAATTCAGTTTATCTTGGAGAAATAAAAAACCTATTAATCGAAAAATCACAACTTAGATCGAGTGAAATACGGGATCGAAGTAAACGCCATTTTATCTTTGGTTCTATCCAGAAAGATAATTATAAGGAGGTAATCGGTCCCAACGCCACGAAAATCATTCCCTTTATCAGTGAAAACGAAATCGGCTTTCTGGGAATTCCCGCAATCATTTCAATGCCGGAGGTAAAACATGACTAATTATCTCGATTATTTTGCCGAAGTACATGAAGGACAAATTAATCAACCTAATCTCGATAAATACAATCGTCTGAAATATTCCGATTTAAATAGAAAGAAAGAACTCAATCGACACCCGGATTGGGTTACATCAATCAAACCGGATATTAATAACGCTCAGCTGAAATCGGGCATTTTTGAACCATCCGAATTAAGTAAAAAGATCTCAGAATATCTTCCGTTTTCCTTTGCTATTTATGCTAAGTTTTCTTTGACCGCTCCTTACTATTCTGCCGATGACGACCATTATTACATCATCGACAACCCGGTGCTAAAAGACAAGGTTTTCAAAGTCCCCATGTTCCGCGGCAGCGGCTGGAAAGGCGTCGTCGCCTCTGCCGTCCGGGAAGTGATGAAGGGGAAAATGGATTGCTTTTTCGACAACCTGATGTGTTTCGCCCGCTTGTTCGGTGCGGGATCAGAGGAATTCAGAAATATAGTTCGAGATATTATAGAAGAGCATAGGAAGGCAGACAACAGAGAATTTCAAAACCACCTGCGCCTGTTTGCACTTAAATCACTTGGTATGAAACTCAACCTGCGCGACACGGGGCTCGATAACAAAATTTTGGGAAAAATATATGATAAAAACCTGAAAGTTCAGCGCGGGCGCCTGATATTTTACCCGACATATTTCGATAAACTCGGGCTGGAAATGATCAATCCCCATAAGCGCCGCACGAAAGCCGGTACCAACCCGGTCTACTACGAAGTCGTGCCCAAAGGCGCAGTCGGAACCTTTCAATTGCTATACATTCCGGCGGATGGAATCCTGAAAAGCCAAAGCGATCTTCAAAAAGAAGTTCAAGACGATCTCGATTTACTTTCAGACGGGCTGAAACGCATCTTCCGGGAACAGGCGAAAGACGGACAGATCAAGATCGGCGCCAAGACCAAACTGGGTTGGGGAAAAGTCTCAGCCGACCATCTTGATTTCATCAAGCGGAAAGAGGATTCTCTGGAATTACACGATTTAAATTTCCTCAAAGAGTTCTCAGAGGTGCAAAATGGTTGACATTCAAAATCTGAAAGATCATCGGGTTGACCTGCTGAAGGCTGAAATTGCTACGTTGCTGTTTAATCTGGGCAAAACACATATAGGATTCTGGAAAGAAAAAAAAGATAAGAATACCGAAAAAATCTATCAGGATTTCTCATTAGATGAGATACAGTTTGAAAAACAATTTGGATATAAACCATTCACCGGATATCGAGATTACTACAATAGTAAAAATACTAAAGCTCCTTTTGAAATAGATATTAGTACACTTGCACCAGAATTAATGAGTTTTATTATTAAGCAAACAATTCACGATCCATTAAATACCGATCTACTTTGGCAAGATTGTTTCAAGGGTGATGATTCTTCTAATGTTTTATTTAAAAAAGTCATGTTCCGCGGTTGTGAAAGCGTCAACTCCGGCATCGATAAGGGCGCGCTTCCGGATTCTCAGCAAATTATTGGCGAGCTCTATCTCAGCAATGCTTTTGGAACCCATAAAGAAAATGTCGGTCAACAGTGGTTTGATGAGAAACGGCTTGACTTTTTCAAAATTCTCCACCAGGAAATGACTTATCGAAATTGGTACAACTCACCTGACTGGAGCGCAATCCGCAACTTTATTGTTGATAAGATCAAATCCTGGTATTCCCATCTCCTCAGCGACAGCCGCTTTCCCGCCAACGACGTGACTCTCTGGGATCAGGTTTATATGACCGCCTCCATGTTCAAAGCCGTGCTGGCGGAAATGTACCTTGGGCTCCATCAGGCAGATCATGTGCAGAATCCACAAAAAATTCAATGGCAAATCTTCGGCGTTCAGTACGATAAACTTGCTTTGACCGAGAAAGGCCTCAAACCGGCCTTCATCAAATGGTATTCAAATGCTGTGAGCAAGATCGACGACGCAATCAAAGCCTACCTCGAAAACGATCTGGCCATCGCCAATGAAATCTACCGCGACGAAACCGGCATTTATTTTCTTTTCCCGAATCACTCCGGCATGGATTTTATGTCAAATTCTAAAAAGCAGGTTCTTACTGATGATTTGAAATTTATTGAGAAAAAAATATTAGAAATATTTGCGAATGAACTGCCGGATGAACTCACCCCGGTCTTTTTCCTGACTAAACCCTGCCGCGGTCTGATGAATCTGACGCAGTTGGTAACTGACGCCAAAGACAATTTTCTCTATGCGCCCTTTTTCATCAACAGGTCCGGTATAAGTAACAAGGGAAGTGATCCGGAAACTTATGCCTTGAAAGAAAATTCACCGGCTTATCCCCAGATTTGCCAGGTCTGCCGCGTGCGAATGGCAGAATCTGATAAAGCGGAAGATGAGCTCCATCTTTGCGGGATATGTAAAAAACGAAAGGAAGGGCGTTTATCGAACTGGTTAACTAATCCAAACCAGGAAACCATCTGGTTAGATGAACTGCAGGATAAAAACAATCGCATCGCCCTGATTACCCTGCGTTTCGAACTGAAGGAATGGCTAAATGGTAATCTGCTGAGCACGACGGTGAATCGGAAGGATAATTTCAACGGAAAACTTAATTGTCTTAAAGAACTTATCAACTCAATAAGAGATTATCAGAAAAGATTTGAAGGGAATACCAATAACAAGAATTTGCTGGAATTTATTGGGTTTTATGGAAATAATAAAAACTTATTAGACAGTTATCTTGATTTGTTTGATGAAGGAGGCGTTAAGACACCATTTGATGACGTTATAAGTAAAGCGGAAAATCTATTATCAAAACCTAATAGATCGGAAAAAGAACAAGAATCTATAGATATGCTTAATCGATTTTGGTTTGAGTTCTTTAAATCGAATTTTGCTAAACTAATAGAAAAGACAGTAAATGGAAATAAGATACTTAATAAAAAGAGTATAACGATTCTGGATTCCGATAATCTGAGTTTGGATAAAAATTCTTATGATACATTTAAAAAATACTATAACAACAATGGAAATAATGTTGGATATAAGGACATTTTTGCCTTCAGTTACTTAACCGATAATATTATTGGTGGTCTTTTCCTAGATCGTTCACATGGGACGGAATGGCAGGAATTGATCAAAAAGAAAACCGGTATTGCAAATACAATTGATTGGGCAAATTTGACAGATTTTCAAATTGACGAAATGTCATCTATTCTTCTCCAGTTCCTCCTTCGCAAGAATCCCTCGCCCGCCCGTCTGCGCCGCATCTGGGATACTACTCAATCATTCTTAAACAATCTCGAAAATCAGGTCGGGGAAATACTTGAAAAAAAGCGGATAATTTTTCAACTGCCCGAAGGACACAACCTTTCCGAAGGCGATCTGGAAGAAGGCGCTCTGCATTTCTGGATAAGCGGTAATCAGGCTTATTTAATTACCGCCCTGGATAACGTCAAAGAATTCCTGAAAAGAACTGGAATCAGCCGGGATGAGATAGTCGAACAAATTGATTTAGGGAAAACCGATTGGTTTAGGACGAATATTAAGATTGGTGACTGTCCGATTGATCCCCGTGATGCTCATTATGAGAAATTCACTGCTCTGTTTGCGATTAACGCTCCGACACCGGTTTCCTGGCAATTTATTGTCCCCGCTGATACTGTCCCTGGTATTATAGAGAAGGTCCGGGTAAAAAGTCCCCACCAAAATCCAACCGATAAAAAACCTGTACCTGGTATTATAGAGAAGGTCCGGGATTCTTATCAAACCGAGTTCAAATACGTAAACGGCAAGTTGCCTTTGCACATCGGTGTCGTTGTTCAAAACTACAAAGCGCCGCTCTATGTCGGCCTCAAGGCACTGCGCAATATCCGGAGAGAATTAAACACATGGGATGATATCAAGACGACGGTGAGCGAAGATGAAATTAAGAAAAGACTACAGGATAAGGAGAATAAAGCTGAAATTGAAAATAAAGCAGTCGATTATTATGCCTTGTTTCAGCATAAAGGTGCCGGCGAATATTCCTTTTACTTTCCGCCTGAAGACAGTCCTGTTTCTGTATCCAAATTAGATTCCGGCAAAGACTATCGCTATTATCCCAATACCTTTGACTTCGAATTCCTCGATAGCAACGCCCGGCGCAATGATATTTTTTATAAGGACGGCAAACGTACGACTCCCTGGCGTGAAAAACGGCCTTATGACTGGCGCGACTGGCCGCGCTTCGAGGCCTTTAGAAAATTATTCGGCGCAAAGGAATCGAATCAGCTCCACAACCTGATCACTTTGCTGTTTTCCCTGATGGAAGAAAACCGGGAAACGGATGAATCAAAGGTGAATTTACTAAAACTTGCCGCTTCCGCTATTATCAATACCCTCAAACCAAAGAATATGGAAAAAGAACATAAAGATTGGTTTGATGCAATCTTTGGGATTTTGGATTGGAAGTCCCTGCATAATGAGTTGACAAAGGAAAAAATTCAGGAATTCATTGACATGTATGATTTCTGGCATAAAACGTTAAAGGAGGTTTAATTATGAGTGATTTTATGAAAAGTATTACGGTTTTAGCACACGCCACCGACCCGGTATATATCGGTACTGGCGGCTATACGATTGGCAGAGTGGATAATACGATTGTTCGCGATCCGATCACCCGCATTCCCAAAATTCCCGGTACGAGTCTGTGCGGCACCTGGCGCTACTTCATGATGTTACAATTACAGGGTTATTTTCAGGAAAATGATACTATTCACTATCGTAGCGAACGCTCATCCAGAAAGGATATAAAAATTGAAGACCTTTTTGAATCCGATGCTCCGGGTTGGGCAAAGACCTTTGAGGGGAATCGCTATGCCGCCGTCAGGTGCGCCGGACAGGATGAATTCCCTCAAGAAGATACAGGCGGTGAAAAAGGACACTGTGGTAAATGTATCGTCTGCCAGACCTTCGGATTCTCTAAAAAAGATAAATCATTTCAGGGACTGGCTTCGTTCACCGATCTGAATATTCTTTTCTTCCCGGTCTATACGCGGCTTGGAACACGGTGGATTACTTCTGAACAGATTCTGATGGATTCAAATCTTATCGAGCGCAAAACCGAGAATTTGACAGGAGCAAAAATCGCCGTGTCAGATCAGGGTAGCCGCGAAGATTCTCATTCTCTTAATCTGGGCTGGCTGAATCTGGAAACTCAAAAGAAACAAACCGCACTAAATGTAACCAATTGCGATAACCTAAATGAAAAAGAGATAATCATCGTTCCGGATA
>Ga0210051_1006198_pt1 | contig 11288 bp, 5 predicted proteins | sample CryGey092014_all_FD_185464 | JGI IMG/M metagenome (GOLD analysis project Ga0210051, IMG submission 185464) | Groundwater microbial communities from aquifer - Crystal Geyser CG23_combo_of_CG06-09_8/20/14_all (SPAdes) (version 2) | ecosystem: Environmental > Aquatic > Deep subsurface > Groundwater ...
AGACTCCTTTGGCGGCGATCTTCGCGCCGCGTCGTCGTTCCAATGTTTCATCAACGCCAAGGACAATCGGACCGGTCAATGGAGTAGATGTAAAGGTACAAAGGAGTAACACGAACAGTGCCTGTGCCACTTTCCGGCTGGACCAGGTTGCTCGGTTCAGCACACGATGATAGTTCTGAAAGTGCTCGTCGTTGCCTAACCCCATCACACACAACGCCGACGCGACCGTGCGGCGACCCGGGACCAAGATCGCACCTATCAGTAGAACCTGCGCTTGTTGCCATACCGGTTCCGAAAAGTATGGCGCGAAGGCTGTGGTTAAGGCTATAATCTCGCAGGGCAGGTTAAGCATCGTAGACCCCTTTGGACAAAGATAGTCTTGAGCTTAACCTCCCCAGCAGTCATCTCCAAATTGGATAAAGTCCAGCTGAGCTTGCCTTGAAAACTTGCATGATGGTTGAACATCATAGAGACTTCCTCACGCGGAAGACCACCATCGTATGATACCGGAATGGTGGAACCTCGACGACGGCACGATTCCGTGTGACGGTGGGCTTGAGAGTCGAATGAACCGGCTGCTGCTCTTCTTCAAAGTGGTAGGGACGCAGAGCATACACCGCGGTCAGTTTGCCTGTTCCCGTCTTCAGCGTCATTCGCACACCCTGCAGCGGCAGCGGCTCTTCCACCCAGTTGATATCCCACTGCTTTGTAGGCGGGATGCGCACGAGGTGGACGATGAGGTCGTACCCATCTTTTGTGTTGCGCTTGTAGACAAGCCGTTTCCACCAGAGTGCCTCCGGGCTTGCCAGTTGCACAAGCTGCTCGGCTTCCGCTGCCGGCATGGCCTTGATATCCCGCGCCCAGAGTAGACTTGAGTGGCGCGTCTGGAACTGCAGCGTCGGTCGAAAGGACGGGCGAAAGCCTCCGGCATGGTGCATCTGGGTGGAGATCAGTTGCGCGCCCATATAGTTGACGGTCGGCCAGCCCCATTTCGACGGGCCGGGTTCCTCCGCCGGAACGTTCCACCAGTTGTAGCCGATGATCGAGTTGCCCTCGTATTTTTGCACGATGAAATCCCGCTGCCCCAACAAGGTGTCGAGGAGAGTCGAGGGAGAGTAGGCGAAGAGGCTGGACTCCAGCAGGATCATCACGTTTCTCCATCCCGTCGCTTCGCGAATCGCCGCATCGCTCCTCTCGCCGTCCACCCCGCTGCCATAGTACATGGTCAGCCCTTTCGACGAATAGTAGGAGCACGCGCCTCTGCCCCAGTTGTACCACGTGCCGAAGTTGGGGTTGTCCTTCTTCACAATCTCGGAGAAAATGCGGTGGTTGCGAGCGTTCAGACGAGCATACTCTTCCGGCTTGTCGGAGGCAACGTTGAGCTTACCGTCGTAGCCGTAACCCTTGAAGGCTCCCATCGTGCCATCAATGTAGATGCCATCGAAGCCGTTCTCCCGGGCATATTGCCTGATGCAGTCCGACTCGAACACGACGGCCTCCTCGCTGGCGAAGTTGGCGACAGTGTGCTGCCAGGGGGTGTACTTGCGGTCGAGGTAGGGCTTGGCCACCTTGCGCTTCGGACCTACTTCCATCGGAGAGGCCAACTCCATCGGGTTCGGATAGCCGCCATAGATCGGGTCTACGGCGAACTGGCCGTTGGCGTCGTAAAGGGCGAATTCGGGATGCTCTCGCAGCAGCTCGTACCCCATCAATCCGCAGGGAGCGAAAGTCTGGTAGAAGCTGGACGGCACGCCACACGACTTGAAATGCTCAATCTCCGCTCTCCGCCCTGTCCGGTTGATGCGCCAACCCGTCTGCCCCGCGTCCCACGTCTCGACACCGGGAGTGCATACTCCGAAGTCGGTCGGCTCGTTGGCGAAATAGTGTCGCTGGGTCAGGTAGGTCACCCAGGGGTTAATCGGGTAGCGGTTATTCTGTCCCTCATACGAATGCTGCTGCACCCGGAAATACTCCGCCGCCACCGCGTAGAACTCCTGCCAGGAGTCGAGGACCGCTTTTTTCTCGTCAACTAACCGCACCTCGATCCCGCGACCGTAAGTCTCCGCCCCGACGTTGTAGGTGAAACTCCATTCCTTCGATTCACCGGCGTTGAGGCTGAAGGGAGTGCGCGCCACCTCTCGCACCGTGTCGAGGTCGAGGTGCATCAGGGCAATCAGTGTTCCCGCGAGCGGCTTGTCGCCGGAATTGACCAGGCTCGCGCGGGTAGTGGCGGTCTCGTTTTCATCGTAGCGCACCTTGTTGGAGTGGACATCGGTAATCGTCAACCTTCCCGGTCGTGGCGGGCGCGCTCCAGGCTTGTAGTCTGAGGCAGCAACCGGCGCCTGCTCAACGGAAGTGGCAGGCGTGTCAACGACCTTCCCGCCGGCCAGTCTCTGCAAGACCCGCGTCAGGACGATCATGTCATTGAAGGCAGTCACCATCAGCGTACCGGTTTCAGCCTTCAGATAGGGCGCCAACTCCGCGACCTTCTTCTCTACGGAATCGGCAAGCTCCTTATTGGCGCCCGCCTTCTTCTCGCGGAAGGTTGTCACTGCCTGCCGGTAGTCCGACAACTTCTGACGGATAGCCGTGTCCACTTTCACAGCCTGCAGTTCCAGGTTCTCGACCAGCGCGCCGGTTCCGTAGAGGGGAGCGATCTCCCTGACCATTTCCACGTCTGCCGGTTCAGCAGGGAACAGTTGCACCTCATCAATGAGCAGGTCGCCGGTGGCGCCTATGGCGGGATTGATGCTGGCGACCTCGGGATTGTCGTTGGGGAAAAGCCCTCGGTATTCCGTCCAACGGTCTGAGTCTATCTCCCTTTCCACAAAGGCCGGACGCGGGCCGAGGAAACCGTCCTTCGAATAGTGATAGGCGCCGAACCACAGCTTGCCGTGTCCCTTGACGCGGACGACGGCGACGTAAGGCTTTCCGGGTTCCGGGGGTCCCAGGTAGGAGGCGATGTGCCCGCCGCCGCCCAACCGCACCGCCGCTGAGCCGGTCATGCCGCCCGTTCTCAGATACTCCAGGGAGCCATTGCCGGTTGACGGATTCGGCTCCCAGTGAGCGGCCCACACGAGATCTTCGGGCAGCTTCCAGCCCGCCTTCCGTGCGGCGACCACGTTGTCGTCCGTCGGCTTGTGCGTCGCCGCTTCATCCAACGTCCCGTTACGCAGGCTGCCGTATTGGGCGGATGCTGCGAGAGGAAACAACATGGGCAAGATAGTTATGCCAAATGGAATCAGCTTCATTGTCACCATCCCACATGCAAAAGCACGAGTCTAACCGGTCAGCATCATGGAGCCGAAGCAAACCATGCAAAGACATTCTTCACAATCATCGGCCACCCTTCCCATGCCCACCATGCAACCTCACCCTCGTTCGCCTTACCGGTAGGGCTGAGGGTCAGCACGGCCACTTTGCCTTTGCCGTAGCGACCCAGGATGAGCGCGGGCTGCTCTCCCGCTTTCAACACGACCTCGCTCCCCTCCTTGGGAGTCACACAGTGATGCCAGAAGACCCTGGGTTTTTGGGTGAAGGAAACGCCGATCAGCAATTGAGAGTCGTCCCTTGCGGCAGTCAACGGCCGGGACTTGCCTTTTCCCGCCCACTTTAAATCGAATGCGCTGGACAGGGTGACCGGCAGCACATCGAGAAACCGCGTGCCCTCGAACTCGCCGTTGCCCAAGGCATACGGACCTCCCGTCACCAGCAGGTTACCGCCATGCTCCACGTAGTCGCACAGCATCTCGAAGCCTATGTCGCCGATAGCTTTGTAGTTTACATCGCTCAGGACCACTGTGTTGTAAGCGAAGAGCTCCTCATAGCTTCCGGGGAAAGACTCGATCGCGTTCGTCGGGCAGTTCGCCCATGTGAACTCGACCGAAGGCTTGCCCGCGGGCTGCCATCCCTGGAGAGCATCGTCGAGGTTGAGAACATGGGTGTAAAGCCCAAACACCACCAAACACCGGAAGCGGTCGGGTGATGGATGGGCAAGGGTGGCAAAGTCGGGTTTGTCGAGCTTCTTCACCTTGCGCGGCGGCTTCAGCGCGTAGGCGTCTCCCTGCCCTCCGGCCAGAGCGCCGCCAACCGTGGCGAAGTAGTTGTGCGTCCGTTCGTGTTCGGCCTTGTCTCCGGCGTAGAATCGCTCGTAGCGTTCGGTGAAGTTGTCTCCCTTCACCACCGCTTTGATGACAACTCCGTCGGCCAGGTTCTTCGGGACAAAGGTGAACGTTTGTCGCGCCTTCTGGAACCCGACCGGGACCGACTTCAGACTGCGCTGGCTGAGGACCTCCTTGCTCTTCCACCCGACCGCGGTGAACTCGATGTCCACTTTCCCAAGCTCCCTCGACACGGCCGCTATATCGTGTGCCACCTCCACGGCAGTGCCCACCTGATGAGGCCGCAGGTCAGTGACGAGATTCTCCGACCCATACACGAAGCTCTCGAAGCCTTTGACGGGCTTAATGATGTGGTGGGTCTTGAGGCTCTTCCCCGGAGCGACCGGCACGGCTTCCATGAACCACTCCGCCGTGGAGCCGCAGGTGTAAATCTTCCGGATGTAGTTGTAGTCGAAGGCGAAGAGCATTCCGCGATCGGTCTTGCGGTCTCGCACGGCGATCCACCCGGCGGTGGGCTGAACCACCCATTCCGTGCCTGCCGACCTTTCACCCTCTCTGGTGGGCTGGAAGTTCAGCGATACGCCCTCGGTGGAAGGGAGATACCAGACATCGTTGAAGCGGCTGCCGTTCATGTTGAAGTTGTGCTGTACATAAGGCGCGACGCCTCGGGACTCCTTCGTCGGGTTCTCGACCTCCTGCTCTACGAGGAGGGCGTCATTGGCGGCGTTGAGCCAGATCGTCTTACGCACGACCAGCCCTATCAACTCCGGAGATGTGGGGAGGGCGAGCGACGCTTCTCGATTGGGAGAGCCACTACCGCCGCCCTTGGGGGGGACAGTAACCCACAACTTGATTCCCACCTTCGAGTTTCTGTCACCCACGACTTCGAACTGGTAGGGTAGGTGCATCAATCCACTCGGCCACGGATATTTCGCCCAGTGGTCAAGGAACATGCCGGCTTCCTCGCTTTTGGCGACGAGCTGCTCACCATTGTCCCGAAAGCGGAAGCTGACACACCTGCCGCCGCGCGCCGGCTCGAAGGTCAGCTCCACGAAAGGATTGGCGAGGACGACGAGAGTCTTCCCTTCGGTGGTCAGGACTTCCGAGGAGACCGCAGCGGCTGCCCTCGCACTCCCATCAAAACCCGAGGCAATAAGCCAAAGCGTGCTAAAGCAAGCAAACAAAACGAATGATACAGCTTGCCTCAGCTTGCTTGCGGATTTGGCATGATGCTCTAACTTCATGGTGACCTCAACGTGACAATTCGTTCTGCGCGCACGCCGCTCATTGTATCCTTCACCTGCAAGGTGTACCTGCCTGGCTTGTCGTTCAATGCCCAGGGAATCTCCGTCTTCGCCAATCCTCTTTCGGCGAGGATGTTTTGGGCGTAGCAGGCAAGCTCCTTCCCCGAGGGGTCAATCACCGTCAAATGAAAGACGTGGCGAGACGGTTCGACCCCACCGGTGTTGACCGCAATCTGAACCGGCATCGGTGTGCCCGCAACGGCGGTCGCGGCAGGGGTGACCTCGATGCCGGTCACTTTGCACGGAGAAAGCGCATAGAGTTGTGCCCGGTAGGACAGGTCGGTTTCCGTCCGGTCCGTCAGCCCCAGATATTTGCCCGTCATCACGTCGTAGAGGTGCGCCTTACGGGGGAACTCGATGCGCACGCGGTAGGGGTCATTGTCGTAGAGAAAGTATTCCCGCAGCAATCCCACAAACTGAATCTCACCGCACTGGAACCGGGTGATCTCGGTCGGCGGTATCCGGTCGGTCTTCAAGGAAACTACGTTGACCTGAGGCGCCACTCGGGTGTTCTCGCTCAGCAGCATGGCGAGTCGCTGGGTCTTGTCTACCGCCAGTCGCTTCCACCCGAATTGGTTCAGGTGCGCTTTGGCGTAGCCTTCCAGCAGGTTGCCGATGAGAACGGTCTTGCCTTTGTCCACGGTGGTTACCGTGTCGGGTTTGTCAGACGGAAACAGGTCGGACAGCAGGCTGTCGGTTTGAGGAGTCCCGTGACCGTTCAGCGTACCGGGGAGAAGATCGGCGATGACGACACCACCGTTCTGAACAAACCTGCGAATCTCTATCGCCTCGGCTTTGGATACCGCGCGGCTGTGCGGCATGACGAGAACCTTGAAGCTTTGCTTCGCCAATGCGCCTTTCTCAATCTCCGATGTGGCGACGTACTGATACTGCAATCCGAGGTCTTCCAGCGCTTTGTTGATATTAGCGACGGCCTGTTCGTAGCCAGTGCTCCGGTCGCCATCCTTCGCGGCGAAGAGGCTGTCGGCGATGCGCGAAGTTTCGGACTGGTGAATGGCGATCCCGTCGTTCAGACGCGTGCCTGACAGAAGCCGCTTGCCGATGCCTGTCCGGATCTGCTTCAAGGCTTTGGTTCGCGCCTCAAAGAACGGCAGCGACGTGAGATCGGGTGCGTAACCCGCGAGCGGGCCGGGAGCGCCCATCGTCCAGAACCACGTGGTGTTCAACTGATGGAAGAGGCTATACCACGGAAAGAAGTGACAATAGGTTGGGGTGTTGGGGCCGATCTGCCACGTCAGCCCATACGTGCCGTACCACATCCCGCGCACCTGATCGGGGCGAGCAAAGGAGCGGAACATCTCCATCTGAGCAGAATCGCCGATGTAGCACTGGAGGATGCCCATGTTCCTGCTGAGTGTCCACCAGTCGCCTCCACTGTTGGGATATTCCAATCCAACGCCGCCATCAAAGCCCGCCCGCGCGCCTGCGTCATTCGCCGAGAGCGCCTCCCCACTGTTGCGGTAGAACCCGGCGAATACCTGATTGGAAGAGAGACGGTGTTCGACCCACCGGGCGTAGGCTTTCGTCTCCTTTGCCTTCTGGAATGTCAGCGGCATGGCCTCGTCCCAGGTCTTGTAGGTTGTTCCCCATTCCCTGTTCACCGAGTTGAGGTCAGTATAGGCTTTCTTCACGTAGTCCCCAAATGCCGCGAGGCAGGTCTTCGACCAGCAGAGGTCGGCATCGCTGATGCTATAGTGGGTTTCGTCTCCGTGCGTCCAACCAAGCGGACCATACGGGCCGAAGATTTGGCTCTGGATGTCGCCCCACTCCTTCAAATTGGAGAGTGTAATCGGGTCGCTCATACAACCGTATGCAGTCTTGGGATTCACGCCGACGATGTGATCCGCCCCCGCGCCGAAGCAACCGTAACGCGCGGTGTAGGGCAGAGATGCGAGGTTGGCCATGGCGATGTCGCGTGCGTTGGTGTTGCCCCGCCACCCGATGTCAATAGCGGTTGCCTCATCGGAAGCCGACAACTTACGCAACATGAGGTGGGTGAGGAAGTTGTTCTCTCCTCCTGCCCACACGATGTCGTTGAAATCGTCCCAACCCAAGCGGGCGCGAACAGGGAACGAGAACGAGGTCACGCAGACGACCTTGCCGTCGCGCATTAGTTGCGCTTCGACGCGATAGAGTGTCGTGAGAGGACGGAGAGGACTGAAGTGGAAGGACGCAGAGGCGGCGTCCGGCCGCAACGATTGCGACTCCACTCGACGGTCGTAGTTGTCCCAGAGATTCGCTATGATTCTCTCGGTCGGTTGCAGAGCGCGAAGCAACGCGACCTTACCGGTGATAGCGTCGCCGCGATTGTAGGACTTCTGGCCGAGCGTGATGGCGCCGAACGGTGATTCGGCGGTGACGGAAAATGCCCGGCTTCCCCAGTTCAGAATCTCCTTCCCCCCCGCGGTCAGAATCCACACGTCCACGAAGTAATCACCCGCGGGCAATCCGGGCAGAGCAAAGTGGACCTCTTCAACGGCTCTCCTGTCACCCAGCGGAACGGTCCTTCCGTCCTTGCAGCCTCGCACCAACGACCGAATCAGCGCCCCCGGGGGTATGTCACTTAGTTGAACGACCACATCTTTCGCCGCCACAGGCCAGGGAATCTTCTCGTCCACATCCACGTTCCGAATTCTCACCGCTGGCTCGTGCTTCCCTGCCCAGAGAACGGCTTTCGCCACCAACGCCTGGTAGTATTCATAGGGAACGAACTCGGCTTCCGGGAGTGTATCCACGGGGCGATAGCCTTCCTTCGCGTCTGTCAAATCCCATTGCGGAGTCAGGCATGGCCACGCGCAGGATTCCCATTCTTCTTTGGGCAGCGGCGGCTCCTGATAGTCAAGGACAACGCCCCGCCCTTTGCCGAAGAGAGAGGTCTTCACAAGGCGACCGAGGTCAATCTCTCGGAATCGAGGCAGCGAGGGAAGTGGCAGATTCGAACTGATAGACTCGGATCCCTCCGGCGAGGGGTGTTTGCCGAAGACGATGTTGAGTTCTTTGTCTCCCGAAGGCGGGTTGATGTAAAGCAACCCGCAACCCTCCGCCACCCGCTTTAGCAACTCGAAGCGTTGCTGCCCCGGGATGGATGACCATTCCTGCTTGCCAACAATGATGACATCGTAGTCTTTCCTCAGCGCCTCCTGTCCGGCGCGCTGCACGACTTCGGGCGGCGCCTGGAAGAAGGAAAAGGCTGGGTCGGCCTGCGCGGGGGTCACGAAGGACTTAAACGTCGCGCTCATCCACGGCGTGAAATCGAGCGACAACCGCTGCGCCAACTCAACGGTTTCCCGTTGACTCCACGTGGGAGCAATAATGAGGGCGCGGGTCTTCCCCTTGTAATAGGGATCCGCCCAGGCGACGTGCGGAGTGACGTACTCCGTGGTGAGGCGGCCATAGGGTTGGTTTTCATCCAGACCGAAGGGATGTTCCTCCGCGCTCAGTCTAAGACCTGAGACAAACACCATGAGCATACTGACGTAAGCGATTGCGCGGGACTTGGTGTTCCGGCTTGCTTCACCTTGCTTGGCGACATAGCCTGATGCTTCAACATCAGAAAAGCGTGATGGCATAACCTGTCCTCCGTGTCAATTCATTGCTGCCAGAGGGAGGCCGACTTCAGCCGTTCCCTCTCCTCGTTGACGGATTCCACGAACAGCTTCCTCGCCGCATCATTCACGATGCTGTAGGCACGGAAACTCAGATGGATCTGCCGAGTCTCCGGCGGATAGTTCAAAATCGTGCCAACACCGTAGCTGCTCAGCGCGATCTCACCCGCCGATTTCTCCTCGGGGAGAACCACGAGACCGAGGGAGCCTCTATTCTCGAACTTGTCGGCATAGAAGATCCAAGAGCCATTAGCGTCGAAGCTGATCTTCGGAAACACCTTGGCCGAAAAATCCTGTGGGACTTCCGCTTGATTCTGAGCTGTGCTGACCCAGCGATGCGATGGAATCCCGTAGGCGGGACCGAAACCGCCGGGATAGCATGTTAGCTGTATATTGAGGGAATTAACCTTCAGCGCGTTGAGCGCCAAGTCAATGCAAAGACAGACTGCGTGACCGTCGTCCGGGACAGCGAAGTTGAGGGCAACCGACCGTCCCTCCTCCAACTCCCACTCCAGCCGTAGATGGCCGTTGTCACCTTCACGCCACTCGATCTTCGTTGCCGGTTGACCTGCGAAGATGTCTTTGTCGTTGATAATTACGCGAATCGCATTACCGCGATACCAGTTCCCGAACGCGCCTCCGTCGAGACCAATGCCCGTGTCACTATTGGGAAGAGATGGATAGTTTCCGGTGAAATCTGGAGGTCGGTTCAGATAGCGACTATAGCGCACCATCGCGCGAGCCAGACCCGCGTGGAAGGTCCAAGACTCGCTATTGACGGGCGGCTTGTTGTCGGCTGCCGGTGTGATCTTTTCCTCATGCTCGACCCTCACCTTGAGGGATTCGGCCATCGCCTGCCGCAACTCTTGGAGGACAGATTCCTCTGCCCCCGCCCTCGGGATAAATCCCAAGGCAAGCAGGCAAAGTGTGCTGAAGCAAGCTGTCACCTTGCGTGGGTTCCCAGCTTGCTTTAGCACGCTTCGTTCGTTAGCATGATGCTCTAATGTCATGGAGAGATAGCAAACCTCGCATTCGTTGTTATCCCCGAGCACACGTCTCGCGCAGTCAGTGTGTAGCTACCCTTCGACATGTTGAGCGGGATATGGATGGGAAGATCCATCCGTCCTGCGTTCAGCATCGCACATCTCGGCACGACGGGCATGATATCACGATGCGGCGTTAGTGTCAGCGCGACAACCCGATCTCCTGCATTCCCCTTCTGTGTCGAAACACTGATTGTGACCTTCACAGTTTCGACGGGACGGTATGCGGTTTGGTCACATCGCACTGATAGACCCGTCGCGAGCGAGGGGGTGAGCGCAAGCATCCTGACCTCGCCATACCGGATGCTCCCGTCTATCACGTCCCGCCGTCCTAACGACTTTTGTTCGAGCACATCATACACTTCCTGAGCCTGGGGGAATCGGAGTCGGTAGGCGTCATGCTGCGCGTTTCCCTCTGCAAGGATGACGAGGTAGGTTAGATCGCCCCGCCGAAAAACCGACACCTGGGCCACGGGCAAACCGGTGTGGTTCGCCCCGGGTTGTATGGGGTTGGTCTCGAAACGAAAGGTCGGCACAACTCCGGCTTTGACAAATGCTTCACGAACAAGGGCGCAAGTTTCATCGTTACCCTTGAGCCGATGGTTGAAGAAGGACGCTTTGCCTTTTCGGTATGTGTCACCGTCGGCAATGCTCGACGCAACCTTCTGCGCATCAATGGACACGAGGGCTTCCGATTCCACTGGTGGAAGCAGGGCAGGCGTGGATCGTTCAATACCGAATAGGTCTCGGAAACCGTTGGGCGACTTCGCGTAGGGCCTGCCATCTTCGTCGCGTATCGCTGTGCCCGCCTCGGCCAAGACGTATCCGCCTCGACGCGCAAACTCGGCCAACATCCGCAGGTGTTCCTCGGAGAGACAATAGACATGAGATAGGCAGATCGCCCTTGCATTCCTCAATCTCTCGGCGGTAAAGTCGCGGTCGTCAAGGAACTCATACTGATATCCCAAAGCGCGCAGATGAACGATGAAGGAGTTCTCGTGAATGGCGGTCGCATTTTCAAACGGCCCCGGAATGGCCGCCGGATAGGGCCCCGGTGATTTGCGGCGTTCCGCTTGCAGGAGAAGCTCCGCCAGGCGGAGGTCATTATTGAGGTCCAAAAAAAAGTCTCCGAGATTCTGGGAGTCCCCCTGAAGACCCCCGAGAGCGAAGGAAACAACTGATGGTCACGGTAGA
>Ga0210051_1006201_pt1 | contig 11286 bp, 7 predicted proteins | sample CryGey092014_all_FD_185464 | JGI IMG/M metagenome (GOLD analysis project Ga0210051, IMG submission 185464) | Groundwater microbial communities from aquifer - Crystal Geyser CG23_combo_of_CG06-09_8/20/14_all (SPAdes) (version 2) | ecosystem: Environmental > Aquatic > Deep subsurface > Groundwater ...
ATATCCGAAGAGCTTGCTGATTGGGGCGCTAGAGAAGGTATCGGTAAAAAAGAAGATTATCGTATCGTCTGGTCTGGAATCGAGATCGAAAAATTCAGAGATGCCGACCGAAGCGAGGGTCGAAAAATTTTGAAGCTCGACGACGATGATATTGCTGTCGGACTCGTCGCTAAACTTTGGGAAGGAAAAGGGCATAATTTTTTGATTGAGGTTATGGATTCACTTATCAATGAAAAAGTTAAATTGGTCTTTATAGGAGAAGGCTATCTCGAAAAAGAATTAAAGAGCAAAGTTTCAAAAATGGGAGCAAAAGGAAGAAGCGTCATCTTCGCTGGATTTCATGAAGACACGGCCGCAATAACAAAGGCTCTGGATATTGCAGTATTGCCCTCAGATTTTGAAGGAATGGGACGGGTTCTTCTCGAGGCTCAAGCCGCCGGTGTGCCTGTAATGGCGAATCGAGTCGGAGGAATTAAGAACGTAGTGACCGACGGAGGAATTCTTCTCGAGCGGAACGATACCGAAGGATGGAAAAAAGCTTTGATGAGATTAATCGAAGACGAAGAAGAGAGAAAAAAGTTTGGCAGTGCAGGCCAAAAATTCGTCACAGAAAAATTCTCGATACAAAAGATGGTAAAAGAGCTCGAAAAGATTTACGAGGACATACTCGTAGCGAGTTCTAACCGAACAAAAAGCCACGCCACGCAGTGAAATCAAAGACTCGCACGAACGAAAGCCGCAGGCTTGACGAAAAAGGGGACTGGCACCTCGCCACGATCGGAGCCAGCCCCCTTTTTCACACCACCACCACGCACCACATCTAGCTACCGTGAAAAAGTAAATAAGTTCAAGCCTGACCCCACTTTGGTGAAAAAGTAAAAAAGTTCAAGCCTGACCCCACTTTTGACCCCACTTTTCATTTAATTTTGTCATGACTTCGAATGCGTCAGCGACATAAAGCACGTCAGTCTTGCCCTGAGCCCAACCGCAATTCGGATCCGTGTTTACTGCTCTGCGTTCATTTATAAACCGCCAGCCAATAACATGCGGCTCCTCGCCGTGGCAACAAGTCGATAAACCTTTTTGATGTCTAGGTGTTGATCCGGTCTGCCCTACCTGATTCATGTGAGTCATAATCGAAATGACTTCTGCTCCTTCGGATGCCGCCTCAACAAGCGACTTCGAGCTTCCAAGCGAAGCGCCCGATAATTTCAAAAACTTTTTTATCAGCTCTTCAGCTTCTTTGACATGAGTCTTGCCATCGGACTGCTTCTTCATGTATCCGGCACCTGCAACAAAAAGTATCGGAGCATCCGGCTTAATAGTTTGTTCACCGCCGGAAGCATTCTCATAACCTTTCGACTCGGTTCTCTTCATCTCAGGTTTCAGCTCGGCAGAAACTTCTTCGACATTTACCTGAACCGAAACTTTTTCCCACGCCTTAAAAATTCCTGACTCAATTAATATGACCCAAGGTCTTTGAGTCCGCGACAAAGTCGCAAGCATTCTCTGGCGGTAATACCATCTCTGAATCTGAATGCCTCCATCAGTCGCAATTCCTGTGACACGCGTATCAATTCGTCCTCCGGCCTGAAAAGTCGCGCCGGGAAGCGCTCGCGCCCAACGCGATGTATTCGGAGCAATCACAACAGTGGCCGCGAAATGCTTGATAAGCGCCAGTGCGGCTGATTTGTCAGTTGAATATCTCGGAGCAGAAAAATCATTGCCTTCTAGAACCGCAAAACTTTTCGCTCCGCAATTTCCAATCAGCTCCGTCGATTTTTTTGCTCCGTTGCCCACAATTCCTAAATAAAAATCTGCTCCGATCTTTTCCGCAGTCTCTTTCGCAGAAGTTAAAGCCTCAAGACTTTGCCGCCTCAAACTGCCGTCATCTTCAGTGTGAAGTAAAAGTAAAAGTTTTTCCATCGTTCAACTCCTCAACCATTCAACAAGTTCCTGCACAATCGTCTCTACCGGAGTATCCTTCACAATTCTAGTATCTCTTCGCTGACTCGGCTGTTCGACTTTTGAATACGCAACCCCCTCAGCAGAAACTTTTACGGATTTTGCTTTCTGAAGAGCGGGAAGGACTCCTCTCATATTCATCATTCCGAGTTGCGGATTATTCGGAGGGACAGGCAGAGTTCCTGTTGACCAGCCAACCGCAACTGGAGGAGCACTGCAAGTTGAAACCAAATACTGACCGGCCTCAACTCGTTCCTTGAATGTTAATTTTCCATCCTGTTCAATAATTAGTTCATCAACTCCAAGAAAAAAATCGCTGATTCCAAGTCGTTCAGCAACAAGTTGCATCGTGACGCCGGCATCTCTTGATGCTGAAGAGCATCCTCCGAAGAGAAGCAATTTCGACATATCAAGATTTGGAATCGACTTAATCGCAGAGGCAAGAACTTCGGAGACTTCGTAAGGCTCAGTGAATCCGCTTGCAGAGCCGTCAATTGCTATCAGCTCGAATCCAACCTTTTGAGCAACACTCATCATGAGCTGTTGCAATTTTCCTTTCGGTCCCAGAGAGACAAGGTAAATCTTACTGCCCTGATTCTTTTTCGCGAGGTTTGCCGCTTCATAAAGCGCATGCGCCGCCCATGGATCAAGAATCGTAGGCAGCATCATCTCGTTCTTCAAACTCGGGGCAGTCGCGCCCGATAACGGTTCTAAAGTTTGCAATGGGTCAGGAACTAAACTTCCGCATACCACAATTTGAAAATCAGACATCAAATTTCTCCTTCGAAAAAAATACGTTTTACTAATTACTTCACGCAGGCTAAAGCCTGCGGTAACCATTTTTAATTTATAAATATTACAATACAAAGTAAAAAAAACAAAATTAGAATTTTTACATCTTTCCAGCCAAAAGAGCGCTCGCTCCGGCTTCAGTCTTTTTTACGCAGAATGGACATCCTTTTATAACTATCCGTTCTCTTCCCTCTTTCATAACTCCAGTCCGTTCCGCAAGAATATTTTCTCCGAGTTGCAATTCCTTTCCGCACAGCGGACATGCTCTCAGTCTTGGCTTAGACTCTGCCATTTTTTTAGCATTAGAATCGATTACAAACGCGAATCCCGCAATAACCACCAAAAATAAAAAAAGTATAATCAGAAATAAAATCATGAGATTAAATTTAAGTGTTCTTTATATCTTATCATGCAAAGCAGACTGTATCTCGATCCACTGCTTCTCTACAAGCTCAGTACCTTTCATCTCATCCGTCCACTCGTTCTCCATCGATTCCATTTCTCCGCGGGTTTCACTCAAACGCTTCTTGATGTCATCGAGCTGTTGAGTTTCAAACGACTGGACTCTTCTCAAAAGATTCTTGCCGTTCTCTTCTCTCAATTTTGAAAGCCCCGCGCGCATCGCTGAAAGCTGACGCTCGGCTTTCACTAATTCGCTCCGCTTCTGTTCAACCTCATCTCTCAACTGTTTTAATTCTTCATTCGTAACGCCAAGCCGCTCCTCTTTGCTCCACTCTTCCTTCAAAAGCCTAAACTCTGTTCTCGCTTCGTTCAAAAGTTTTTCAAGTTTATCCTTTTCATCCTGCTCCCTCGCAATCAACAGTTCTCTCAATTCCCTCAATTCGACGCGCGCCAATTTTGCCCGTTCCTTCTCCAATGAGACACGTGCAGAATCAAGTGATTTGATTTTATTTTCCATCTCGGCAATTCCTGTTTGGCAAAGCATCTCGTCCTTTTCAAGAGCGCTTATTCTCTCTTCCAAACCTGCCTTCTTCGCATTTAAAGAAATTACATTTTCATTCAAAGAAGCTGTTTCTCCGCGAATAGAATCCAGTTCGGACAGCAATAAATCTTTTTCTTTAATCAGTTCGGTTTTCCTCTTTTGAACAGAACTAAACCGTTCCTCTTCTATCTTTCGTTCCTCAGTTAGTCTTGCAAGTTCTATCGCAGATGAATTCAACTCTTCTTTCAGTCTGGAATTTTCACTCTGCAGTTTTTCCAGTTCGTCTTTCATCCGAGCTAATTCCTCAAAACTGGAATCGAGCTCCAATTCAACCTCTTTCCTCGCTTCAATCGCCGCTTTGCGCATGGTATCGTTCTCTGCAGTAAACTCTCTCGCTTTAATAGCATCGTCCTCAAGAGCTATCCGCATTGCTTCGCGCTCAGCCTTCATTGCCTCAATCTTCTTCACGACCGAATCGAGCGCTAGTTCGTAATCCAAAATCGTTCTCTCCAATTCCGCCTTGCGTGAAAGTGAAACGCTGACCTCGGATTCGATCTTGAGATTCGACTCGATTATCTCGCTCCGCGCTCTTCTGAGCTCTTCCACTGTCTCTTCACAAATCTCTTTTTCTTTTTTCAACGCTGAGACCTCAGTTTCAAGCTGAGAATATTCAAACGTCAATGTCCCTAAAGAACCTGAAACTGTCTCCGCATCCTTCTGCAACTGCTTCAAATTTAACTCGAGCTCGCCGTAGCGTGTGAACTCGGCGTCAATATCCGTTTTAACTTCTTCACGTTCTTTTTTATAATCTTCAAGTCTCTGCGACTCCTCAAAACATAACGCCGTCAGATTCTTCAGTTCATCTCGAAATCGCTCCAGCCGCTTCTCTTCCTCATCAGCCTGTCGCTTCAAAGACTGATATTCAATCTCGCCGATCGATTGTTCCCTCAAAGACGCAATCATTCCGTTTAATTCAGATTCACGTTTTGCAAGCGTCTCTCTCAATTCTGATATTGCAGACAATCCTGTTTTGCGAAGCTCTTCGTCCCGTTCTCCGGCCTCGTTCCACTTACCGGTTATGCGATCGAATTCAGAACAAGAATTTTTTATACGTTCAAATCCCTCAGAAACCTGTCTGCCGAGAATCGCTTCGGCTTCTATACGTCTCGCTTCCAATTCTTTTGTCTCAGACCGAATCGCTTCCAGTCGATCTCTGACCAAAGAAATCTCAGCATCACAGCCTGCACACTCAATAAGCTTCTGCTCCAATTCCTTGCTTGTCTTCGAGATATCTTCTTCCAGATTTTTCTTCTCGCTTCTAATAGATTCGAGTTCTTCCATAAGAGGTTTCATCTTCGACAGTTCATCGCGATTCTTTTCAATCTCTCTTCTCGACTCTTCAAGTTCCGATGAAAGCTCATTTCGCTTTTTTACCAAATTATCCAGTTCTGTATTCAACTGTGCAGATTCAATTCGAAGATCTTCTCTCTTCGAACTCATCTCTTTATGTTCGCACTCCAAGAGTTCAATCTCTTTTCGAATCTCAGAAATTTTTTCTTCTTCAATTGCTAATTCATTCGCCTTCTTTTCGATTTCGCCTTGATTAGAAATAACAATAACCTGAGATTGAACCTGATTTTCAGGAAAAACATTTCGACTAAAAATTTGTGAAATCGAAGGATGATTTTCCGCAAAAATCCAATTCGATTCAGAGGGTTCCCAGACGAGTGTTTCTCTATCAATCGAACCCTCCAAAAACATTCGATTGGTATCATCAAAAGTGAGTGGACCGTAAGCTACGCCTTCGCGGGCTATGTAGAATTCCTGCATGTCGAAGACCCTCCATAATGAAATAAATTTGACTTCATTGTAATATGAGGAAATATAATGAAAGTGTCAAATATTTAATTTTATTGATTGTGCAAAACCAACTTTTTTCTAAAACAAAAGTTTTAGTTTACCATTCACTAATCGAAATTAAAATGATAAGATAAAAAAAAGTTACTGGAGGTTGTGAAATGACGACAGTCATAAAAGGCGGACGAATTGTAACTGCATCGGACAGTTATTATGCGGACATAAGAATCGAAGGTGAAAAGATTGCTTACATTGGAAAAGACCTCGCGGTTTTTGATGAAGATAAAATAATCGATGCGAACGGCCGCTGGGTAATTCCCGGCGGAATCGATCCTCACGTGCACATGTCGCTACCGTTCATGGGAACTGTTTCCAAAGACGATTTTGATTCAGGGTCAGCCGCCGCGCTTGCAGGTGGAACAACAATGCTCTTTGACTTTGCTATTCCTCCTAAAGGCAAGAGTCTTGTGAGCGCAATCGAAGAGTGGGATGGAAAAGCAAACGGAAAAGCTCGATGCGATTATTCGTATCATTCTTCTATCACGGATTGGAATGAAGAGATCGAGCGAGAAGTTCCGATCGTAATCGAGAAGTATGGAATAAATGCATTCAAGATATTTACCGCATACATGGGAGTTTACGGAATTGACGACAAAGCCGCATTCCAGGCGATTAAGTCGGTTTCTCGAGCCGGAGGGCTTGTCTCCGTTCATGCAGTAAACGGAAATGTGCTCGTTGCTATGGCCGAGGAATTCGCCGCGACCGGAAGACTCGATCCAATCTACCATGCGCTTTCACAGCCTCCTGAAGCCGAAGGCGAAGCAACTCACCGAGTAATAAAATTTGCCGAGATCAGCGGCTCGCCGATTTACATCGTTCACGTTTCTGCAAAAGATTCCGCGGATGAAATTGCTATAGGAAAGAAGCGCGGCATGGCAAAAGTTTTCGGCGAAACTTGCGCTCAATATCTTTTCCTGACTCAGGATTTATATGAGCTTCCGAATTTCGAAGGCTCAAAATATGTGCTTTCTCCGCCTCTGAGGCCTAGAAGCCATTGCGATGCCCTATGGAAGGCTTTACAAAATCACACGATCGAAATTATCGGAACAGATCACTGCAGTTTTGATTTTGTCGGGCAGAAAGATATGGGACGCGGAGATTTCAGAAAAATTCCGAACGGACTAAACGGACTTGAAGAACGTCTTTCCATGCTCTACACCTACGGAGTCAGGGAAGGAAAAATTTCTGCAGAGCGTTGGGTGGCGTTATGTTCGACAAATGCTTCCAAGATATTCGGAATGTATCCGAAGAAAGGAACGATAGTTATCGGAGCAGATGCCGACATTGTTCTGTGGGACCCCGACTGCGATGGAATAATAAGTGCGAAGACTCATAAATCAAGATGCGACTACAATGCCTACGAAGGATATCGAATCAAGGGCCGCGCTTCCACAACATTTGTAAGAGGACAAATCGCGTATGAGAACGGCGAAGTGAAAGCCGAGCCGGGAAACGGCAGATTCATTAAGCGTTCCAAGTTTAATCCGAACTGCATTTAGTCATGAGCGACGTATTATCGAGGCTTGCATCAAAGCAAGCGGAAAGTATAGAGGCACAAAAACCTGAAGAGTCGGAAGGTTCTTCATTAGTAAATCTTGCGTGCAAACGTCCTCTTGAGCCTGAAACGCTTGAAGGGCTCGGGTTGCCTGCCGCATTCATTGAAGAGCTGATCTTAAAACTTTTAGATCTGCGTGGAGCCATGACAGAGCACGAAATATCATGGCACATAAAAGTTCCTAAAATGATTGTATCGCAAGTCTGCAAAGACCTGGCAAAGCGAAAGCTCATAGGGCCATCGCCGTCAAATCCGCAGGCATATATCTGCGGCTCCGAAGGAAAAGAGCGTGCCGAAGACGCGAACAGAACATCGCGGTATATCGGACCGATGCCTGTACCGGTTGAAGAATACGTTTCGCTAATGCGAGTTCAAGTCGGACGTCCGCTCGAATTCGACCAGAAAGATATTGAAAATGCATATTCAAAGATCGTGATGTATGACAAAGAATTCCGAGACCGCATCGGACCTGCAGTTCGCTCTCAACGCTCAATACTGCTCTACGGCGCCCCCGGAAACGGAAAAACGATAATGGGCAAATGCCTGACTGCTCTAATGAAATCGAATTTGTTAATTCCCTACGCTCTGTTTGCTCACGGCCAGATAATTAAACTTTTCGATTCATCCGTTCACAAACCGATTATTCCTGACGAATACAAGCCTTACGATCTCGATGAGACAGACAAAGTTAAATATGATATGAGATGGGTCCCGATAAAAGTTCCGTACGTCGAAGTGGCGACTGAATTTACACTGGACGGCTTCGAACTCTCTTACAACGAGTATGCGAAATTCTACGAAATGGCGACGCACATTAAAGCCAACGGCGGAGTCTTCTTCATTGACGATTTCGGACGGCAGATAGGAAAAGCAGAAGATTATCTAAACAGGCTGATCACACCTCTTCAATCACGAGAAGACATATTGAAGATGTCGGCGACAGGCGGTCAGATTCGAGTTCCATTCTACTGCATTCCTCTTTTCTCGACGAACTTCACTTTGGACCGAATAGGAGACGAAGCTTTTCTGCGAAGATTCAAATACAAAATTCTGGCAAAATCACCAAACGAAGAAAATCTGAGAGATATATTTAAATTTGAGAGCATGCGCACCGGAATCGAATACGATGACGCAATGTACGAATATTTTCTTGAGAAGCTCAAGAAACGCGGAGCGAAATTACGGAGCTGTCTTGCAAACGATATAATCTCGAAGATAGTCGATCACTGCAAATTCCATAATCTTACTCCAACAATGAAGAGCAAAGAACTTATGGACCTCGCATTCGAACTTAATTTCTCCGAACAGACAGAAACATGGGAATTCGGAACAAAGGAAGATAAAAGATAATTCAGTTTTGAATATTAAAACTTCAAATAATCTTTCGGCTCTGCCGGAAACTCAAGAGTTGGAAACTCAAGAGTTGGAAACTCAAAAGTTGGAAACTCAAGAGTTGAATCTCGATGCTCTCAACAGACAACAGAGAGAAGCTGTCATGCTGACCGAATCTCCTCTGCTTGTAATTGCCGGAGCAGGAAGCGGCAAAACCAGAGTAATAACTTATCGAATTGCGCACCTCATTAAAAATTTAAATGTTTCTCCCTCATCGATTCTAGCCGTGACATTCACAAATAAAGCCGCAGGCGAGATGCGCGATCGAGTCGAAAAGCTGACCGGCTTGAGCGCACGTTCAATGTGGGTCTCCACGTTTCACAGCGCGGCATTGAGGATGTTGAGACGCGACCGAAATGCGCTCGGCAAGTCCAGAGACTTTTCCATCTTTGACGACGGAGATTCAGAAACGTTAATAAAAAACATTTTGAAAGAGCTCGGAATCGACCCCAAAAAAGAGAAACCGGCAGAATTTGCAAGCACGATAAGCAGAGCAAAGGACGAACTGCTAGAGCCTGACGACTGGTTGGAAATCAGCCGTCGTCCGCGCGCCGACGCCGAAAAGATGCATGAGGTATACTCACGTTATGAAGCTTCTCTGAATAAATTCAACGCGCTCGATTTTGGAGATCTCATATTCGAGGCAGTAAAACTGCTTGCCGTTCCCGAGGTGCTAGAGCGTTACAGCGGGCAATTCAGATATATCCTCGTGGACGAATATCAGGATACCAACACCGCTCAATGCACTTTCATTCAAAAGCTGGCGTCGCGTCACAAGAATCTATGTGTCGTCGGCGACGATGACCAATCGATCTACGAATGGCGCGGCGCGGACAGAAGAAATATTTTGCAATTTGAGAACGAGTATCCTGATGCAAAGGTAATTGTTCTGGATCAGAATTACCGTTCGACTCAGCCAATTCTCAACGCCGCAACATCTTTGATAAGCCATAATATGAGGATACGCGATAAGCGTTTGTTCACAAAAACCAAAGGCGGAATTAAACCTGACGTGCACGGAGTTGCAAATGAATATGCTGAAGCTGAGGCAATAGTAGCCAAAATACGTGAGAACAGCAAAAATGATGAAAAGCTTTCCGATCATGCAATCTTCTTCCGAGTTCACGCTCAGAGCCGTGTTCTCGAAGAGATGCTCTCGGCATACTCGATTCCTTATCAGCTCCTGTCAGGCGTATCATTCTATCAAAGGAAAGAGATTAAAGATGTATCGGCTTATATGAAATTAATTGCCAACAACGATGACGGAGTTTCTTTTCTCAGAGTAATCAATAATCCGGCGCGCGGCATTGGTGAAGCAAGCGTCGAAAAGATAAGAACTGCATCAAACGGAAAATCGCTCTTCGAAACCTGCAAAAATGTTTTTGATATCGATGACTTACCGAATTCAACAAAACTAAGAGTTGACCGTTTTGTCAAAACCATCGAAGAGCTAACGAGTTATTCGAAAGAGAACAACGTAGCCGATTTATTGAGAGAGATTCTGAGCGCAACCGGATATTTGAGTCAATATGATCCGAAGGACAGCGAAGACGAAGAGCGAATCGAAAATGTAAGAGAACTAGTTTCAGTCGCAGAGGAATTTCAGTCTGAAGGCGAAGAGCCGCAATTAAACTCTTTTCTGGAAAGAACTGCGCTTGCTACTGATGTAGATAAGCTCGATGAAAATGCAGACTCAGTGATTCTTTCCACACTGCATTCTGCAAAAGGGCTAGAGTTCGCGCACGTCTATATTGCGGGATGCGAAGAAACTTTACTTCCGCACGTTCACGCATACCGTCAAATAGATCCTAAAGAGCTTGAAGAGGAACGGCGGTTAACTTATGTCGGATTCACACGAGCGAAAAAGACACTGGATATTTATTATACTTCAGAACGGAGAATTTACGGAAATCTAGTCACCAATATTCCGTCACGCTTCATCAAAGAAGCAGAGCTTAAAGCGGTAGATTATTCGTCGGCAAAAAATATGCGGACGCGGTTCACTAACAGCAGGTTCACGCAGGCTAAAACAAAATTACCATCATTGCATTCAGCGAATTCAAAAAAGGCTCTGCCAATTCATACAGAGATCGTTTCAATGGCTCATTCAACCATAGAATCAAAAACCGGTATTTTTTCAGAAGGTGATAAAGTTAGTCATCGAAAATTCGGAAACGGTGAAATTCTTTATGTCTGCGATTCCGGAAGTGAAAACGAAACCGTTCAAGTCAAGTTTTCAAGCGGAGTAAAAACTCTGATGACAAAGTATGCGAGGCTGGAAAAGTAGCCGCAGAAGGCGCGCCCATTGACGCGGGAGCAGGTGTCATTCTAACGGTAGCCGGGTCCGACCAAAAAGTAGAATTTTATCATTGCGAGCACCGAAGTAGATAAGTCAAAATGCAAATGGCAAAAGGAATTCAATTGTCATTGCGGGCCGAAGGCGAAGCAATCTCCTAATGTTAACAGATTGCTTCGTAGCGATGACTCTGCGAGTCCGCTCCTCGCAATGACAAAATACTACTTTAATAAAATTTCCAATTTGCAATTTCCAATCTGCACTTTCCAATCTGCAATTTTCAATTTGCACTTTTCAATTTGCACTTTCCAATTTGCAATTTTCAATTTGCACTTTCCAATTTGCACTTTTCAATCTGCACTTTTCAATCTGCACTTTTCAATTTGCACTTTCCAATTTGCACTTTCCAATCTGCACTTTCCAATT
>Ga0210051_1006204_pt1 | contig 11284 bp, 10 predicted proteins | sample CryGey092014_all_FD_185464 | JGI IMG/M metagenome (GOLD analysis project Ga0210051, IMG submission 185464) | Groundwater microbial communities from aquifer - Crystal Geyser CG23_combo_of_CG06-09_8/20/14_all (SPAdes) (version 2) | ecosystem: Environmental > Aquatic > Deep subsurface > Groundwater...
ACCCCGTTGGATAATCGCATTGACTGGATTCGTATAGTACAAAAACAATATCCTACGGGGTAAATCAACTATTTCGACATTCATCATTCCTTGTTCGGTGTTCGTTATTTATTAAATTTATCCTTAAATTAGTGACATTAGGGGAGCGGGGAGGCAACGAACCGCTCTACCCGATTTGACATTTCCAAATTTTATTACCAATACTAACGTTTAACAGAGCCAAAAATAAATAACCATATATTTTGATTGTTCGATTAATTCAGGTCAATTTTCAAAAAATACTTCCCATTTTGAACCTGCAAATTTTTCTTTGAGTTCAGTATAATTTGAAATAGTATCAGAAAGTTTTTTTCTGTTGATTTTAATAAAACGGCTTGTAAGTACACGATATTCGACACCCAAAAAATCCTGGACTTTTCTTATTTCCTCATTAAAATTTACTAAAAGGTCTTCATAATAAATATTCAGTACTTGCTCTGGTTTAAAATAGTTCTTAAATTTTTTAGTATAATTGCTTATTTTAATAAACTCTTTTAAACAATCCTTATATTTTAGTGCAATTTTAAAATCATCAGCAGAAACAGGCAAATCGTTCTTTTCAATAATTCTGACCCGTGACTCTGCGCCAATGTCTTTAACAAATTGTTCGTGTTCTTTGCTTAAGATATGCCAGGTATTTGTTGTTGAGGCAATAGTATCTGATAAATATACCCTGAGTAGATTTTTTCGCTGCAGATGAATGACCTTTATATCCATTTTGTTTTTTATATATTCAAGCACTTCTGGATGCCGGGTTTCATAAACCATTTTGAACCCGACAGCTTTAATATTATGACTATAATTCCGGAACACCCTTTTTTTAAGAAATTCAAATGGATATTTATCCCTGTATTTTAAGGTTTTTTTACAGTGGAGAGAAGGATAACCCGGATAAACGTATACAAGTTTTCCATATTCAAACATAGTTGCAAATGCTACTATATCCGGATGTGACCGGAGTAAATCAAGTAAATAATTTGCACCGGTTCGTCTGTATGTCAACAAAATAAATTTCTGATAAGTTCGGTTATTTCCATTCAGATGTTCATTGGTATATTTTGAGTTTCGGAAATGCTCAGATATTTTAAGAAACATTGTCATTCAAAATCAATTTTTCATTAACAGATTATATAAAAATCATCAATTTTAAAGTAGAAAAAATAAAACTCTAAAGGGTTCTTCCTGCCTGTTTTGTAAAGCTAATGATTTTTTCTGCATTACGAATGTTAAATTCATCAATAAGCCTATTTACAGGTAATACGATATAATACTTTAAAGCATTATTCAAAAGCTCTTTATCAGTAATTTCCTTGATGCAGGATTGTATAACATTTTCGAAAAATAAAATAAATCTATCCTTTTCCGACTGTTCAAATGAGGCAGTTGTGTTCATGTAATTTTTAACCTGCAGAATTAATAGTTCCATCAGTTTATCTGTATTAAATGTACTTATATGAGGATATTTTTTATCCCTGTTAATAGCTTCTTTTTGCCAGATTTTTAATTGTTCAATTAAGTTCAGATAATTTTTATAATTATTTTTCTGATTTTGAGAAACAGTAACGAACGAGAAATCTGATAAATAATTAAAAATTTCAAGTAATTTTTCAGAACTCAAATTCCATAGAGAACAATATGGAGGAAAAATAACTTTATTAAAATAAAGGTTAACATGTTTATCATTCAGATAACGGAATATATCTGGAAGCTCATGCCAGTTTTGTCTCAGTGGGCAGATTCTTACCGATAAATTAGTGTTTTCTTTCTTACAATAATCAATATAATAATTAAGGTGATTAAGCATATCTTCAAAACGAGCATTTATTCTGATTTTTTCATAATTCTCTTTGTTAACAGAATCGAGGGATAATGTTATGTTAAAGCGAAGTTTTTTCATTATGTTTTTAATGCGATCATTCAGAATAGAACCATTAGTTGTAATTGATATTAAAACTTTAGGATTTATTTTATAAATTTTTTCCCATATATTATAATATTGTTCTATAAGAAAAACTTCTCCACCACTAAATGATGCTTCATATAAATGGGGAATAAAAGGTTCAAGTTGCTTTACGAAATTAGAATCATACGGATTAAGATAAGGTAGTTTCATTTCTCTGTATTGCCTTACTGATATGGAATATTCTCCATTACACATTATACATTCTAAATTACATATATTACTAATTTGAAAATCTAAAGATATTGGATAATCGGATTTTTTTAACGAAAGATAATCGTATCTCCATGCTCCAGCGGAATAAAAATCACTTGATTTAATATGTTTTTCACATTCTTCGCATCCATAAGTAAGGTCATTATTTATAATATGTTCGCGTAGTTTTTTTAATTTTTCTCCAAACCAAATATCGCTTATGTTATCTTCGGGATAATGCCCAAGTAAATATTGTTTATTATGCCAGCAAGCCATAACATCACCAGCTAAAAAGAAAGTAAGCGATTTAAAAGGAGCATAACACAAATATTTTCTTGATTTTAAATTTCGGTTTTTATTGTATTCTTTAACAATTTTTTTGTCAATAGAATTGTATTTATTTTTATCGGAAGATATGGATTTCCAGAATTTCATTTTTTGCAATTTTACTTTTTTCTCAGAATTTTTTCAGGAAGACTTTGAGTTAGATAATAAATTAAAATGGTTTTTCAAAATCAGTTTTTATAAAAACATGTTCCCGTATAAAAAAATTTGAGGGATTACTCTTAAGATTATTTTTTCGGTTAAAAAATTTTTTAAGCATGGCTATAGGGAAAAGAATAAAGTAATAAATGACACCTAAAATTATTCGTGAATTGATATATCCAAGAATTTTAGCGAAACCTAACCACAGCCATGTGATTTTTGAAGTAATAAAAGCTGAAGACAAACCTACAACTATTAAGCAAAGTGCAATAATAAGCAATACTGTTATTTTATAAAACAAATAAAAAACTATTAAACCACCTGACATGGCAAGTATAGCTTCTGTCGGATTATTTCTTTTCATAATAAATTAAAATAAAGTATAAACAAATGGTGTAATTGCAGAACCACTGCCAAAAACAATTAAAACTCCTACTAATAACAATACAATGATAATAGGAAGTAGCCACCATTTTTTACGCACTTTCAAAAAATTCCATAAGTCTTTTATTGCATCCATAATGTTTTAATCAGGTTTTATATTTAATTTTAATTGTTCGTTTTTGTCATGTTTCAACTGTAATTTTTTATCAAAAATAAAATTTCCTATTACTAAATAATCCATTTCTGTATTCATAAAACAAATATATGCATTTTCGGGAGAACAAACAATGGGTTCGCCCCTAACATTGAAACTTGTATTAACAATTACTCCATACCCTGTTTGCTCTTTGAATTTATTAATTAAATTCCAATATTTTTCGTTGGTCTCTTTATGAACTGTTTGAATTCTTGCTGAAAAATCAACATGTGTTATTGCAGGAATATCAGAGCGTTGAATATATAGTTTTTCCAATAAAGGCAATTGAGTGTAATTATCAGGAAGAATATTTCTTCTTTCCATAACAACATCTGATACTAAAAGCATGTATGGTGAAGCCACTGTAAGTTCGAAATAATCATTTACATTTTCGGCAAGCACCGAAGGTGCAAATGGACGGAATCCTTCCCTGTGTTTTATTTTCAGGTTTATTTTTTTTTGCATATCAGGATTTCTTGCATCACCTAAAATACTTCTATTTCCTAATGCCCTGGGACCAAACTCCATTCTACCCTGAAACCAGCCAATAACATTTCCTTCAGAAAGAAGTTTTGCAGTATTATCGGCTAACTTATCAAAATCTTCAAATTTTGTATATATTGCTTTATGTTTTCTGGCAATATATTCTATATCAATATCTGAAAATTCAGGACCCAGATACGCTCCTTGCATTTGATCTGATTTGTTGTCTTCAGAAAAAATTCTATCTTGTTCAAAATATATATAATTCGCAGCTAAAGCAGCACCCAAAGCACCACCTGCATCACCTGCTGCTGGTTGAATATAAATTTCTTTAAATAAATTAGATTTGAGAAGATGACCGTTTGAAACACAATTCAGGGCAACACCACCAGCCATGCACAAATTTTCAGAACCGGTAAGTTGTTTTGCAGTATATGCAATTTTTAGTACAATTTCATTTGTAACATTCTGAATAGCATAAGCAAGGTCGCAATGAATTTGTTTAGTTTCTGATTCGGGGAACCTCCTTTTTAAACAAAAAAGTTGTTCCCATTTTTTTTCTTTTATCATCGTAAGCCCGGTTTCAAAATTAAAATAGCTTAAATTAAGCACTATAGAGCCATCTTCTTTTATATCTACCAGTTTTTCTTTGATGATTTTAATGAAATTTTTAGTTTTTTCTGCTTCTGCATTCCCATAAGGTGCAAGCCCCATCAGTTTATACTCGCCTGAATTTACTTTAAATCCAAGAAAATAAGTAAAAGCAGAATACAATAAACCCAAAGAATGTGGAAAACAAAGTTCTCTGAGAATTTTAATCGAATTTCCTTTTCCATGGCAAATGGATGCTGTAGCCCATTCGCCTACACCATCAATCGTAATTATGGATGCTTCCTGAAAACCTGAAGGATAAAATGCTGAGGCAGCATGTGATAGGTGATGTTCATTAAAGAGAAGTTTTAGTTTTGACTTTTTAAATTTCTCAATGTTATAAAGTTCATCAAGCAATAATTTTCTTAAAAACAATTTTTCTTTTAACCAAATAGGCATTGATGCAACAAATGATTTAATACCATCTGGAGCATTGTTATAATATGTGTCAAGTATGCGTTCAAACTTAAGTAATGGTTTATCGTAAAAAACTACAGCATCAAGTTCATTAATAGTAAACCCCGAAAATTGCAAACAAAATCTGATTGCATTTACAGGAAATCCGGCATCGTGTTTAATTCGTGTAAAACGTTCTTCCTGCACAGCAGCTAATATTTTCCCACCGCAAATAATTGTAGCAGCAGAATCATGATAATATGCCGATATACCGAGTATTTTCATAATTTGTTACAAATAGAAAACAATAACATAGTGCAATATTTATTTTGCAATTTTACTATTATTATTTTTTGAAGTATTTAAAATAGTATTAATTTTTTTTAATAGAATTTCAGCTACAATTTCATTACCATCAGGTGTAAGATGGCAATAATCAACAAAAACATCTATATTTGAAGGAACAGACATTAGCTCTTTGTTCATATCTATATATGAAAAGCCATCCTCAATAGAAATTTGGTTAATTTTATCACTTAAATAGTCATCAATAAAATATTTCAAAATCAAATTTGCATCCTTTTTAATTAATTCAACCTGCTTTGAAGATAAAATTTTGTTAGCAGTTTGTGTTTTTGAATTTGGAATATAGAAATTATTTTGCATTGTATTTTCTGATAAAGAAAGTTTTTTATTAAACTTTTGACGATAAAGAAGCGGTTGTAAACAAAAAATAAATTTAACATTATCTGTTTCACATAATGAATGGTAATATTTTATCAGATTTAGAAATTTTTCAGAACCACGAATAAATTTTTCTTTATGAAAAATGTAATCATTGTATTTTGAACTTGCATAAGGGTCAATAAGGAAACCCTTGTTGTTTTTATTTTGGTTTTTTTCTTTTGTTTTAAGGTTGTTTATTTTCAATTTATTTATTAGGTTAATAATATTAAAAAAACTTTTATTTTGGTTTTGTTTGGTAATTTCATAAAGCTCAATGTATGAAGAAAGTGCTATACTCCCTTTTAAATATGGTGAAAACCCGCATATTGGGGCAATATCATTATTACCATCAATCGAAATAACAAAATCGGGATTAAAATCTGAAATTGTTTCAAGATAATAAGCAACAGATTGGTGAAGCATCCTTTTAACAGCACAGGCATTAACAACTTCAATATTTTTACTTGGAAATACTTTTTTCAATTTCTTTTGCAGTAATCCGGCAATGCTTGATTCATAAGAGTATAATCCTAATGGGAAAGATTTTATTTTACCATAATATTGTTTTATTTGTCCGCTACCAAACGCACCCGAACCGCCGGTAATAAAAATTCTTATAGCATTTGTGTCTTTTTGTTTTTCAATTTTTGCTTCAGAAATAAAACCATATTGGTCTATTACAACATCTGGTTCGTTAGGGCTTGATTTTATACAGTTTTTATATTTAAAACCAGGTGCGTTTTCAAAAACATAATATGGTGAAATTTGTTGGTTAAAATATGGAAAAGTGTATTGAAATTTTTCTGAATAATTCAATAACAAATAACAAGTTAATTCAACAATTAAATAAATAAATATCAAAGCTGTTATAAGTAAAATTAAGTTTTTTTTAAAAAAATTCATAATTAAAAAATGATTTGAATATTTATCTGTTATTTTTTACAATGGATAATTATATTTTCTAATTTGATTTAGTCCCATTTCATTTATCAACATGTTATTGGAAGGTTTATAGTAATTGTTAATGTAATTTGTTAGTTCATTACCAAGAATATCATTATTATTCAGGCTTTTTCCCAAAATCTTATTTTTATTTATTTTTTTTTCACTTTTTAAATTTAACCACGAAAAAAGCCAAGGAGTATTTATAATATATTTTTTAGGTTGAACTCCTTTTTTTGAAAAGAAATTTGAAAATCTAATAAATGATGCTAAATGTTTTCTTAATTTTTCGTTATATTTTATAAAATTAATGCTGTTTATATCAATATCAAGGTTAAATGTTTTTGAATAATTATTAAGGAAAATTTTATTGTTTTCTAAGAATTCTTCATATAAAAATATATGCACATTGTTTTCGCCAAATTGTTCTTTATATAATTTTATTAAAGTATGATAATTTAGAAATTCAAATGAAAACATTTTCCCATCTCCTAACTTCCCAGTTTTAAAAAGCTTTTGGAATGTATATGTTCCACCATGAGTAAGATAACTTGAGTATGACGATGCAATAAAATCAATTTGATTCCTTATAAATAATACTATTAATGCATTTGGAAATAATCGTTTTAAATTTGAAATAAAAAACGTTCTGTAAATTCCATCATCCCATTTAAAATTTTCTAAACCTGTAAATTTATGTGAAACTATAATTAAATTTTCTTTTAATTCAGGCAAATTGTTATTTAATTCAAAATGAGATTTATTTTCTGAAATGTTATATGTAAAATCATCAATATATAAAGTTGTTGCATTTTCAATATTTGAATAAAAATATTTTTTAAACCAAGTAGTCCCGGTCTTTGGATAACCAATGTGAATAATGATATTTTTAATTTTATTTAATTCCATATTTTAATCTTTCGCTTACTTTATCAGTTGTGCTATTTTCAAGTTCTGCAATAATTAATTCTGTGCTAAATGAAATTAAAAAATTAAGAACCTTAATTGATGACATTTCATCTAATTGCGATAAAATATTTTCAATTTTTGAGACATTATTTTTATAATTTATTTTTTTTGTTTCATCGTCATACATCTTCGAATTATTAAAATAATTTAGCAATTTTTTGTTGAAATTATTTTTTAATTCTATAAATGAAAGTTGGTTATTGTTATTTGTTTTTGAATTCTCAATCCAGTTAGTTATCTGATTTATCAATGAGAGGTATGAAATGTTATTTGTTTTGGTTATTTTTTTAGAAATCAGTTCTTTAGGATTATTTTTAATTAAAAATGTTCTAATTTCTTCGAGTTTATTTTGAGGTAGTGTCCAAAGAGCAGAATTTGGTGGAAAAATTACAGTATGGGTAATTATTTGAATATTATTTTTATTGCAAAACTTATACATACCGGGAATTTCAAACCAGTTATGAATCATTGGACAAAAGTTTAGAAATGTAGTGTATTTTATTAATTTAGAGTGTTTTATGAAATAGTCTAAATTAATTTTAAATTCTTCAAAATTTGCGTTTTTTCTTATTTTTTCGTAAGTTGTTTTAGTAATCCCATCTGCCGAAACAGATACCTCGAAATGCCCTTTTGTTAATAGTGTTTTAATTTTGTTATTTAAAATTGTGCAATTTGTTAAAATTGTTATTTTGCATGAAGGGTTTAATTCAATTATTCTTTCCCAAATCTGATAGTTTAAATCAATTAAAAATGGTTCACCACCAACAAATCTTGCTTCTTTAAGATGTGGTATAAATTCGTCGAGTTGTTTGATAAATGTAATATCGTAAGGTGGATTATAAGGCAATTTGTTTTCTCTGTTTTTTCTGATTAATGCAGAGTTTTCTCCATTGCACATTATACATTCTAAATTACAATTATTTCCAAGTTCAAAATCGAACATTGTGGGCATAATGTTATTTTTATCGTAATAACTATCTAAATAATCATAATTATTTGCTCCAACACTTTTAAAAAGTCCATTTTCAATAGATTCTTTACAATACCCACATCCTAATGTTAAATCGCTATTTTCAATTGCTGATTTTAAAATTTCATGCTTTTTGCCATGCCATGCTTCATAAATCGAAGTATCTGGGTATTTCCCTAATAAATATAATCTGTTAAAACAGCATACTTGAATATTGCCCGAAACTGTAAACCTTAATGATGCGAAAGGAGCTAAACATATTTTGTTTGAATTATTTTTTTTAGAGTTTTTATATTTGGTAATTTGAGATTGCATGTTATTTAATCTTCACAAAAAAATAATTTTAAATTTTAGATATAATTAAAACTGTATTTAGACAAAAGTAATTGTTTTTAATTATATTCAAGCTACATTTTACAAAACCCTCAAGGTTAAACCAAGCATGAGCCGTTGTATAATCTTGAGGATTTTCTCCAATAATTAAAGAACTTAAAATTCTTTAGCAGGTTTAGTCAAAACATAATATAAAAACTCTTTATCAGCATATTCTAAATCGAAAAAAACTAAAACTAATGGAATATGTTTAATTAAAAAAAATATTTTTTTATAATTATAGTTTTCTGGGAGTTCATTCAATACACTTTCTATTTTCTTCATAACCTCGTTTACATATTTCTCTTTTTCACCTTTATAGAGGCAGTTTAAATAGCCATTTAATTGCTTCAATAACTGCTCCTTATCATTTATTTCAACATTTTCAATACATTTATCATTATCGGATAATTCTTTTGTAAGTATATCAATCCGCCTGTTGTTATAATAAAAGTATTGTTGCCGTAAATTCTTTATTACAGAAGATGAATCTGGCAAAGTAATAAAACTTGTTTGAAGATTATTAATATTTTTCCCTGAAAATGTTATAGTATTTTCTTCTTTTATTTCAGAGAGAATAGGGTTTATAAAATATATAATCTCTAATGTATCTGTTAAATTTTTAACAAGCATTTCGGGAATGAATTGTTCGTGATTAGCAATCAACGTTTTTAGTTCGGAGCTTCCGATATCATAATCTTTGTTATTAATATTAACAAAACCACTTCCACGGATGTCTGCTATTATCAAATAATTTTTAATTATTCCTTTCCACGAAGGGGGTATTATTAGTTTATAATTTGCAAAATATCTTAGGGGCTTTTCTTCGTATGAAGAAACTTTTTTAATGAAAACTCCGGGGAATAAAATTATAGAGTGCTGCGGTAATTGCAAAAGGAAAGAGTCTATTATTTCAATTTTAGGAATATTTTCATCAGTCATTAATATGTTGTCTTCAGGAGTTTTGTAAGGGTTATTTTTCCTATACCTCATGGAATATGCCCAGTCTTCTGAAATATATTTTTTCGGATTTGTTATTATTTCCGGATTTTTTACCAATTCTTCCACCCCTGCAATTTCATTATTTTCATTTAGATAATAACCCCGGTAGGTCGGGTCAAGCATTTGCCATTTGTTATTATATAACACCTCAGGAACATTATGAGTTGGGAAATGCCAAATTCTTGATTTATATCCAAGCATATTCCATATTTTATAAAGAACATTTGCTTGCCTTCCGCAATCATAGGATCCAACTGAATTGAAATAAAGCATTAATGTTGTTGACGAATAATCTTTTATCAATGGTGGAGTCTCGGAAAAATTTTTGCACATGAATTGCCATGCAAAAAAGAATAAGCTATCCTTATTTGAGCTTGATAAATTCCTTATCTCGTTTGCTATATCAGTGTCCGTTGTATAGAATTTATTGTTTAACTTCATGGAAAATGTAGCATTGGTATCAGAAGAATTAGTGATAGATATACATGAATTTTCGGGTTGCTGAACTTTTAATGTTTTCATTATTATTGAAGGTTTTGTTAATTTCTGTGAAAACAGTTGGTTTGAAAAGGCCAGAACAATAAAAGAAAATAATAAAAGTTTTTTAAAAAATTTCATAATATTATACATTTTAAGCAAAAGTAAAGAACTTTTATGAAATTGTCAAACTCTAATTTAAATTATCAACTTTCAGTGAAGCAAATAGTGTCAATAAGTCCGTTACAACATATCAGGGTACAAATACATGTTTGCTGTTTGAAATAAAAATTACGTTTTAAAAGAAAATAAAATATTCGTAACAATGAGTAAATATCATTTAGAATCAGTTTAAATCAAAGTGAATAAAAAAACAGGTACGTGATTAATACTATATTTTTACGTTAAAAAAACTTTTGGAGATAATATATTGTTATGTGAGTACCCTTCTTTAAATTTCGAAACATTTTCAAATTTCAAAATATACTAATGAACATCTGAAAGAGAACAATTAGTTGTACCGGAAATTTATTTTTCATTTATTTTCTCTTCACCAAGCAGTGTATGATATTGCTTCCAGAAATCATCCGTTTCTTCTGAAAGTTTTTTATACATTTTGTCGAAAGAGACTGCCTGCTTTACATATTCATCACCATGTTTAAGGTACAAAAAATCATTTATACGATATAACTGCCTTAACAGTATTGCTTGGTTTGCAAAAACCTGTTCTATAAGTTCTCTGTCTGACAATGTTGAAATCTTTTTCATTTGAATAGATTTATTTCGATTTGAAATTTTGAAAATATTTTTTAAGAAATCAGCCATTAATACTAAAGTTTTTATTTTAATAATTTAAACTTAATGTGAAAACAATAAAATATTAATAATTAAAAACAAAAATATATTTTTTATAGGTATAATAGACATAAATAATGCTTTTTTTTAGCAAAATTTTTCAAGTGGACAAAAGTAATGACATTTTTTATAAATTTTTCAAATCAAAATTTGCATTTGTGACTTGAATTTGACTTTTTTT